>MDTA01099949.1_pt1 | contig 14130 bp, 27 predicted proteins | sample 811151 | NCBI WGS metagenome assembly MDTA01 (sample SAMN05326648, study PRJNA326480) | marine metagenome | isolation source: seawater | place: Indian Ocean: South | collected 2010 | reverse complement strand
TGGTCAACGATATTTTAAGTATGCGTGTTAGACGGGTTGTGTGAGTTGGGCTGATGAAGTCCTATGATTTTCACTTAAGCATACAACCACCTACATAATCCCCGACTCCCCTCTCATTTAGTGCTCATCACTATCCGATTCCGACTCTTCATCTTCTGCTTCCGACTCTTCCCCCTCTTTTTCCTCTTCGCTCGATTCCGCGAAGTCTTCATCGTCATCCTTCTTCTTCTTATCATTAGATGTAGATTCAGCGTCGCTTTCTTCATCATCATTCTCTTCTTCTTCATTATCACTTTCATCTTCGTCCTCCTCCTCTTCGTCATCATCGTCACTGGGTTCACTGTCATATTGATTTACATCTTCATCAGAAGAATAGTCCCACTTATAGTCACCAACATCATTCTCCAACATATCTTTTGCTGCGCTGAAGATTTTACTCAACTTTTTTGTATTCTTCGCTGCTTGTTTCCATTTATTCATGTTATCAGCCGTAGTCTTACTAGGCTTAGGAATCGCTGTAAATGGCGTTTCCTCTTTGATCATAGCACGTAGTCCACGTTCAGCCAGTACCAATTGACGTTGAAAACTATATTTTTTACCTGCTTTTTTTATACCACCACATATCTGAAATGCTGTATCATCTATTGTAGTTGAACCTTGTTGTCTGCATATAATACGAGCTTCCTGAATAACTCTTAACGCTCGTGAAAGTTGGATAGCAGTGGCATCTTCATATAGAGCCATTTCAGAAAGTCGTTTTTTTTCGAAAAATATTTCTTCCGAAAAATGGCGCTTCTTGATGAAATCATCGACAAAGCTTTGCTGGCAAATAAGCCTGACTCTTCGAAGGAACCAAACAACGCTCTCATGATATCTGCCTTACTGGAGCCAGAAGGTAGTCTTATCGATATTGAGTACCCTGATGATAATGATGCATGGGTGTATCGTAATGACTGTGGAAGTCACTCTCAGCACAGGTGGTCTTTATACAGCAAAGGTAAGGAAGTAGCACAACTAGTCTGCAAACATAATGCATGTGGAAAAGCAATATTCTTACAAAAGCTATGCCGTAATTGTTCAAATCCAGAATGGAGAAAAACATGTCTGACTCCACAGAATATTTTTTACGTATTTTTGCTACAGGAAAACATGTATGATACAATGAAACCTCTCATCTTTAAGAAAGTATGTCTTACTTACGATCAACTGGATGAATACCGTGTGAAGAAGCCACGAGTTGTGAACAAAATGAGGAGGGATACAACAGATGCCAAGATTAAACAGCGGATCGTAAAGCTCTGTCGCAATGTTCGTTCACATGTAGAGGATGCGAATCGTATTGCAGAGCTCATAGAGCGTAATAGTCAAGGAGGATATGGTCAACTACCTCCACTTGCTCAAGCTCTTGCTGTGAAAGAAAATCCCCCTTTTTTGGAGAGCGATCCTCAGGCGGCGGAAGTACCTCCGAATCTAGGAATGTTGTGCGAGGCGTGTGATTTGTGAGTCCACCTGTAATTGTCAGCTTCACTTACATCATCAGTATGGTACTGTTGTGAGTGATCATAGAAATAAAGTGCAGTGACTCCTGGGTTAAGAGCACCTTTGCATGCCTCTACCATAGCCCAATCAATCTTGCGCCAATTCTTTCCGTACGCTCGTTCCATTGCTAGTAGAGCATGTTTGCTCGGTGTCCATATCGGAGTTTGTTCCATTGCTAGTAAAGAGGATTTGCTCTGTGTCCATGGTTGTAAGAGAGAATATGGGTTATAGGTTTTGGGAAGCATATTTTTCGAAAATGGGACTTATGTTTTCGAAAACGCAGACTGAGCCTATCGAATACACGATTACGAATGTGAACGAACTCATGAAGTACAGTATTAAAACCAATGACACTCTTTTTAAACTCTATGTAACCGATGAAGTCAACATACCTAATATCGATATGGTCGCATCTGGACTTAAAGACTTTGATAGGGTGCATCTTGGAAGCTTTACCGCCACCCCGGCTGGCATGATCGAGCCCTTTGTGCAACGGTTCCCGAGTGAGGACCCGGAGCTGGAACTGTATGTATGAAGCCGATATGGTATACGGCGTGACAGATTGAGCTTTTGGCCCGGTATTGTGTGAGCTTTTGACGTGGTGTGTGTGTGAGCGAGCGCGGGAGGGGGTAACTGTTCAAAGGTGAGCCACTGATGAGTGACACTTATACATTGAATCCAACCTAGTATAATACTCATACGAGAATCCAACACTTACTCGTGCAAGACCCGGATTAAAGGTAAGGGTTGTTGCAACCTTTTTAACTTTACCCACTCTCGATTCTGATAGATTTTTTTGCATTATATAGTACCACCACTGGGCAGAATTGATGGGCGGATCATTTATATCATATGCTGACGCACTGCTCGATTCAACATCAGAAGGACTTATTTCTCTTCTAGTACGTTTCATTTTTTTCGAAAAAAGATGGAGTTACTGCAGACTCTTGTACCTCATATGACACATGAGAGTTTGACTGATCTCATAAGACATCACAACGGATCAATCGACGATGCAGTAGCTAGTATTCTCGAGTCTGATGGCGAACAAGCTAGTTCGTCGGCTGGCAATGCTGCGATTTTACCAGTAAATACCAAGATCATTGACCTCGCAAAGTCCTATAATACGCAGGTTAACAACGGCATCTGTTTGATTTGTCTCACCGATCACTATCCAAATACAAGAACAGCGACCTTCCCAAGCATTAAGGACGGAAATTGCTTAGCTCATGCGATGGGATTAACATTGAGTCAGCTCTGTAATAACATACCACATACTGTTGCTGAGCACAAAGAGCTTGGACAAGAAGTACGCAGCTGTATTTATGATTTCATGTGGCTGAATTGGGACAGAATGTCACTATTAACTTCTACGACCTGGCACGAAACCGTTTACCTGGCACACTGTGTAGGAATTACAGAAGAAGAACGATTAACTTATAACGATTGGGGAGATACGGCACAGGACCGCTTGGATGCGTGGATGAAAGAAAGAGAGAACCTTTACTTTACAACATCCGAGGTGCTTGCTTTCTGCGAAATTATGCATCACATGGATATTTATATTGTCTTTCGTACATGGCGTCGTGTTAAGAACCGACTGCAACAACTAGAGACAGTACCAAATTTACAGGGAGGTGGAGCTGGTTATATCGTATTCGATCTTCTACATAGTGGTGTCCTTGATTCTGTTAATGCACACTACGAACTTCTAAAGAGTGGATCATATAGGTCAAACTCGAAGAAGAGAAAGCGGCTATGTAGAAGGTAGGCTTGTGTAATAAAACCTGATACTGACCAACCAAAACCATCCAAGTGATCTCCTAAACTACTCGCTGGTCCCGCTTCCCAAACTCCTTTGAATTTCAAGATCTCTCTCTTCCCCACTCTCTCCGGTCCCTTAGCCGCGACTAAGAACCCCAAAAGATACGGAGGTACTGCGTGTTCTTATCGTAACGCATGCCCTCGTAGTAGATGTGGTGGCAGTCAGGACCATCAAACCACTTGGTGTTAGGACGGTCCCTCTTCTCAAATGACACGATGTTCTTGATCACGTCCAAACAAGAAAATCCACCCTCCTTGATAAAGACCTTGACAAAGGACGTATCGTCGTTCGTAAGAATCATACGATCTGCAGTGTATCCTGGCATGTCCTTCAGCTGCTCCAGAGTATACGGAATGTGTTCTTCTTGAACTCTATCATAATAACCGGGACCAACCGCACGTATTCTCTCAATACGTGAATCCGGTGCTTCAAAGCGATTTAGGAGAGGACCATTATTTGGAAGCGTATTTGTTGTCTCAATCTCGAGGCTGAATCTCATAGCCTTCATGTGATGCGTAATCGGATCGTTAACCTTCTTGCGTTTGCTGCGGCGGGGAGAATCACTCATGTTGGTTTTTCGAAAAATGATGCGCTTGCTTTTAGAATCTGGTTTGCTTTTCGAAAAATGATGCAGTTTGCCTATGTCGAATCTGGCTTCTTCTTTGAGGGTTCTTTGTATCCTCTCCTTCCCAGAATTGGTGTGGAAGAACTTGCAACAACATACAAAGGTCCTCTACTTCAGAATCTTTATAAAGGTTATTACGGTGACCAGGTTCGCCCTTCAGTTCGCATTCTTGAAATGCTGAAACGTACGCTTCACGTGAATCCAACATATTTTGAGAACCTTGCTACTATTCTGCGTTCAGCACACCCCATGGACTATATGAATAGATACTATGCACCTCGCAGTAATACTGATTCCATTCCTAAGGGACGAAGGAAGCCAATGAAAAAGACGAAAAAGAGAAGAAGAGTGAAGCATTAAGGATCCTTGGATTTTGGTGCGGTGTAGTGCGGTGTAGTGCGATGTAGGCTAAAATAGACTGAACCAATTGTCTATATCTTTCTGGTTTCCCCAAACATACGGCTCTTGATTGAAAGCAAAATCCAATTCTTCAAGAGTAAACACAAATGTGTCTTTTCCTTCATCTGTTTCTGTTGTTGGTTCACGTCCACTTAAGATGTTATCTGCTACCCATTGAATAGTAGGATCAGGTACACCGCATATGTGTCCTCTTTGCGTTGATCCACAGAGTTTACAACGATTTTTTGCTATAGCAGCTCTTACTCCGGCTGCTATACGTTGATGTCGATTTCTCAACATAGATTCGGTATAGGTGCGTTTTCTGTAAGGGTTCGCATTAGAATTCATCACTCTAGTGATATATGGCCAAGAGAAATCATGTTTGCTCTTCATTTGTGAAATAACATGTTCGAGTAGAGTGTCCTCGTTACAATCGTACTTCATTTTTTCGGAAAATATGCAAAACCTATTTCAGCTTACTAGTGATGATGATGCGGACGATATGACATTGGATGCCATCCTCAGAGGCGAAGACCTACCTCCTTCCTTAAAACGGTGTCGTATAGTCGACGCTCCAATCACAAGAGGCGAATATAAGCAAGTTGTTGCTAGATGTCAACATGCTAATCTTGTCATGAATGCTATATACATCCAGTTCGGCATCCTCTGCAGAATGATCGAAGATGTCGCGTACGATACATCAAGGCTGGATGCCGTCAGCCAAGATCTCCACGAGGGTGTACTTGATCCTCTTGCAAACCAGCTATTACTGGGCTTTCCTCACGATATCCATCATGTTAATTCGCATGATCAAACTCAAAAATGGATATCTATGACAAATAAGCTACTGGCACGGTGGAAGGAATATAAATGAGACTCCTACCTAGAACACAGCGCACCGAAAAGGGATCGAAAGCATCGATCATTCTTTAACGTCATTTCATTCTGCCATTCCACTTTATCACACTTTAAGGCTTCAGGAGAAAGCCCATTGTTGGGGACTCGTGCTAATTTCAGCTTGGCTCTGTGAAGGTTGTCGTTGTATTTTAAGTTATGCAGAATCTCATCTAAAGTACCCGTCCATCCCTTGTAGCGTTTATCTAAAATGTAGTACAACATTTTCCGAAAAATTCCCAAAAAATGAACTTCGAGATCCAAGCGGCAATGGTTATAAAGTGTTGTGCTGGTGATTGCAGAACCAGAAACACTACAGCTGATGCGCTAAGAGTTGGAGAAGATATTCCAGATGAACCAGACGATTTTGTACAGTTCAATTGTACAAAGTGCGGTTATGTTGCTATGCACAAACCTTGTTATGATAAGCTGTCTGACTTCCTGCTCAAACATGTCAAGAGTGGTACAATGAATACTCAAGAGAAGATGAAAGCCTTATGGGATAAGGGTCGATCAGGAAAGTATGACATGATCTCAAAAAGCCATGCTCTTCGTTGTTATCATTGTTCAAATGGTACTCTGTGTTGTGTAACTGAGGGACGGCTGCCAGTCATGTACAATATTGGAGGTATGTCATCAACGCCTCGAACCAAGAAGAAGACCCGAACAAAGAAGGCTATATTTACACCGACCAGTCATTTAGCAGATTCAGATAATTCTGACGCAAATATAGATGATCCTGATCTACTATCCTACATATGGAATAGGGACAAAATTGAGCAACCGCCAGTTCAGCAAATTCTCGAGCAGAAGATGGCTGATTTGACCTGTGAAGAAGCATTTCCTGATCTACCTCTAGGTCATTTACCTCCACCACGCCCTGTTGTTCGTGTCCTGCCTTTACCATCTGTTCCTTTGCCACAATTTCGTCGTCGTGCATATCCAACATTTCATTGTATCGAGATCTCTACCGCCACCTTATGGAAACCTCAATTTATTGGTTACAATGGAAAACACATTCATGGCTTGATTATGAAACTTAGGCTAGATGGAGTACATATTATCAACATTTCTGTTGACCGCATGGTGCCACGAATATATGTGTATGCACATAACATCGATGATAGAGAAATCGCATGTCTGCTTATAGAGAAAACGATTGAGGATATTGTGATCAATCCTAGACCGAAAAGATGTAAATAGAGTTAGGTTATTGAGTAAAGTTGAATAAACAAAATTGATGTAAACCAAGTGATTTTTACCAAGCTTACAACTCTTTACATTCTACCACCCGCCGGTGTAAATGCTGGGAGGAGGTGCGGGTGGTGCGCGGTGCGTTACTCCCTGAAAGATCAAGGGTTTGATCCAATCAAGCCAACTAGGAAAGGGTACTTCTTGTATGCATGGATCAGGATAAACGTCCAGAAAATCTTGCGGATAGATCCCCTCTTGCTGCTTAAAATAGACATCGGCCCACCATATCATATTATTGAGTTGTGCATAGAGGAATATGGGGACTGCGTCCATGTCTAACCAAAAAAAGAAGTCCTGTCTTCCGCCGGTTCCAGGAATGTCTTTTCCATCTTCAGTACGATCAGCAAGTGTTGTCACACATCCAACATGTGTAATACTGTGTTCCTTAATATTAAGTTGGTTTTCAAAGAACATGTTGAAGTTCAATATGTCAGTGTCATTTTGAATGGCGCAATCTTGCCATACAACTAGTAATGCGCTTCCTTTCTCTTTCTGAATATTCTGCCATTTCATTTTTCGAAAAAATAATGGACGCAAGTTGCACATATTGTATTGAGCTGGAAGATGGTAGCATTTTACATAGATCTTCAGAAGCAATGCGCATGATAAATGGAAGAATGTGGCTTCCTGATGAAGTAAAGTTGAAACCAACGGTACATATATTACTTAATGATGGAAGGCAGTACCGCACGTTCATAACCTTATCTGCTTCCAAGCATATAATATATATTCCTTCTCTTGGGAACCGTGTTTTTTGGGCTTTACGCGATCTTTGTTTGTATAATGACGAATTAGTACATTATTTGAGGTCAATTCAACCTATATCTGTTTGCAGAGCTATGCAATACTACGATATGATTGATTATAAGCTTCAGCATAACATAAAGCGTACTACTGACCATGAAGAACGTCGTAAGCATTTCCAGTTACTTATTGCAGAAGCAACCGTAAGAGGTGTAAAAGCGATATTGTGGGTTGATAAAAACCCTAAGGGAGATATTTTTGATTACTCAATGTACGAACAATGGTTCTACACGCGTGTACAGAGTACATGGATTGTGTGAATGGAGATTTGTACATGGATTGTATTTGTACATGGATTGTGTGGTGGTAGCATTGCGATCGAGGAGTTCATTTTTCTAGCTTTGTGCGAGCTAGTTTATCGAAGGCTGAAAGAGTCCCATTAGGTAGGATTGGAGGTACTAAAGAATATGATGACGATGCACCTGATGCACTTAACCTCTTATCTTCCATCCATGGCCATAAAGGCAATTCATAGTGGAGAACGTTAGTATATGTTCCAGTGGAATGGGTTGGTGCCAGTTGGGATTCAGAGTGCTTGGATGTGTCAAGAGCATTGAGTTCTTCTTTGTAAAAGATATTCTCGTTGCTGTTGTTTCTTGCAGTACGTCCATCTCCATACTTTTCGGAGGGTACATCCTGCGTCGTCGTCGTCATTTCGGATATTTTTCAAGTGATGAAAATTATAATTGGAAGATTAAGAAGATTCTCAGCAGCTTTTTTCGAAAAACCAATGTCGCCCAAAGATAAAGTGCCCTCCAAACATTCGCCTCGTTCGCCTAAACGACATGAAAAGAAGCATGGTCACGGCAAATATAATTGGGGAAAACCTCAAGATGCATATAATGTTCCAAAAGAAGGATTGGATGATTCACGTATTTCTGGGGAAGAGGCTATTCTTCTGGAGGCTATTACCTTTAATAGGGAAATGCTCAAGCTCAATGCAGATGATTTAAATGTGGCAAAACTATCTCTTCTCAGAGCCTCGAGCACTGAAGATTCTCCTGAAACCAGAGTAGCAAATGCACGAGAAGCCTTAAGGCTTGCTGAAGCAGGTGAACGTAGGATTCAGATGCTGGAAAGGTTGCTCAAAACCGCAGCGACAGATTTTGATGAGCGCGTGAATACTGATTAATTACATTTATTTACTCGTTCTATACAAAGCCACTGACCACTCGTAGCACACCACTCTCACACTTACACTCGTACACATCCGTAGATCCTTGAATGTGTCACACCTCCTGTCTCGACAGACTCACCTATCCTCCTGCCAGACTATCACTCTACACTCCTTGCCTGCCACCCTACACACTGTACCTCTACACATTAAGCTATTCGTGGTGGTTGATATTGGATTTACCACGTCACATCACCAATGCTTAGTTAATCTCGACATCCGAAGTAGTAGTAGTATCCGTATTGCCTGTGGGCTCGTTTGTTGCCGCATTGTCCGATGCGTTGTTCAATAGCGCATTCGTTGGGAATCGAGAAGTCAGGGAGGGGATCATCTCAGTATATTGTGCATGACGTTCAGCAGCATGATGCAGTCCGGTTTCAACAATCCATCTCTGATTGTTTGGAACCTCATCCGGCGTGGCATCAGGCGGTACTGTACGACTAACCGCTTCCATAAAACTCTTGAGGTCGGAAAGGGTAACTCGCTGCCGGCGCATTTGATGTGGAAGTCTTTTTTCAAAGTGTGTTCCCCCTTGCGGGTTTGCGGAATCATCGGTACATTTTCGGGTGTATCTCGCTTCTTTTTTATTTTTCGAAAAATGGCACCTAAACATGAAGTGTCAACGCCTAAACAAACAAAAACAACCACCTTGTCACAAACAACACCTCGAACAAGTGATAAATCGAAAGCCAAAGAGTTCTCAAACATCCCTAAAGGCAAAGGACTGCTTTACAAAATGAATGGTGACGTTGTGCCAGTGGACGGTCCGTTCAGCAATCTTAGACACATCTACGAGCTTATTCAATGCCAATGTGTTCAGATGGTTCCATGTACAGTTGGTGATATGGGTACTAATGGTGCTCTCCTTCTTCTAGATGAAGAAGGAATGTTCAACAACACTGTAAATGAATATGCAACGGATGTGTTGGGTGAACAAGTGTATGGAGGTTTCCTACACGGTAACATTCTTGTCATTCACGCGTCGGATTTCATTAATTAAAAATCAACTGCACAAACACGCGCATCTAACCTCCCTACACCCTCCCTACACCCACCCTACACCCTCCCTACCTCCCATCTATCTATTCATCATTTTCTTCTTTTCTCCAAACAGTATGTATAGCGACAATTCATACATCGATGATGCGACCGCCCATTGAAGCATACATGACACATCGGTACAAAAGGATTCTTCTTGCATGTAAATATTCTCACATTTATGACATAATCGTCATTCACGTCATATACTGAATGAATGACTCCTCCCTTGCGGTTATTCCTCTTATAGCGTTGAAGATCCATGCGGATCAGTTTTCGTGATGCTGGAAACCACACATTAGTCAAATCAGTTCGCTGTACTTGATCAGCTGCTTGGCACAAAATATCCATATCAACAAAAAAATCGGCAAAGTGACTATTTCAAAAAATGGGTAAACACTCTTCAAAAAAAGCGGCGCGTTCACTTCATGTGTCTGGCCAGGAGAAGTTATGCAACTTTGAAGCTGCTGATATTGTCACTGCATTGGAGTTGTTTGTGCAGGTTCAAGACTGTACATTTAGAATTCAAAAGATCATTGAAGATTTCGATAAGTTCTGCATTGATACAAGTACATCTGATAAAATAGTATATGTACAAAGAACACCATATAACATGGCTGAGTTTGCAGTGTTGCAAAGACAACTACTTTCTATGTGCACCAAAAAGACTCCTATACAATCATTTACCTTATGTGGATGGATTGCCCGAGTTGGTAATGAGTTTGTGATGCAAGATGTTGATAAGGACCTACACTCATCATTAGAAAACATTCTTAATAGATACTACGGTATGACCCTACCGTCCAACTTAGTTGGTGTAATTGTGTAGTGCTGACAAAATAAAAGCAGAGTTGAGTTGATTGACCAGATTATGATCAGTATTTTACACTCAAATATACCCAATCCTACACTTGCCACTGCCCTTTATCCCACCGCACATCATCTACTCTCCCACCTCGTTGCGCCGCGCCAGTTGCATAAGTGCAAATTCAGCCCCAGCATGAAGCCATGAGCTACACACATACCACGGCATTTGGTTCAGATTTTTATGCCATACTTTATCACCATCTGCGTAGTGAATATGAACATAACCTTTAGAGTCAATATGAGCGACTTTTCCTTGAAACCATTCGGAATAGTTTGACCAAAATACATTAAGTATCATACCGCAACGAATAGTACGCCAAGTTCTACCATTCGTTGTGAGCACATAACGCTCTATAATTCGACGCTTCTTATTCTTACCTCGCTTTGTCCACTTGCTTGGACAAACATAATAGTCGTCAGATCCAACCATTTTTCAAAAAATGCCGAGTGAAGATACTCCCGTTACTAAACGTAATAGTGTGGAAGCAAGAGCATTCTACGATCTACTAGATATAAACGAGGTTGACAGTTATGGCTATCCTAAAAATAAACAACCAGGATTCTACACGGTGTTCACTCGCGCAGAACAAACTTCTTTGGGTCTTCCATACCAACGTCAAAATTCACCATTTGATATGAGTGACCCACCAACTTCAAGGACTCCAAGTTCACCCCCAACCACACCTTCATCTCCTGTTCATATTCGCACAAGCAACAGTATTAGAATAGCAATTCTCCTCGATCTTGCAAGAGAACAAGATCAAGAGAAAAGCAACATGAGCAAATACAACAGTGCCATCACTGCAAAGTATGCTCGCAAGACTGTTGAAAACAAGGTTCTCACTGGTGAGAATAAACATCTACGCACAATCGTCGGCCATATGGCTACCTTAATTTCTTAATTGTTGCTGTTCTTTCATCGCCGCCAGTTCACAAAACAACTTCACAAGACTTACATCATCATAACATGAATGCGGTATTCTAGAAATTCTTTGTAAATAGTCTCTATCGTCCTCATTTGTGACTTCCACCTGTAATTCTTGAATGAGCTGTGCAAGTGTGTTCCTCATTGCAGGTACCAACAAAAACATTTTCCAAAAAATGACCTCTCTTCCTATACCCAATATTCTTCAACCACAGAATACTCAACCAATGGTCGCAACATTACAATTTACGACTAAAGTCAACCAAGGTTATACTATTTATGACGCTGGACAACATTATCCGGCTGGTCTGGGTCCTCCATTGCTCAAGTCGATACTAAATGACGACATAGAACAAAAGGTACTTCTTTCCTTATACTCAAGCTCTCCAGATCGCTTGTCAAGTACCAGCAATGTGAAGGCGGCCGCGTATAAAAACGAGGCTCATGAATAACGGTTCTCAAGTCGAATTGCCGGAAAACCGGTGCTATCGAAACGATATGCAAGTGGGGTAGGTCGGATTCGGTTGGTTTGCCGATTGCGAATGCTGGTTTCTCAACCGACATATATCTTTGTTTTGAGTCAACAATAGATATGTGGATTGGTCGGTATAGGTGGCTCTGGTTGGTAAAAACGGGAAAACGTTTTTTTTTCCGGGAATTGACCCTGTCGCTCCCCTCGCGACAAAGCCTCCGGCGGGATTCGAACCCGCGACATCAGGATTAGAAGTCCTGCGTTCTATCCGCTGAACTACGGAGGCATCATGTTCCATGTCGGGTTCGAACCGACGACCTTTGGCTCATAAGACCAACGCTACTAACCACTGAGCTAATGGAACAAATAATAACATGGGGGGAGGTTCATCCGTTACATATACACTATACAAAAAAGAGGGGGAGAGGACTCCGTGTTGTAATTGGTTACCCTCCACTAGATTATTCATCACTTTATGATGCTCTTGAACCCGTCGAGAAATGTTTCTCTTATGCCTACCACCATCATGGAAGTCAAGCAAGATGCAACCTGGAGTTGCGCATTGGCTTGAGATTTTTTTCGAAAAATGAGTATTCCGATACCGTCAAAATCAGAACAAATAAGGGGATTCACTGAAGCCTTACACGATGGCAAAATAGATGAAGCATTCGCCCTTCTCGAAGAACCTATCAGTATATTTACAGCTGGAAAAGTTCTTTGCCTCAATCGTCAACTCATAATGGATATGTACCCGAAACAAAAATTATCACGTGCAATGGTCCGTCATATATTTGATACCGGACCTACACGCCACTTAGGCTCAGGAGGTATACAAGGATGGCTAAAAAGATGTAATAGACGCACAAAAAGAAATTCATCTATGAACCATGAAGCACGAGTTGCAAAGTTTGAAGCAAGCCAGAATAATGACTTACCTGATGATGATACATCTTGTGTTATATGTTTAACACAACTTCGAACACATGCATTCACACCATGTGGTCATAAATGTGTCTGCAAAGATTGTGCAGATAAAATTACCGATAAGAAGTGCCCTATATGCCGTGTGAAGTCATCTGCTGTAATTAAAGTGTTCGGTTAGTGAATATCTGCCTCTAGACAGTATGTGTTCTTGTCAGCATCAAAATACACTCCGTACACATATATAGAGCTTAGTTTTCGTATCCATTTGCTGTCTTTGCCGTTTGAAAATGCTCTTTCGTACTCCTTGAATACTGCCTTAAGAAAGCTCTTGCGTGTCCATTCATTGCTCGTAAGTAGAACTTTGCGAGGGGAAGTTAGTCCGAGAGAAAGCTCCACAATAATCTTAGGGCGCTTTATGATAACTTCATCACTCTTCTCAAGATTATCCAAACGCAGAGGTTGTTTCATACGTACCGGAATGTCGTGTCCATTTTTGAATGTCATGGTACTGATTGAAAACCCCTGTACTGGTTGATGTAAAAGAGGCAAGCCAGTCATAGCAGCCAATGTCTCATCATTCAGCGCCTCTATAGCCTTCACTGCCATCCCAGTTTTCTGCAGTGCATAAGTTGCAACCTCACGAAAGCTCATTTTTTCGGAAAATAGCCTATGTTGCCAGAAGACCTTCTCCGCGTAGTGCTTCAATCACTGGTTAACTCGCCGCGTGATGCGATTTACATGCGAGTGTGTCAAGAGTGGCATCGCAAAATACGCTCAGAATGCATGGGTTTCCATCGCTTGCTCGCTGGTACATACATTTCTATTCCAAACTCACGTACAAGAATGATATACAGTCGTACAGCATTTACGCATAAAATGCTCACGCTCATCCCACATCGATGGCAACACAAAGCCCTGCAATTGATCAACAATTTTAATTATTTAGGCTGGCCGCAATGTCTATGGATTTGTGCCTGGCAACATAATGCTGGGCTTTCAAGCTTTTGCCGTCATCTTCAGCATATAATGGGTCAACGCGTTATTTCTTACAGAGATAAGAAATTATATGACATGCCGACACGAAACAGCGTCTCGTTTGTCAAGGAGAAGGTGTTCGAAATGCTGCGTAAAGGTGAAATGCCTTGCCTAATCATCGATGTATACTATCAGCACTGTCATGGAGATGAAATTAATCACGCTAACATAACGAAGCTCGTTAATTTGGTACGACTCATACATGAAATCAAGATACCTCACCTGGAAAAATGCCGTGTACCCATTATCATCACAGCACACGGCTCTCCTAAGGAAATCAACAGAGTGGACTGTGCGAAATATTATGTCACTCCAACACTTGACCTCATGTAATGGGTAAAGTAAAATTGAATTT
>MDTA01039142.1_pt1 | contig 14133 bp, 12 predicted proteins | sample 811151 | NCBI WGS metagenome assembly MDTA01 (sample SAMN05326648, study PRJNA326480) | marine metagenome | isolation source: seawater | place: Indian Ocean: South | collected 2010 | reverse complement strand
TTCGCAATAATATTCGGAATATCTCAGTTGCTATTGGTTTGGAACATCGTTCGCTCGGTCAAGAAAGGAGAACCTGTAGGCAAGGACCCATGGGGCGGATGGTCTCTAGAATGGGCAGTCACATCGCCACCTCCAACACCATCATTCGCTGTAGAACCAACACAGTATGATGCAAATGAACCAACTGACCATCACGAAACAAAGCTGGAATCGATACTCAAAGCACCGTTTAGATCAATGAATAGCCTTTGGAACAAGGAGGCTAAATCATGAGCGGAAGTTTACATGATGTCAAAAATGACGTCTGGATGAGGGCAGTGATTGTATCTGTAATCCTCCTATTTGTTGGAGGAGCAGCTTACGGTGCATTTGCCGTTGGAGTGGGTAGTGTCAAGAAGACCGACTGGGATGCTGCCGATGAGGTTCTTGTCGAAGCAAAAACGAATTGGAACCTGCTTAATGAGACTGAAGCTGGCGGGACAAGTGAGGAAATAGCCGACTTGAATCAACAAAAAGAGGATGCGCGTATAGCATATGATGAAGCAAAAGAGGCAGAAATAGACGCCCATTTATCTTACCTAACATGGATTACTGCAGGTAAAACACTCCTTGTAATGATGATTATTTACGCAGCATTTTACGGAATATCTGGATTTTACAATAGTATCCAACCAGAGGAAGAACATGACGACCATCATGGTGATGACCACGAGGAACACCATGGCTCTGCATCACCAATAATGATGGCAGCAGGTCTGATGCTGTTTATGATTGGATTCCCTGGATTTGTGAACACCTGCAAATCTCTGTTAGGTTTAGATTACCAAGCTGAGATGGGAGATTTCGGACTGTCAATTGTTGGCGCTGCGATAACCATAATTGGCATTGGAAATTGGTGGAATGAGGATCTCAAAGGGCAACATGAGCAAATAGCATCATCCGATCCCTTCCAGGGACAGGATATTCGGAAGGCAGGCATGTGGGTTTTCCTAATTTCGGAAACAATGGTTTTCGCATCCTTCTTCTCCTCCTATTTGCGAATGAGAACCGGTTGGTGTACGGAGTGGGCTGTTGATGCTGGAAAGTGCGAAGTCGTAGACACCATTACTGCATCGGACTTATTACGACATGAAGTCGGAACTTTGTTGCCGGGGGCAATTAACACATTTGCTTTGATTATTTCCTCTTACACGATTGTCCTTGCATTGAAGGTTGCCAAGGACACAGAATGGAAACCATCTGAAAATGCCTTAATGGCCAAGATGTTCCCGACACGAAAAAAGGCAGTCAGGAATTATCTAATAATTACACTCGCATTAGGTTCGATGTTCATTGTACTAAAACTGGTTGAGTGGAGTCACTTAATTGCAGAGGGCTTCACAATTGATACTCAGGCAGGGTCTATATTCTACGTTGCAACCGGGGCACACGGACTTCACGTTTTCATTGGATTACTAGTAATGCTATTCATGGTTTTCAAAGCTGATGTGCTCGAAGACGGGTACAATGAGCAAAACGGCCAAGGAATCGAGTACTTCGGTTTGTATTGGCACTTTGTGGATTTGGCGTGGGTTGCCATTTTCCCAGCATTCTATCTATACTGAGGCGATAACATGGGTGAACATAAGTATACAGGACCAATAGCAGGAATTTTCCAAAAAATGGCTGACATAATAGGAAAGGACGTTTATTACGTAAATTTCCTAATTTTGATGTTCTTTACTCTTTTTGAAGTAGCAGCGGTTTTCTTTGAAACTATACCAGGCACAGATATCAAGATCACAAGGACTGCAGTTTGGGGTGTTTTAATCGTTGTTGGTATTATCAAGGGGTATGGAATTGCTGCTTTTTTCATGCACTTGAAAGGAGACCCGTTCATTTACACTCGAACCGCATTATTCCCGGTTATTTTTGCCGCACTAATGTTGTGGGGAATTGGCCTTTCTAACCCATCAGGCATCGATGAGTTACCATCTTGGTGTACGCCAAATTGGGATTACTCTTATGTCACAGAGTAATCATACTGTGTATTACTTTGATTAATGACGGCCTAGAGCCAGCACTATGCGCTGGTCTGCAGTCCTGCTCGCCTTCTTGGTAGTGATTTCATCCAGTCCAATAATGGGTAACGGAAATGCAGGGAGCACTACAACTCCACATTCTACAGGATATGTCTTAGAAAGACCATCGGTGCCCAACCACGTTCTCATTGACCAGAATTACAATTATTATTCCCTTCAAAAAGGGAATGCTGATGTAAATGTTGTTGCCTTTATCTTCACAACCTGCCCAGACGTTTGCCCGGTGATTACTAGTAACCTAGTACAAGCAGAAGAAAAACTAGATGGAATAAACTATCAGTTCATTTCAATTACTGTTGATCCTGAAAAGGATACACCTCAGGTTCTAAGGAAGTACATGGAAAACTTTGGTGCAACATGGCCGCACCTTACCGCAGAAATAGAGCAACTAGAAGATGTGTGGGACGATTTCATGATATCGGTTGAGACTACCGAACTAGGAAATCATGAACACAGTCAGGAGCATGATGAAAACGTCGATAATAGTAATGTAAGTTCAGTAGTGGTTCTGATGCCAGATGGCAGTGCATCATCCAGCGAGATAAAGCCGACTGCCCTATCAAAATTAGAAACAGCAGCATTACAAAACGGCTGGACCCTGAACATAACCCAAAGCCCTGCAGGGCAAATTGTTACCGGAATTAATTATGATGACATTCCTCAAGACAATTCATGGTGGTGGGAGTTACACACGTGGAATGAAACAACCGACATGTGGCAGAATACTTCAGACGGGTTAGAATCAGTAGTTGATGGAAGTTTGGCAATCGCTCCAAGTTCTACAGATGATTCAATTATTCCTCCAGCGCAGGCTGAAAAAAATTCATTCACAGTTATGCACGTAAATGGGTCAAGCGAACAAGTTGAAATTAACCAATCCAGTGCTTTATTTATGACTATTTCCGCACTAGAGTCTTACACAATTACGAACCATGATTCGATACCTATCGTGGATTCAATTAACGATGTTATCCCTCCAGCCGATGGTTCTTGGACATGGCAACTATACTATTGGAATGAAAATGTAACAAACTGGGAGGAAAACGAGGTAGCGATTGATTCTATTTACGGCAAGGAGCATATTGCTTGGGCTCCAAGCTCAACAAATGTGACTGATATTCCTCTACCTGATAGCAAAATGGAACACAAACTAGGACTTGTTTTACCGGACGGAACAACTGAACTATACAACGGAAATTACTTTGGATATAGAACGGATATTTCTGCTTTAGACCACACAATCCACACCTTAGAACAGAACGACGTACAATTTGTACTAGAAAATAATGAGTTAGCATCAATAGACAATATCGCATCGGAATTTGATTTGTATATCTGGCACGACATGGGTTCGTTCAGTCACTGGATGTCTACTTCAGATGATTCCAATGAGACCTTTTTGATGGATGATTCGCAACACTATGCTTGGGTAGCCAAAGGCCAGGACACCTCGGACTTACCATCTCCAGAAGATAACTTAAACGACGTCGTTGATACCTCAACCTCACATTCAACTCAAACATTCATCTTAGACGCAGATTGGAAACCAAAAATTGTTTTCACTGGATATGATTGGGATGTGGATTTGTTCGTTAAAGATGTAAAAAAGGTTGCAGGAGTGTCTTCAGATCCAGGTAGCGATGGCCTTCCTGGATTTACCTTTACTATCTTACTTACAAGCATCGGACTGGCAATTATCGCTACATATCGCAATGATTGATTTAGGATAGATTCTTGAAAGAAATGCTCTAGGGCAATAATGAGCGGAGATCGCATAGCCTGGTATTGCGGTGGACTTGAAATCCACTGTCCCTCGGACACGGGAGTTCGAATCTCTCTCTCCGCGCCAAACGATTTCACATCAATTTTCGGTTGATATTTGGAAAGGGTTCAACAACTCAAGGCTACGTGGATTGTACATGGCCCGCACACAGTTGCGTCTGGGGATGCTGCTTGTATTGCTTATGTTCATGGCTGGATGCATCTATTCCGATACTCCGCAATGGGGTGAAGGTGATGGTCAAATCCATGCAGAGATAAAAGGCGATGAAAGTGTCGTCATAAAATCGAAGTTGGGTGACGATTACGAAGAGACTATTGCACTAACAGGATGTGGAGACTCCAAAATGGAAATAAGCGGAATGCTAATTTCATCACAATTGTACTCAGAACATCCTGAGCTATCAGACGTCAGATCTGCAATGGGTGCGGCTGTTATCATACACGAGATGTCATGGAATTCAGCCAAAGCCGTCGAGGAAGGAAAAGCAGGCAGAATTAGCATAAAAGACTGGTCTGACCCATTTAATCCAAGTGAAGCCGTGGGGTCAAAACTTTCTGATAATGAAGAAGATTGGGAAATAATAGGAATCATCCCAGCGTCAGAGAATATCGCTAACGGGCTAAATGTTTTACAACACTGGCATCAACCAATTGAATTAACTGGCTATGCTCTAGAGGGGGACGGGCTTGCTGAAGTAAATAGTGAGACATGTGAACTAGTTGGTCAGAAGCATGGTATGGTAGTAACCAAAATAAAAACTGAGCAAGGTGTTGTTAGTCTAGATGGTGATCATGATGATGAATACTCGCTTGGTGATACTGATATCTTTGGAGGCTGGACATTTGTGCTGTTCTTCCTAATTTTCGGTGTCGGCGGTGGAGTTGGCCTCTACGTAGTTTCAACTATGGTGATACGTCAAGGAGCAAAGGCTACTGCAGAAACACTTCTTGGACGAGAAGGATTCGCAAAAGCTGTACAGATGAAGAAAGATCTGAGAAAATCGAAAAAGGAAGGGTTAGAAAGTCCTGCTGAAAGAGTAAAGCGGACACAAAAGTCATCACCTCCCCAAAGCAAAAAGAAAAAAGAAAATGATGTAGCTATTCCAGGCTTTAGTTTAGACAGTGTTCTGCAATCAGATAGCAGTGATGATTTGCCAAAAACATTCGGTGGTGGAGGCTCAGTAGTTGTTACAGCAGAAGCAAAAGAAATCGAAGCCACACAATACAATGAAACACCAATTTCTGAGATATCTAACAGACCGATGCCGTCAGCGGGAGTTACCACAACTCAGTCCCAGCCACCAAAGCGTGAGCATTTTTCTTCAAGTATGTCAAGAAGTACTGCTCAAACGCCCATGAATGATAACCAAAGCAGTGCCGGAAGACCGGTAAAGCGCAGGGCTGTTAAGAAACGAGCGACTACAAAACCTGAGCCTGAAGAACAATTGCCAGTTGAAGATAAACGTTCATCCGTTGTTGATGATGATTTCAGCGACTTCTCGTTCTAACCCCAAGGGACATCTTTAGCCCCACGGACGAGTATTTGTTCCGTATGCCATTCCAAAACCGCTGGAATGCGGATAATCGGTTCCCCATCAGCTTGCACCCAAGTCGGTAACGAAAGTGGTGTTTCTGAGACATTCCCCTTATCATTGACTGGCTTTATTTCGATTCGATTTGCTTTTTGTTGAGTGATGCCCCACTTTCCAATATGTTTGCCTTTCTTGATGGGACCCATAAGTGAAAGCATGGCAAGTCTGGACAATCGTGGTGCGAATACAATGGAGCCATTTTCATCCATGGGAGTTACACCAGGACAGACTTGATATCCCCCCCCAAATGTTTCTCCCGTAGTAGCAGCAAACATAGTGAAATCAATAATTTCTGCATCGTTACCATCTATCTTTAACCAAATCTTCCTCCTTTTCCAAAATGGAATTGTCGTAACTCCTAGATAGGTGTATTTCTTTGTCCCTCTAATCCATTTTGCCCTTGACAACTTTGCTCGAGATATCGCACTTGTTATACCTGAATCTGATTCTAGAAATACCCATCTTACGACTGTTTTCTCGCTTTTAGAGGGACCATCCCACGGATTCTGTTGAGGTGCGGGGTAGTCTCCCTGCGATTTGGCAGGGAACCCTTCGAGACGCCATGCAGCACACCTCCTATCTATTCCGTTCAACAGAACCTCGATAGCGTCATCAATATTAGTTCTTGAAATCCCTTGGGTGATGGCATAATCATTTCCCGAGCCAAGTGGAAGAATGCCCAAAGGAATGTTCCCCCCTCGCAAAGCGCTAGCTACCTCGTGTACTGTGCCGTCTCCCCCAGCAGCAACAATCGGGCCATCGACATTTTTGTTTCTCAACTCCCAAGCAATTTCACTGGCGTGCCCAACCCTTTCGGTAAAATGAGTAATTACCTCAAATCCTCTGGATTCTAACTTTGAAGAAATAGCAGGCCATTTTTTCCCGCACGTGTGATCCCTACTCGCAGGATTTACTATGCAATGAATGGTGCCCATATTACAATTGAGAACTGGTAACAGACATGAATGCTCTTGTCACTGGTAGCCGATGAACTCATGTCTAATGCCTTTTCAGCCACAACCATGGATTGGTCTGCAAAGCAGCATGAGTATATGCAGCGAGCCATTGAAGTCGCAGAAAAAGGAAGAGGGCAGGTTAGGCCAAATCCATTGGTGGGATGTATCCTAGTTAAGGATGGAGAAGTTATTGCGGAGGGTTGGCACGACCACTTAGGAGGTCTTCATGCAGAACAGATGGCCATCCATGATGCTGAAGAAAAAGGCCACAATACAAATGGTGCAACTGCGTATGTAACGCTGGAGCCATGCAATCATTTTGGCAGAACTCCCCCTTGTACAGAGGCGCTGTTGTGGGCAGGCATTAGCAAAGTCGTAATCGCACATGGTGACCCAAATCCAATAGTCAGGGGCAACGGAATCTCGGTTCTAGAGAATGCTGGAATCGATGTCGAAACAGGCCTGCTCGAAGAAAGCGCTGCAACTCAAATGCGAGAGTTTTTGCACTGGTGTGAAAATCGAAGGCCCTACGTGACAGTTAAAGTTGCAGTTGACGTCAATGGTTCTGTCGATGATCTATCAAAGGATGCTGGGAGATTTACCAGTGAAGATTGTCTGAAGGAAGTGCACAGATTACGCAAGGACTGTTGTGCAATTCTTGTTGGTGCTAACACAGTAATAAGAGATAATCCATCACTAACAGTTCGATTGATAGAAACCGAAAAACAACCTTTGAGAATTGTTATAGACCCAAATAACAAAATCAAATCTAACTCAAAAGTTTTGAACGATGGGCACAAAACCAAACACCTAACTGATGATTTCAGGGGACTACCGGCCATGTTAGATATGTTGGGAGATCTCGAAATCCAAAGGCTACTAGTGGAAGGAGGACCAAGTACAATAACAAAATTCTTGGATCAAGGATTGGTGGATGAGTTCATTTTAGTTCAGTCGAATATTACCCATGAATCGCCAAAGCTGTCAAGTTTTGATTTAACTGGATTCACTAAAAGTGTCGAAACGGTTTGGGGAGAAGAAAAAGTTACCATCTACACAAGGTGATTGTGTGAATTCAAACTATTCCGCAGCCATTGTTTTGCGTGGCTGGCACCCTGCTATAGGTAGGGCCGAGGCTATTGAGATGTTTCCAGAATCCAAACTTGACCGCACCGAATCAAGACGGATATTGCTGGCTCATGGAGAAAGCGATTGGAATAGAGCGAATTTAATGTCAGGTTGTGAATGTGTTTTAGTTGGAGGTGGATTTGAAAAATGGGAATCAATAGAGAAATTAATTGATTCAATAACCCCCATAAAAAAAGACAATATTGCTGTTGAATGCTGGCGACATGAAGGTAAAATTCCGGTTTCGACCCGAGAAATTGAAAAACATATAGGCGGAATATTTTATGATGCAGGGTCAACCTTTGATTTAGAAAATCCCGAACACAGGTTTGGAGTAGTTTTAGACAACTCTGCTGGGTATGTTGCATGGGGATGGATGGTCGGACAAGGTCCGGGGAAGCACGGTTGGTCAAACATGCGAGCGAATAAAAGGCCCTTTTTCCGCCCGGTTAGCCTAGAGCCAAGACTCGCTAGGGCGGCGGTAAATATCGCTGCTGGAATTGGAGAAGGATATGTGATTGACCCGATGTGCGGAACTGGAGGTATTTTGATTGAGTCTGGTCTTACCAAAAGACCTACCTTTGGATTAGACTTTGATCCCGTGATGGTAGAGGGATGTCTTGAAAATATCAAGTGGGCAGAAGTTGATGTCAGAGTCGAAAGAGGTGATGCGACGCACTTTAGTTTCCCAGAGAATGTTTGCGCTGTAGTTGTTGACCCTCCTTATGGGAGAAATTCGCCTAGTGATGAAAAGCTAATTGAAGATGTGTTAGTCAATATTCTCCGGCATTCAATTAATTGCAAATTGGTTATTATTCTCCCCGTCAGTCCTGGCAGAGAGAATCTTGATGAGCAGATAAAAACAGACTTGAAAATTAAGGGGTTCGATATTCAGGCAGCATATGGAATACCTGTTCACAAATCTCTTGGGAGATTAATGGTTGTAGCCACTCCACAGCGTATTCACCAATAATTTTGCATTAGTAATAGCGAATTGCCATGAATGGAAATAAGGGTGTGATTCAAGAAGGAGCGGCTTTTCGGCGGTGCAGGGCAATTAGGGTAGTCTGGATATCCTTCCGGCCTTCGGAGCCGGAGACGTGGGTTCGAATCCTGCATTGCCCGCCATTTTTTTGTTGAGCCGTGAGACTCAAGTGCCTGTACCCGCTGCGTGACTTATGGGCTGCAATCTTCGTGACCTCGCCGACGCTGAAGATACCACTATGGATGCGATGAAAGGTAAGAAGGTTGGAATCGATAGTTTCCTACTAGCATTCCAATTTCTTACAACAATTAGAGACCGCTCACCTACTGGTGACGGAGGTCCGCTGCGAGCCGACAACGGCAAAGTCGTTGCACATTTAATGGGGTTTCTTTCGCGCGCATCGCTACTACTTTCAAAAGGTGTAAAACCGGTATTCATCTTTGATGGCAAACATCCGGATTTGAAGAAGGATGAGATGGATGCAAGAAGAGCGAAAAGAGAGCAAGCAGAGGCAGACTGGAAAGCCGCCTTAGAAGTCGGAGACTTCCCAACCGCGCAAAAATTAGCACAGCGTTGTGTCAAGTACACACCAGAGATGGTTGAGGAATCAATTGAGATGCTATCACTAATGGGAATACCTGCATTCAGAGCGGAAGCAGAAGGCGAAGCGCAAGCGGCTGTAATGGCCGCAAGAGGACAATTAGACGCTGTCGCTACACAAGATTGGGATGCATTACTGTACGGTGCGCCGGTGGTGATTCGTAATTTCACATCTGATGGAAGTAAACGAATGGGAAGAATTGTCAGAGCGCAAAGAATTGAGTTGAATCAAATCCTTGCAGATAACAAATTGAGTAGAGACCAACTTATCGATTTGGCAATAATGATTGGGACTGATTTCCATCCAGGAATCAAAGGTGTTGGCCCAAAGACTGGACTCAAATTGATCAAGGAATACGACACTATCGAGGCTATTTGTGCAGCAAAAGACAAGGAAGTTCCAGAAAGATTGGATGAAATTAGAGAGATTTTCAGAAATCATCCGGTGGTCGAAGTCGACGAAGAAAGACTTAACCAAGGGGCTGTCGATGTTGAGGGACTGAAGAAATTCCTAGTTGAAGAAAGGCAATTTTCACAGAAAAGGTTCGACAACGCAATGGAACTTTTAGAAGACGCTGGACTAGTTAGAACCGGTGGTCAGACCTCGCTATTTTCTTTCGGAGATGAAACGTAGCGGACTTGCCAGTACAAATTGATTATTCCATTCGGTTACCACTCCTCTAGCAACGCTTTGTACATCAGCTAATGCCTCACTAATTTTGTTTATTGGAGATGTAGGTATTCCAACCAACATTTCACAAACCTGAGATTTAGTCATTTCAATCACTTTTGATTGGACCATATCCACTACTTCTTTCCGAGAGTTAACTCGTAATTCATTGGTTGGCCAAATGTTTTCGAAATCCAAAAACTGTGACAATTTTTCAAATTGAGAATCTGAGCCTACTGCGATTACTACCCATCCATCATTGGTTTGGAATGCCTGATATGGAACGAGATTTGGATGACCTGAACCAAGTAAACCTGGGTCGATTCCACTAGTGATTTGGTTTTGTCCTTGATTGGCTAGAGAGGCTATTGCACAATCCCATAATGAGATGTCTAAATGTGAATTGATACCCGTTCTTTCGCGCTTGAATAATGCTGCCATTATTGCATTCCCAGCATACAATCCAGTGATGATATCAATCCATGCAACACCGACCTTAACAGGGCCTGCGCCCTCTTCACCAGTAATACTCATTATGCCGCTCATCGCCTGCAGAGCTAAGTCATAGCCAGGCTCCTGAGACCTTGGGCCGTTCTGTCCAAAACCGGTTATTGAGCACAGGATTACATCCTTTGGAATTGGGCCGATTAATCTCTCGAGTTGCCCTGGGCGGAAGTTTTCGATCACAACATCTGACTCTGAAATCAAATCATGTATTGCTTGTTTGTCTTTCTTTAGATTGTGGAAAATTATCTCTTTGCCTCGGTTGCATGAAAGGTGATAGGCAGCGGTTCCGTCCTCCAAAAACGGTGGCCCCCAGCCTCGTGTATCATCTCCCCAAGGTGCCTCAACTTTGGTGACTGCTGCACCTAAGTCAGATAACAATTGAGCACAATATGGGCCCGCCAAAATTCGCGACAAATCTAACACTCTAATTCCCTTGAGAACATCTTTCAATCTCTTCACCCCATTCATACAAGTGATACGCGTCACTAACCAAATCTGAATCTTTGAACTCTATTTCTACCCATCCATCTGGAATGATCGGATCAATGTGTGGAAAGACTACAATATACTCTACATTTACCAGTGTATCACATTGTAGTAGCTCATCCTGCCACCCACTATCCTTCATTCGCCAAAATCCTAGATTGTCTCCATCACTGTTTGGATCCATTGAGAATTTGATAGAATACATTCGATGTATTGAGAATGCTGAATTCGCTATGAAGAGAATATCTTCTCCATCTTCTATTTCTTCACCAAGATGTTTTCCAACAACATCGGTTCCTCTTGGTCCGGTTGTTGCTAAGATGTATGAGTTCAAAATCAACATAACAGTCACTGAAAGAATAATAAAATTTCGATTCAGAATGAGACTAATTCCTGATGTCCCATCTCGCAACATTCTACCAAACCAAAGAGGAACGAGTAATAAAGAAAAGTATCTCGGAGTTTGAACGAATGCTTTGTACGTATCAATGAAATCTCTATCCAATGAAACGGATTCCGTGACTAGCAGTGCAGAAAGCCATCCAATTAGACAAGCACCTACCATCAAAGAACCACGTGAAATCTTTCGTGATTCATCATTTCCTATTCCGTCTTGCTTTGTAAAGTACAACACGCCACCAATAACGAAAAAGAAGTATGCTGTAAAGGAGAATAAAATCGCTGGAATTAAGTCTGGATTAGTTAGGCCTATCCCATTTCTTTCAAGAACTAACATCTGTACAATCAATGCAATTATTATTATTTGAATAAAATTCATTTTAATTTTTTGCGAGACAAACAGTACAAATCCTGCAAAAGCCAAATACCAAATTGGCATTCCCTTGAATGAAAGAATAATTGCCGCACAAACGAATGGAGGAAGTAACCAAAAGTTGAATTTGGATTTATGGCGAATTGCTCTGATAAAGCAGTATGTAGAGATGGTCACCAACATCAGGATTACATTCTCTTGATACACTCTACCTGTCGCTCTAACCAACGGATGATATATCGACGCTATTGCAGTTAAACGCAATGCTTGATCATCACCAAACAAATCCTTTGTCAGCAAATATATGACTGACAAACAGCCTAAACCTCCTAGCAGTCCCAAGACGTGCAAGGTGCTTGCTGATATAGAAAATACCGTAAACCACATTTCAAAAATTATGTGCCAAGCCCTCCATTTATCATCTGCTGGCACTTCTCGAGGAACTGAAGAATCAGGAGAGTCAGGACGGGGCGGGCCCCATTCTAGGTGCCCCTCGCCATCGTCCATTTCGTCAGTAACGTATACTGCGTGGACATAGGTATCCAATCCTAGCGGCATTAACATCGCAACTAAGAAATGCATTGCAATACCAATGAGGAGAATGCTCCGCCAAAACTTGTTCTCCATGGACCTCCTAGGACTCTGATGACTTCATCCCTTTGGAACTATTCAAGCATCAAGGGCGGTTTCCATTTACCATTATTTTTCCCGTGGTCCAAAATATGCCAATACACGGTGTGCTCTGCTTCATCGGGCATAACAAAGGGACCGAGTTTAGACCATGCCTTTCTTGCATTCCATGACAAAACTGGTATTGAAAGTGCTGGCCCGCAGGTTGGGAGAGAAAGCCTACAAAGCCAAGGCATGCTTTCTAAACCTGAATCTTTGAGCGCTTTTTGAACAGCATTCCAATCCTTCCATGGTCCTGCTTTTTTCCTAACTAACCAAGAAGGATTCACACTACTGTCAAGTTCAAACCCAGCTTTTGCAATAACTGGGGCCATCCATGGAGCGATGTAGCCTGCCGGCGCTCTAAACCAAGGCCTCCAAGCTTCTTTAGCAAAATTGTGTAACTTTACATCAGCCTCAACCAATGCGTTTAGCAATCCTTCTGAATCTTCCGGATAAGCCGACCAACATCTGTGTGTCAGACCGTGACATCCAATAGTTACTTGTGGATGTCTTTTCAGTAAATCGCTCAACCAGTCAGCAAAAACAGGGTCGTCAAGTTGATCTGCAATCACAAAAATTGTCAGAGATACTTGGGTTCTATCTAGCCATTCCCTGAAACTACTCATTGCTCTAAGCATTTGCTGTGATGTACCTTGGTGAGGAACTCCTCGAGACCTGTGAGGGTGGCCCTGTGAGGAAGGAACGTGCCGGATGTCGTCGGAATCGACGGTTAACCAAACTGGTTTCATCTAATCACCACGGTCCAACTGGATAAGATGAAGCACATGGGGAATTGTTCGTTCATCAATCTCAATAGGGATAAAGCCCTCAATAGCCATACCTTTCCACTTATCACATATTGATTTGCAGGTTGCTAAACCAGCCTCATTGTGCGGATGGACTGTGATTTCTATTAGGGATTGTTCGGTTCTGTTAGCCTGCCATTCGAAAATTGCGTCTACACACGATTTAGCGATGCCTCTCTTCCTCCAACTCTTTCTCACCCAGTAACCCAAATTGTACGCAGATGCTGCTAGTTGTAACTCGTCACCGAGGCCAATCATACCAACAAAGGAATTGTCTTCAAGCGAGTGGATTGCCCAAAAGTGAATTGAGTCTCCGTTTCGATGCATTTCCAAGTCAATCATCAAATCAGCAATCTGTCTGTGGGCCTCAGGGCCCTCTTTCAACCACGGAAGTGCTGCCTTTGCAGCACTTGGGTCCTCCAAATAAGCGTTCATGACCTCTGGTAAAATTCGCCTATTTATTGGCCGCAGCACGACTTGGCTGTTGACCGCTAGCTCCGGCGTTTGCATTTTGGTGCCCCCCTATACTCCCAAGTGTGCTATTGCAGAAGAAACATGCTGATTTCCTGGCATCACTAAGTTTGCTCTTTCTAACATCGATTTAGCATCCTCAACTCTTTCAATTTGCTTCAAGACCATTCCAATATGGTAAATTAGATCAATATTTTCGTCTGTTAGATGAGGGCCTAATTCATCAATCGTTCTTGCTGCATCATCAATCTTACCGCTCTTTACCAATTCTAGGGCTGAGACTACTACACGGTGAACCTGACGAGCATCCCAAGGCTCTCCCTCAGGCCATGGCCAGATTCTGGAAGGTTCTCTAACATCGGGGATTAATGGGACCGCCTTTTCTACAGCCGCTTCCGGTTCGATTTCCGATACTGTACCCTCTTGATCTGAGTTTTGTATCATAGGTTCTGTAGGAACGCTAACTGATTTTTCTGCAATTTCAGACTCATTATTCGCCATGGCGCTGGCCTGGTTGGAAGTGTTAGCTTGGGGAATGTCTAACTTAGACATGTCTGGGATTGATGGCAATGAGGGCAAAACTGCTTCTGGAGTAGGCGCAGGGGCCTTTTTTACTGTTAAATCA
>MDTA01006332.1_pt1 | contig 14133 bp, 13 predicted proteins | sample 811151 | NCBI WGS metagenome assembly MDTA01 (sample SAMN05326648, study PRJNA326480) | marine metagenome | isolation source: seawater | place: Indian Ocean: South | collected 2010 | reverse complement strand
TTCTTGCGGTTTTTCTTGAGCTGTGTCAGGGATAATTATTCCACCAGCAGTTTTTTCGCTGCTATCTAATACTTCGATTAATACTCTATCGTGTAATGGTTTAAATTTCATAAAAACTCCTTTAAATTAGCATTCATATAGAGACCAGGCTGTTTTTTTTCAAGATGAATTAAAAAATATATCAAATTAAAAAAGCTAGGAATTAATGACGTTTTTAAGTTATATCTGCTATATGACTGAAAATTTGAACCAATTTGGCTTAAAATCTATTGTTCATAAATACGACCTTTACTTTATTGATATTTGGGGGGTAGTCCATAATGGTGTAGAGCTTCACTATAATGCGGTAAATGTTCTGGATAAATTAAAAGAAATGAAAAAGGATTTTATTCTATTAACAAATGCTCCAAGACCAAACCAAACAGTAATCAGTCAATTAAAAAATATGGGTTTAAAAAATTATTATGATAAAGTTTTCACTTCAGGTCAAGCCGCTCTTAAATTTTTAATTAAAGATTTTCATAATCAAAAGTTTTATCATATTGGAGCCAAAAAAGACTTTGATTTATTTAAAAATTTTGAGAATTTGAAAGTAGAACTCATTGACAATGCAGATTATATTCTTTGCACAGGACTATTTGAAAATAATCAATCAGATTTAAATTATTATAAAAAACTCCTAAAAAATAATGTTCAAAAGAAAATGATTTGTACTAACCCCGATCTAGTTGTTGATAGAGGAAATAAGAGAGAATACTGCGCAGGATCAATCGCCAAAATCTTTGAAGAAATTAGTGGTAGAGTTGTTTATTTTGGCAAACCTTTCCCTCCTGTTTATAAAATTTCAGCAAAATTAGAAAATAAAAAAGTTTTATGTATTGGTGATAATTTTAATACAGATATAAGAGGTGCAAATATGCAAAATTTTGACTCATTACTTATATCAGGGGGAATACACAGAAATGAGATTTTAAATTCAAACCTTGAAGAATTGCTTAAAGATTATAATGTTAAATTAGAATATATACAGACTGAATTAAAATGGTAGATAAGTTAAAAGTTTATAAAAACTTTAAAGTTGACAATTCTGAAATAAATTCAATTATTTTAATAGGAAACTTTGATGGTCTTCATTTAGGGCATCAAAAATTATTTAAGCAAGCTTTAAAATTAAAAAAAAAATATAATTTAAAATTAGGAGTTGTGACTTTTGATCCAATACCTAAAATGTTTTTTAATAAAAAAATTAAAAATTATAGAATCTCAAATTTTTCACAAAAAACAAAATACTTTTTGAATTTTAAAACAGATTTTTTAATTAATAAAACTTTTAATAAAGATTTTTCTAGAGTTGAACCCTTTGATTTTATTTCAAAAATTCTTTATAAAAAATTAAAACCTAAATATATATTTGTAAGTAGTAATTTCAGATTTGGTTATAAAAGAAAAGGAAATGTTGAATTATTAAAAAAAAGTCAAAATAGATTTAATTATAAATTAGTTAATCCCAGTCCACTTAAAAAGAAAAATCAAATTATATCATCTACTTATATTAGAAATTTATTACAAGATGGTAAATTAAAAAAAGCTAATAATCTATTAAGCAGAAACTGGACAATAGAGGGAGTTGTTGAGAAGGGCAGAATGCTTGGAAAAAAAATTGGATTTCCAACATGTAATATTGATATAGGTGATTACATAATTGCAAAACCGGGTGTCTATGCTGTTAGGGTAAAAATACCAAAAAAAGACAAGTATTTTAAAGGAATAGCTAATTTAGGTTACAGGCCAACATTTAACCAAAATAAAATATTATTAGAGGTAAATTTATTTAATTTTTCTGGAAATCTTTATAAGAAAAAACTATCAGTAGAGTTTATAAAATTTGTTAGAGATGAAAAAAAATTTCAAAATATTGACCTACTTAGACAACAAATAAAAAAAGATATTTTGAAAGCAAAAAAAAACTAAAATTGAAATAATGAGTAAAGAAAATATTAATCTACCAAAAACTGCTTTCTCAATGAAAGCTAATTTACCTATTAAAGAACCCAATATTATTGAATATTGGAAAGGCATAAACTTATATGAAAAGCTTAGAAAAAACAGCAAAGGTAAAGAAAAGTTCATTCTTCATGACGGCCCTCCTTATGCAAATGGAAATATCCACATGGGAACTGCTTTAAATAAAATATTAAAAGATATAATTACAAAATTTCATCAAATGGATGGTAAAGACTCTGTTTATGTTCCAGGATGGGACTGTCACGGATTACCAATTGAGTGGAAAATTGAAGAACAGTACAAAAAAAACAAAAAAAACAAGAATGATGTTCCAGTGATTGAATTTAGGAAAGAATGCAGAGAATTTGCAAAAAAATGGATTGATATACATAAGGGGGAATTTAAAAGATTGGGAGTCATTGGCGATTGGGAAAATTATTATTCCACTATGTCATTTGATGCAGAGGCTCAAATTGTTCGTGAACTTGGAAAATTTTTGAAGGAAGGCAGCCTTTATAGAGGGTACAAACCAGTTTTATGGTCAACTGTTGAAAAAACTGCATTAGCAGATGCTGAGGTTGAATACATGGATCATATTTCAGATACAATTTATGCAGCCTTTAATATAAAATCATCAAATATAGATGTAATTAAAGGTGCAGATGTTATAATTTGGACTACAACACCATGGACAATACCTGCTAACAAAGCTTTAGCATATAATTCAGGATTAAAATATATTTTAGCAGAGATAGACAACAAAAAAAATTTTGTTAATAGAAAAATAGTAATTGCTAAAGAATTATTAGAATCTTTTAAAAAAGACACTTCAATTGAAAAAATTAAAGTTTTAGACGAATTCATTGGAAAAGATTTCAAAAATACAATTTGTAGTCATCCATTTTCAAAACTTGGTTACGAATATGAAATTCCTATGTTGGAGGCAAATTTTGTGACAACTGAACAAGGAACTGGAATAGTACACTGCGCCCCTAGTCACGGACCAGATGATTTTAATTTATGTTTAAATAACAATATTAAAGCAGTCGAAACTGTAGATGGAGATGGAAAATATACTAAAGAAATAAAGATATTTGAGGGTTTACATATATTTAAAGCGAATAATGTAATTATTGAAAAATTAGATGAACAAAAAAATTTAATAATGAATGGAAAACTTAATCATTCTTATCCTCATTCGTGGAGATCTAAAGCACCATTAGTTCATAGAGCTACACCGCAGTGGTTTATATCTATGGAAAGTCATGGACTGAGAACTAAAGCACTTAAAGCTATAGATGATACTGATTTTTATCCACCAAAAGGTAAAGAAAGAATAAAATCCATGATAGAAACTAGACCTGATTGGTGTGTTTCCAGACAAAGAGTTTGGGGAGTACCTCTGCCAATTTTTATTTCAAAAAAAACGGGTAAAGTTTTAGTTGACGATGAAGTTTTTGAGAATATTGCAAAAATTTATGAAAATGAAGGTTCTGATTGCTGGTTTAATGAAGATTATCAGGTATTCCTTGGAAAAAAATATAACGCTAATGAATATGATAAACTGTCTGACATTGTAGAAGTATGGTTTGACAGTGGATCAACTCATTCTTTCGTTTTAGAAAAAAGAGACGATCTAAAATGGCCAGCTTCAATGTATCTAGAAGGTTCAGACCAACACAGAGGCTGGTTTCATTCATCATTGCTAGAATCATGTGGCACTAGAGGTGTAGCTCCATTTGAGAGCATTCTCTCACATGGATTTGTTGTAGATGGAAAAGGTTTAAAAATGTCAAAATCTACTGGTAATGTTATAGCACCTCAAGAAATTTTAAAGAAATATGGAGCAGACATCCTTAGAATTTGGGTAGCTTCATCAAATTATGCTGAGGATTTAAGAATAGATTATTCAATACTTGATCAACACGCAGAGTCCTATAGAAAAATTAGAAATACTTTTAGATATCTACTAGGAAATATTCATGATAATTATAAAAACTTAAATTTTGAAAAGATTGAAATTAATAATTTTGATTCTCTTGAGAGGTATATACTACATAGAATATATGTAATTAACCAAAATTTTAAAAATAATTTTCAAAATTATAATTTTCATAATCTTTACAAAGAATTATTAAACTTTTGTACAGTTGAATTATCAGCTTTCTATTTTGATATAAGAAAAGATATTTTATATTGTGATCCAATAAATTCAAAAAAACGTACCGATTGTATTGTTGTTTTAAATATTATTTTACAGTGTTTGTTAAAATGGTTTGCCCCTATACTTTCATTTACAACAGAAGAGATCTATCAATTGGTTAAAGAAGAAAGAGATAAAGGTAGTATACATCTAGAAACTTTTGTGAAAGTTCCAGGCTCATGGAAAGATGAAAACTTAAATAAAGAATGGGATCAAATTAAAAGAATAAGAGATATTGCAAACATAAGTATCGAAAGCAAAAGGGCTGATAAAGAAATTGGTTCAAGTCTAGAATCAGTTATTCATATTAAATTAAAAAAAAATCTTTTCAATATTGCAGAGAAGAGGGATTTTTCTGAAATTTGTATAACTTCAGACGCAAAGATAGAAAATGATGAAAATATTCAAGACGAAATAGTTGTTACAGCAAACAAAGCAGAGGGTTTTAAGTGTCCAGTTTGTTGGAAAATTAAAAAAGACCCATGTGAGAGACATTCTAAATAAGAACTAATGAAAAATATAAAGAATAAAAAATTTCTAATAGGCATTTTTTTTATAATTTTTTTCTTTTTTATAGATAGAGTAAGCAAACTTTATGTATTGAATATTCTAGATCAACAGGGAAATGTAGATATTTATATAAATAATTATTTAAATATAATTTTAGTATGGAATAAGGGTATTGGATTTGGTCTTTTATCTTCAGAAAATCATTTATATTACTTACTAATTACCATATTAATAGTAATTATAAATTTAATAATCGTTTATTTAATTTTAAACGAAAAAGGAATTAAAAGTTTTTTTTTAATACTTATTTTATCTGGATCGCTTGGTAATTTGTTTGATAGATTGTACTATAAAGCAGTTCCTGATTTTATTGACTTTCATTATAATAATTATCACTGGTTTATTTTTAATGTAGCAGATATATTAATAACCGTAGGAGTTATTTTTTTAATAACTTTTGAAGTATTTAAAATTAAAATTAATGAATAAAAAAAAATATTTATTTTTTGCTCTTTTGGTAGTAATTTTTTTTTCAAATTCTTGTCAAACAGCTAAAGATGCACTACAGGGAAAAAAAAGATCTGAGCAAGGAGATGAATTCTTAGTTGAGAAAAAAAAACCTTTAACCATACCACCGGATTTTGATAGTTTGCCAGAACCAGGAGGGTTAGAAATTGATACAAATAATGAAATAAGTAACGCTGATGATATTAAAAAGTTGCTAAACGTTGACAGCGAAAGTCAAAATAAAAACCTTAGTGAAAGTACTGACTTAGAAACATCTGTTTTAAGCAAAATTAAAAATAAATGATAACTAAAAATATTAAATTTACAAATTTTGTAAAATTTAATAAGAAAAATAAAAACATTATAAAAAAAAAAATAGTTTTAAAAAACTTTTTAAATAATTATCCTTTACTATCATCTCTTACTAAAGAATATAAATATAGTTATTCAAAAAAAATTATTCGAAAATTAAAAATTTACTCAAATATCAATATTATTGGAATGGGTGGGTCAATTTTGGGTACAAAAGCAATATATAGTTTTTTAAATCATAAAATTAAAAAAAAAGTCAGATTTATTGACAACCTGTTACTTAATGAAAAAAAGAGAGAATTAAATAATAATTTAAATATAATTATTTCAAAATCAGGAGAAACTCTAGAAACAATTTGTAATTCAAATTTAATTATTAAAAAAAACAAAAAAAACAAAAATATATTTATTACAGAAAATAAAGATAACTACTTCAACTTATTAGCAAAAAAACTTAAATCAGAAGTTTTTGAACATAAAAACTATATTGGTGGAAGGTATTCGGTATTATCAGAGGTAGGAATGCTGCCCGCAGAACTTATGGGTTTAAATGAAAAAAAATTTAAAAGATATAATTATTTAATTAAAAATAATAAATTTACAAAAGTTTTAATCCAAAATGTTAAAAATATTTATTTGTTATCAAAAAAAGGAAAAAAAAATTCTATAATGCTTAATTATGATGAACGTTCAGAAGATCTTCTTAAATGGTACCAACAATTAGTGGGAGAAAGCCTTGGAAAAAAAGGAAAAGGTTTAACACCAATAATATCACCAATGCCCAAAGATAGTCATAGCTTGCTCCAATTATATTTGGATGGACCAAAAAACAATTTTTTTACTTTTTTTACCGTAAATGAAGGAAATTCTGATAAATTATCAAATGATCTAATTATGAAAGAATATTTGTATTTAAAAAATAAAAAATTAAAACATATTTTGTACTCTCAAAAAAAAGCTTTAGAAAAAGTATTTATTAAAAAAAAAATACCTTTTAGAACCTTTGATATTAAAAATAGAAGTGAAGAGACAATAGGGGAATTGTTTACATTTTTTATTCTAGAGACAATTTTGCTAGGTAACTTTTTAGAATTAAATCCTTTTGATCAGCCTGCTGTTAATGAGATTAAAATAGAAACAAAAAAGATTTTAAATACTTAGTTTCCCAAAGAAGATTTTAGAAATACCATACTTTTTTTCTCTGATGATGTTCAAATTTTTTGGAAATATTTCTTTTCTCTTACTATTTCTATGTATAATTACCAAAGTATTTTTAGTGATAATTTTTTCAGTTATTAATAAATTAAGTATCTTATTAACTTCTTTATCATCAAATGGTGGATCTAAAAATATTAAATCAAATTTTTTAAAATCTAATTCATCTTTAGAAATTTCATAAACATTTTGACTATATATTTTGGATCTTCTATCTAAACCTAATAAATCTATATTTTTTTTTAAAATTTTTATAGAATTTTTGTAATTCTCAAAAAATATTACTTTCTTTGCACCTCTGGATAAACATTCAATACCAAATGAACCAGTACCTGAAAATAGGTCAAGAATTATTGATTTATTAATAATTACTCTCTCTCTAATCGAATGTTCTATTATATTAAAAATTGATTCTCTGACTAAATCTTTTAACGGCCTTGTATATTTATCTTTAGGTAGTAAAATATTTTTACCTTTTAATTCTCCGCCAATTATTCTCATTTATTTATAGCTTTATGACCAATATCAGAACGATAAAAACCATTTTTCCAATCTAACTTTTTTATTGATTTTATTATATTATTTCTAGAACTCAAATAATCATCTGAAATACTTACAAAGTTTAAAACTCTACCTCCATTAGAGTAAGTTTTATTTTCTAATCGCATTGTTCCTGCATGATAAATAAAATTATTTTCAAAGTTACTTTGTGGAATATTATTTATTGCTATTTTTTTTTCGTATTTATCTGGATAACCTTTTGAACATAAAACAACACACAGACTTTTTTTATTAAGCCATTCAATATTTTGATTAATTAATCTTTTTTCGCAGCATGATAAAAATATTTCTAAAATATCTGTTTTCAATAAAGGTAATATTGTTTGACACTCAGGATCACCCATTCTCACATTATATTCAATAAGAAATGGTTCATCATTTCGTATCATAAGCCCCGCATATAAAAAACCGACATAATCCGAGCCTAAGTCTTCAATAGCTTTAAATGTAGGTTTTATGATCTTATTAATAATTTTTTTTTCTAAATAATTATTTATCAAAGAGGATGGGGAGTAGGCTCCCATTCCACCAGTATTTTTTCCAGTATCTCCTTCTCCTACTCTTTTATGATCTTGAGCAGTATTAAAACACTTAAATGTTTTTCCATCTGAAATAACAAAAAAACTCATCTCATCTCCTTTTAAAAACTCTTCAATCAAAATATTTTTTGCCTCTCCAAATTTACCTCCAAAAATTTCATTTATTGCTTGCTCTGAAGTTTCTATATTTTCACATATATAAACACCCTTACCAGCAGCAAGACCATCCGCTTTGATTACAATTGGAAAAGAGCTTGAGTTAATAAATTTAATAGAATCAATTCTATTTTTAAAAATACCAAATCTTGCAGTAGGAATATTGTACTTTTCACATATTTTTTTTGTAAATATTTTTGAGCCTTCTAATTTTGATACAAAGCTATTAGGACCAAAAACTTTTATATCTCTCTCAATTAAATAATCTACAATACCATCAACCAAAGGTTTCTCTGGCCCGACTACTACTAAATCTATTTTTTTATTTTTTACAAATTTGTGTATTTCCTCAAAATTTTCAATATTTAGATCAATATTTTCAGCTATCGTAGAAGTGCCTCCATTTCCTGGAATACAAAATATTTTCTCTATTTTTAATGATTTTGATATTTGGTAAGCTAAAGCATGTTCGCGACCTCCGCTTCCAAGAATTGCAATTTTCATATACTTATTTATATATCTTAAAAATGAAAAATAAATTAGCTAAATTGAAATATTTACCAAATAACTTTGAGATTATTGAAGAGGGCGATCATGTGTTGTGTGCTGTTTCTGGTAAAAAAATAACTCTGGAAAATTTGACCTATTGGAATGTTAATAAACAAGAACCCTACTACTCTTATATCGAGGCAGCGGTCAAAAGAAATACTTAAAAATTACAATACTACTGTTTCCATCTATCATGTGTCCATATCCATTGATCAGGCCTTTTTAAAATCATCTTTTCCAATAAAGTATTCAGAAATAGTGTGATTTCTTCTGTATTTTTGTCTGAAGCTAAAAATATAGGTTCAGAAACATACATTTTAAAATAAAATTTATTCTTTCTTTCGATATAAACTGGAATTAATTCACATTTATATTTTTTAATGAGCTGAGCAGGAATTGTAGTTGTTGAAGCTAAATTGCCAAAAAAATTAACTTTAGATCCTTCTCGAACTCGTTGATCAATCATTAAAGCGATCGATGAGCCATTTTTTAAATTTGAAATTATTTCACGAGTACCAGTTCTACCTTTCTTAACTTGATTTTTACAAATATAGTTTTTTCTTATTTTTTCCATTGTTTCATTTAAAAATATGTTATTGAGAGGCCTATATATTGCAGATAAATTAATTCCAGCCTTTTCTATTTGCATTGCCATTAATTCAAAGTTACTAAAATGGCCTGAAATAAAAACTGCACTCTTATTTTGTTTTCTTAAATTTTCAAGGTGTTCTAATCCTTCTATCTCTATATATTTTTCTAGTTTGCCATTTCTAAATTCTTCCAGAAAAGGATATTCTGAAAATATTCTTCCATAATTACTCAAAACTGAAATTGCAACATCGTTGTAATTTTCCTCTAATGAAATATTTGCTTTTTTTAAATTTTCAATAATCTTTTTCTTTGAGCGAAAAATTGGACCAAAAATTCTTCCGATGTACGCGCCAGTGTTAGAAGATAGCTTGTAACCAATTAACTTAAAAATTAAGAATAGTATCTTAACTAATATAAACTCAAAAAAATAAACAACAAATTTCATATTCTTTCCATTAAAAATTTCAAATATTTTTGCCTCTCAAGAACTTTCAATTTTATCTTAAGAAATTTTATATTTTTTTTATTAAATTTACTTAATCTTAAATAGTCTTTTTCTGTAGTAATCAATTCTAAATTATTTAGTTTTGCTTCACTCTTCAATCTTTTAATATCATTCATTGAGTAGTCATAATGATCGGGAAATATTTTTTTTTTGTATATTTTAATTTTATAATTTTTACAGGTTCTTTCAAATTCATCAGGATTTCCTAAGCCACTAAATAAAAAATATTTCTTTTTTAAATCTATATTATTTATATTTGTTGCAATATATTTTCCCCTAAAAATATTTATCTTTTTATTAATATTCTTTATTTTTTTTATGAAACCTGGGTTATTTTTTTCACCATTTAAAAATATAGCATCATAAGTTTTTAATATATTAATTTTTTCTCTTAAAGGCCCTGCTGGAATTAGAAAACCATTTCCTATTAAAGATGAACTATTAAAACACGCTATAGAAATATCATATTTATTTTTTTTGTCTTGCAAGCCATCATCCAATATTGCAATTTCATAACCTCTTTTTTGTGCAATTTTAATCGCGCTATGCCTTTCTGAATTACAGATTAGTTTGGTATTTTTTTTTAATATTCTTTGCTCATCGATTTGGTCTTTATATTTTTTTTTTATAATTACAGTTTTATTATTTTTTTTTAAAATATTACTTGTTAAAATAACAAGAGGTGTTTTGCCTGTTCCACCGGCGTAAATATTACCAATACAAATAGTTTTAATTTTATAATTTTTTCTATAAGTAAAATTTTTGAAAAAATTGATTAAAAAAGTAATAAGACTTAAAGGATAAAGTATTAATGATATGAAGTTAATAGTCTCTACGTATTTTGGTTTTATAAATTTCATTAAATAAACTTATATATCTCTTTCAAGTTATTATTTAAGTTCGTTTTTCCAATAATGTTAATTTTCTTGATTATATTTTTTGATTTAAAAGTCTTAATTTTTTGAAGAATAATTCTACATGCTTTTTTTTCACTGTCTATTTTAGATGCAATATTTAAATTTTGCATATTTTTGTAGACTTCAGAAAAATTATCAACGTAAGGTCCAAATAAAATATAGTTTCCTAATCTCGCAGGTTCTAATGGATTATGACCACCGTGATTTACTAAAGAACCTCCCAAAAAAGATATTTTAGAGAGAGCAAAAAACTTTAGTGTCTCTCCATAGGAGTCTACCAAATATATGTCATCTTCTTTACTTATCTTTTTGTTTGTAGATCTTAAAACAGTTTTTAAATTTTCTTCTTCTAATTTTTTCATTATATCTTTTGCTCTGTTAACATGTCTTGGAATAATAATTGTTAAAAAATTTTTTATATTTTTTTTTATTTCTTTGTGAACCTTGGCAAAAAATATTTCTTCATCTTTATGGGTACTTACTGCACAAAACATGACTCTATTTCTAAAATTATTTTGTAGTTTTTTTTCAGATTTGGCATTTATTTTTCCGGAGTATTTTATATTTCCTAAAATTTTAATTTGTTTTACACCTAATTTTTTTAAAAAAATAAATGATTTTCTATCTTGTGGCAAAGCTAGTGTAATTTTTTCAAATATTTTTTTAGCAAATGATTTAAATATAATCCATTTCTTATAACTTTTTTCAGTTATTCTTGCATTAATTAAAACTATAGGAATTTTTTTCTCATAGAGATTATTGATTGTGTTAGGCCATATTTCAGAATCAATAAATATTGCCAATTGAGGTTTCCAAAAATTAATAAATTTTTTAATTAAGAAATTTGAATCTATTGGAAAAAAAACATTTTGAGTCTTTTTAAATTTATATTTTGATATGACTAAAGAAGAACTTAGGGTTGTTGAAGTTAAAAGTATTTTTTTAATCTTTTTATTTTTCTCTAATTTTTCAATTATTGGTATAACACTTTGAATTTCACCAACACTCGCTCCATGAAACCAAATTGTTCTATAATTATTTTTTTTTTGGTAAATACAATATTTTTCTAAAAATCTAGATGGATGTTCTTTATTAAAAAAAATTCTTACTAAAATAATTAATGGTGAAAATAGTAAAAATATATTGATTAAAATTTTATAAAAAAAAAGCATTTTTACTTTTTAATTTGTTTATCAAAAAAACTTTTATAGGTATCTGAATTTTCAATTAAATTTTCATGTGATCCAGAACCTGAGATTTTACCATTTTCTAAAACAAAAATCTTATCTGAGCTTTTTATTGTTGATAATCTATGAGCAATGACAATCGTTGTTTTATTCTCTGTTAGTTTTTCTAACGCAATTTGAATTTTATTCTCAGTTTCTGAATCCAAAGATGAAGTTGGTTCATCTAATAAAATGATTTGACTATTTCTTAAAAAAGCCCTGGCGATTGCTATCCTCTGTTTTTCTCCACCAGACAATTTAGTACCATTTTCACCAATTAGAGTGTTAATACCATTGCTCATATTTTTTATAAAATCTTCACAGTTTGCCAATTTGGCTGCTTGAATTATTTCTTTATCAGAAGCACTAGGTTTAGCGTACATGATGTTATTATATACCGTATCATCAAATAAAGTTGTATTTTGGTCTACTATTGAAATTTTATCCCTTAGAGATGATAAATTTGTTTCATAAATAGATTGATTATCAATATATATGTTACCTGATGTAATATCATAAATTCGTGGTATCAAACTAAGAAGTGTAGATTTACCTGCACCACTAAGACCTACAAATGCTGACATTTTACCCCCTAAAATCTCAATATTTATATCTCTTAATACCTGACCATTTTCGTCATAAGAAAAATTTACGTCTTTAAATATTATTCCTCCGTTAGTTAAATTTAAATTAGGTTTATTATTATTATCAAAAATTTTATTTTCATTATCAATAATTGGCAAAATTCTTTTCGCTGCAGAAACACCTTGATTAATACCCAAGTTTAAAGTTGCAAGTGACCTCACTGGTTGATAAGCAAGCATCATTGCAGCTAGAAATGAGAAAAAATTGTTTATTCCAAGTTCATTATTAAAAATAAGTTTACCAGCGTAGAATATTAATAATGCTATAACAAATCCTGTTAATACCTCCATTATTGCTGACGGTCTAGCATATATAATTTCAATTTTTTTTGTTTTTTCCTTCAAATCATTAACAAATAACTCAGATCTAGTTTGTTCAAATTTTTCTCTTTGAAAAATTTTCATTAATTTATGGTTTTTAAATATTTCAATAAGATATTTGTTTAATTCTCCAGATTTAACTTGTGCCTCTGTAGTAACTTTTCCCATTCTAGTACCCAATTTTTTTGCAATAAGAGAAGCGAAAGGTATCATTATTATGGCTATCAAAGATAATTTCCAATTTTGAAAAAACATTACCAGTAATAATCCAATTAAAGTTAATCCATCTTTGAACAAATTCAATAAAGCTCTACTAAGTAAATTTTTTATTTGTTCTACATCATAATTTAAGTTTGATATTGATTTACCTGTATGTTTTGTTTCTATATATTGTGTATCTGCCTTAATAAATGAGTTAAGCATATCGCATTGTATAATCTTTTTAATTTCCTCTGCCACAGTAACTAAAATTGTTTTAGCAAAATAAAGTGAAACCCCTTTTGTTAAAAATGCAATAATAATTAACAATGGAATAATTAATATAAGTGTTTGATTTTTTTCAATAAAAATTTTTTTTATTGCTGGATCTAACAACCAAGCAATAGAGGATGTGCTTGCGGCAACCAATATTGAAAAAAAAATAGCAAGAATAATTTTGCTTAAGAATTTTTTTGTATAATCCTTATATAACCTTTTTAAAATTACAATCTTTCCCATTTAAATTATCTTACCAATCAATAAATTTATAAAAATTATAAAACCTAAAATATTATTACTTTTAAACTTAACTAGACAGTCTTTTGGGTTATCGACATTTAAATTTTTAATTTGTAAAAAAAATAAATGAAAAAATATAATTATTAAAAACATAAAATAATAAATTTTAAAATTCATTAAAATACCAATTATAATCAATGAGCAAATAAAAATTAAATAACTTATAGAAATAAATAATTTAGGATTTTTTTTAAATTTTATCGATGTAGATTTTACTCCTATTATTTCATCATCAATTATATCTTGATATCCATAAATTGTGTCGTACCCTAGTGTCCAAAATATGGCTCCTAAATAAAATATTAATGCAATTAAAGAATAATCGCCCTTTACTGCAGTCCATGCTAAAAATAATCCATAATTAAATGTAATTCCAAGGAATAATTGAGGCCAGTATGTAAATCTTTTCATTAAAGGATAGGTAAAAGCCAAAGGCATAGATAGCAAAGCTAGGTAAATTGTTAGCTTATTAAAATTAATTAATATTACAAAAGCAATTAAGCATAATATCATAGATAAAATTGTTGCTCCTAAAACAGATATTTTTCCTGAAGCCAAAGGTCTATTTTTTGTTCTTTCAACTTTTTTATCAAAAT
>MDTA01181660.1_pt1 | contig 14135 bp, 12 predicted proteins | sample 811151 | NCBI WGS metagenome assembly MDTA01 (sample SAMN05326648, study PRJNA326480) | marine metagenome | isolation source: seawater | place: Indian Ocean: South | collected 2010 | reverse complement strand
TCCAAGCAAAGGCATAGAAAGTCAAACTCCAAAATATAAGATGGGGAACTCAACTGTAAATGCAGGATGGGTTACAACCTTCAATGAGGAGGCAATAATATCCGAAAATAGGCTTACAAAAATTCCTAAAGATTTTGATATGAAGGTTGCAACCCTTTTTGGATGCGCAGTTACAACTGCATTTGGTGTAATAAACAACGATGCAATGGTTAAAGTAGGTCAATCCATCGTAATCTTTGGATTAGGAGGAGTTGGGTTAAATTTAGTTCAAGCAGCTAGCATGGTTTCTGCTAATCCAATTATTGGCATTGATATTTTGGATGAAAAACTTTCTATGGCAAAAAAATTCGGGCTTTCCTATGGAATTAATTCAACCAAAGTAGACTTTGAAGAAGAGCTAAATAAGATCTTAAAACAGGATGGCGCGGACGTAGTAATTGATACCACTGGGATTACAAATGTAATAGAAAAAGCTTATGAAATAACTCATAAAGATGGAAAAACTATATTAGTTGGAGTTCCAAAAAAAGGAGAGAATGTTTCGATTTATACTTTACCACTTCATTTTAAAAAGATTCTCAAAGGGTCTGAAGGAGGAGACTGTAAGCCAGACGAAGATATCCCTCGATTTGTAAATCTTATTAATGACAATAAAATGACTTTAGATGGAATAATCACGCATGAATTCAAACTAGATGAGATAAATTCAGCTATAGAGTTATTTCGTCAAAATAAAGCTGGCAGAATACTTATTGATCTAGACGGCTAAATGTCATCACTGATAGTTGATTTAGATGGAACTCTTACTAATATAGATTGCTCTGTTGAGTCTCTACGTTCTGCCATTATTAAAAATCCACTTATTATTTTTTATTCAATATTTTGGTTCTTTAAAGGAAAGCCTTATTTAAAAAAAAGACTCTTTGATGCTTCTAATTTTCAGGTTAAAAATTTACCTTTTAATGAGTCTGTTATAAAAATAATAAAGGATGCAAAACTTCAAAATAAAAAAATCTATCTTTTTACTGGATCAACTCAAAAGATAGCAGATGAGGTATCAAATTTTTTAAATCTTTTTGATGGGTCCTTTGGCTCGAATGATAAAATCAATCTCACTTCACACAATAAACTCTCAAAAATAAAAGATATAATAGGGAATGAACCATTTTCTTACGTCGGTAATTCTAAAGCTGACCTGCCTGTGTGGGAAGAAGCCGAAAAAATATATATAGTTTCTAACTTTGGAGAAAGCCTAAAAAATAAATTGGATAACCAGGCCCCTAAAGTACTTTTAAAATCTGAGAGTTCATATTTTAGTTTCGTGAAGATTTTGAGACCTTACCAATGGCTCAAAAATGTATTGGTTTTTGTTCCTTTCTTCATATATGAATACTCAACATTAAATGAATTATGGATGTCAGCTATTGGATTCGTCTCTTTTAGCCTTGCCGCTTCTTCTGTTTACATTTTCAATGACTTTTTAGATGTTTCTTCTGATCGAGAACATCCTACAAAAAAGAAAAGACCTTTTGCCTCTGGAGAAATAAGCCCTCTTCACAGTTTTTGGATGATTCCAGTTCTATTGATACCAAGCTTAATGCTTGCAACCTCGGTATCTTCCAACTCTTTTATGATTATTTGCACCTACGTACTCGTCACTTTTCTTTATTCTGTATATTTAAAAAAGGTTCTCATTTTAGATATTTGTATTCTGGCAAGTCTTTATACACTGAGATTGATTGGTGGAGCCATTTTTATACAATCAGAATTTTATCTGTCCCCCTGGCTGGTAAATTTTTCTATTTTCTTCTTTTTCTTTTTAGCATGCATTAAGAGGGAGTCAGAATTAATAGTGGGCATTGATGCTAGTCAAGAAAATTCACGAAGATCTTATCTCAAAGAAGATAGAAAAATTATTTCAAATCTTTCTGCATCTTCTGGTTTATTGTCAGTACTAGTTCTGTTGCTTTATGCAGAGAACTCGATGAATTCAACGGCTTTTTCATCTCCAATATTGCTTTGGTTTTTAAGTCCTGTTTTCTTGTACTGGGTATCAAGATTTTGCATCATTTCATCTAGAGGTTACATAAAAGAAGATCCTTTGTTGTTTGCAACAAAAGATAGAGTAAGCGTCCTGTTTGCCATCTTAGTTTTTGTAATTATCTACGCAGCAAAATTTTCAGAAATAAGTTATGTTTTAAATTACGAATGACGTACAAATATTTAATAGGATTTGTATTAGTTTTTTTTTGTATCCTTATCTTTTTAGCATTCAATTTTTGGGGTACTACTGGCCCTTCAAATTCTTCTGACTGGGAGAACTGGCATTATTGGAGTCAAATATCTCAAGAAAACTTTGTCAATCACCTCTTTGTGATAAACCCTTACCAAGGGCTTTTTGGATACTCGTTGCCTGTTAATTCATCTCTAAATCCTATCTTTTTAATTGCTAGTATCTTCAGCAACTTCGAAAGCTATCACACTGTAACGAAACTCTTGGTTATTATGGTTGAAGTCGCATGTTTAGTTGTATTTTTAAAAAGCCTTAATATAAATAATTTTTCAATTATTTTTACTTCTTTTTTGAATATTTTCTTATTTACTTCCTTGCTTAACGAATCAGATTGGTCTCTAAGAATTTTTGAAGATTTAATAGATGTGAGTATTTTAAAATCATTCGTTTTAGTAATTTTCACTTTACTTATCTCCAAGCCAACATTATTTAATAATGTAAAGGTTTTCTTATCTCTCGCTTTGTTTTTATGGGCTTATATGTTGAACCCATCTTACTTATTGATTTACTTGGCTCTGCCAACATTCTTCTTATTGGTCTTTTATTTATCTGATGCGAGACAAAATTTGATAATAATCTACAAAAAGCAATTACTTATTTTGACCTTCTTTTTTCTTTTATTATTTTTTGTCTACTATATTTTTTCTGGGATTTCTGCAAGGAGCGTTTTCGGTAATGAGATTGCAAATGAAGTTCAAACCTTCAATTACTTAAATGTTTTATTCTTCAGGAATTCTCCCTACTCTCTTTTATTTGCATTTATAACTTCTGTATCTGCTTTTTATTTAATCTTCACAAAACATAGAAATTTTGGCGTTGCTACTATTTCAACAATTGCCTTATTAGTTATTTTGGGAGTTATATATACTTTTTCTGGTATTTTATGGAAATATCCAAGCCCAGTTTATCTTGAGCAATCTATTTATCTAATTTTTTTAGCCTCCATTGCGCTTTGCATAAAAAAAGAGAACATCCTAATAAGTATTTTTTTAATATCATCATGTAGCTTTTTAGCCTACAAAATCTCCGAGCCAAGATTTGATGATTTATATCTTCAAGAAGAGATTTATGATTCAGAAAGTTTTTTGAAAGATAAGAATCCAATTTTTGAATTAGTAAAAGAGCTAAGATTTGAAAATAAATTTAAAGGATCTTTTGCAACAATATTTCCTATGAAAACTGATATTTATTTAGGTAGCAATATAGATAATAATTATAAAAGATCAGTTGCTTATATGTTGAACATGCAAAGTTTTATATTCAATAAAATTGATAACAAGATTTTTACTACTTCCCTTTGGAAAAATAAAATCCCTTCTCTAGAGGACAATAACCACCTCATCTCTCCCTATAAGTATTTCTTTTTTTCTAGGTTTTTATCAAATCCTCAAGAATTCCAGAAAAAAAACTGGTTATTTGCTTCAAAAGTAGATTTGAAAATTTTAAAAATGCTTGGGGTAAAATATTTATTAACTAATGAAATCTTAAATGAAGAACAAAAATTTTTAAAATCATTTGATCTAGATAATGTTCGATTGTACGAATTAAAGGGAACTAACACAGGAAACTATTATGTAAAAAATGTTGACTTCTTTGATGACTCATCTGAATTTTTAAAAGCTTTTAAACTAGGGAGTATTGATTTTCAAACAACAGCTTATGTTCACGAAAATCAAAGATTAAATTTTAAAAAAGACCTAACCCTAGGAGAAACAGAAATCTTTGATATTGGTAAAAAATCAATAAGATTAAAAGCTAACTCTGAGGGATCATCATTATTGATTTTACCTATTGAGTATAGAAATTTATTCAAATCTAGTGAGAATAAAAATTATAAAATATTTAGAGTTAACTTATTCTTAACAGGCATTTATTTTGAAAATAGCTTAGATATAACAATTAATTATAATTCTTCATTTTTAAAAACTTTAAACGGGTTACAGAAAGATATCTCTGAATTAAATGAGTATAAATTCAAAGAGGGTTTTATTTCTTATCCTTACGACGCTTATCAGCCTAATAGCCTTTTTTAAATGAATGATCATAATTATTTTTCATGGGGCAGATTGAAAAGAACATCTGCCCCAAAAGTTTTCAAGCCTCATGACTATCAAGATTTACTCAAAAACCTAAAAAAAGATAGAAAGTTAGATAAAGTTTTGCCCGTTGGAATGATGAGATCATACGGCGATAGCTGTCTTGTAAAAGATGGCATATTGTTAGATATGACTGGGCTTAAAAAAATAAATAGCTTCAATGAAAAATCAGGGCTTATTAATGTTCAAGCTGGTATTTCTTTGGATGAATTTTTGAAATTCACAGTGCCCAAAGGATGGTTCATTCCAACTTCTCCTGGAACAAAATATGTAACCATTGGAGGAGCTATAGCAAATGATATTCATGGAAAAAATCATCATAAATTTGGATCTTTTTGTAATTCAGTCAAAAAGATGAAAATTCTATCTTCTAAAGGAGAAATAAAGCTTCTCGAGAACCCCGATGATGAAATATTTAGGGCAACATGTGGAGGTCTAGGATTGACAGGCGTAATTTTAGAAGCAGAAATCGAATTAACAAAAATAAAAAGTTCATACCTTGATGTGGAAACTATAAAATTTAATAACTTAGAAGAATTTTTTGAAATTGAAAAACAAAGCATAGAAAATTATGAATTTACAGTTTCATGGATTGATCTCACAAATGAGGGTAAATATTTTGGTAGAGGATTATTTCAAAGAGCAAACTGGGCAGATGATAACAACTTCGTACCTCATTCTTCTTTCAGAATTCAAATCCCATTTGGCCTAAGATTTAATTTAGTTAGCAAAAATCTTATGAAATTATTTAATCTTCTTTACTTTTCTAAAAATTTGAAAAAGAAAAGAAAAGAAAAAGCACATTATGGCTCTTTTTTTTATCCCCTTGATGTCTTAAAAGGATGGAATAAACTCTATGGAAAAAATGGATTTTCTCAATATCAATTTGTAATACCAGAGGAAAATTCAAAGAGTGCTTTAGATGAAATCCTTAGAGTTCTTAAAGAAGATAAATTCATGCCAAGGTTATGTGTCTTAAAAACCTTTGGCAAGATACCTTCATTAGGCCATTTAAGTTTTCCACTAAAAGGAACTACCTTGGCCATGGATTTTCCAAATAATATCCTAAAAAATAAGAATCTTTTCAGAAAATTTGATGAAATTGTTATTAAAAGTGGTGGGAAAGTTTATCCAGCAAAAGACAGCCTTATGGATAAAGTAACTTTTCAGAATTCTTATAATAATCTTCATAAATTTAAGAAATATAAAGATACAAATATCTCATCAGATTTTTGGGAAAGAGTTTCATGAGTAAAAACCTCTTAATTCTTGGAGCAACTTCCGAAATTGGTATGGAAGTTAACAAATTGTTTGCTCAAGAAGGTTGTAATTTCATATTGGTGGGAAGGTCAGAGGAGAGCTTAAAAGCACACAAAGAAGATTTAAAACTTCTTGGTGGTAACAAAGTAATTACTTATTTTTTAGATTTTGCGGAAGAAAACGACGAGGAAAAACTATTTAATCTTTTTGAAGAAAAATTAGAGGGTCGTATAGATATAATTTTTTTAAATTATGCAGTTCTAGGAAAACAGGAAGAAGATGAAATAAATCTATCTTTCGCAATGAAAAACTTTTATGTAAATTTCATTTCAGCTTTTAAATGGGCATTTGCTGCTGGAAATTATTTTAAAGATAATGATGGAAGATTCATATATTTAAACTCTGTTGCTGCTGATAGGGGGAGGAGAGGAAATTTTTTTTATGGAGCATCCAAATCTGGAATGAAAACACTCATGGAAGGATTTGCCAATAAATTTGCTTATCGAAATACTTTTTTCATCAATATTAAGTTAGGTGTAATAAAAACTAGAATGAGCAGCGAGGTAAAAGGAATTTCATCTTTATTAGCATACGATCCAATAAAAACAGCCAAGAAAATTTTCTTAATAACCAAACTAAAAAAACCGAGAAGCTCTTATTACCTTCCTTATTTTTGGAAATATCTAATGCTAATCGTAAAATTACTCCCTGAAAAAATACTATTCAATATCAACTAATGAGGAAAATTTTTATAACTGGTGGAGCAGGTTTGCTGGGATTTAATCTATGCAAAGTTCTTTTAGAAAAAGATGATGTCCAATTAACGGTCCTGGATAAAAATTCAGCAAACTTAAAAAAACTTCAAATTTTTTTTCCTTCGGTAGATGTTATAAGAGCAGATTTGTCCGTGATGGATGGATGGGAGAAAGGAATAACAAATTATGATCATTTAATAATATGTCATGCACAAATTACCTCATTAGATAAAGTAGATTTTGAACAAAATAATATTTTAGCAACAAAGAATCTTTTAAAAATTTTTGAGGATAAAAATTTAGATAGCTGTATTCATATCAGCAGCTCAGTTGTTAATTCAAAGGCAGAAGACTTTTATTCTAAGACCAAGAGAGATCAAGAAAAATTGGTAATTTCATCAAAACTTCCTTATACAATACTTCGACCTACTTTGATGTTTGGCCTTTTTGATCGAAAACATTTAGGTTGGTTGTCAAAGTTCATGTCAAAATCACCAATTTTTCCTATACCTGGAAAAGGGAATTACTTGAGGCAGCCACTTTACGTTAAAGATTTTTGCAAAATTATAGAAGAATGCCTTAATGGCAAACATTTAGGTAAAGTTTATAACATCAGCGGTCAGACCAAAATTTTTTACATCGATATCATAAGATCTATTAAAAAAGTTACTAATTCAAAATCAGTAATCATGAAGATTCCCTATAGTCTTTTCTTTATCCTTTTAAAGATATATTCTTTTTTTGTCACTAATCCCCCATTTAATGTGAATCAGTTAAGAGCATTAGTTATCCCAGAAACTTTTGAAATAATTGATTGGGAAAACATTTTTGCTATTAAACAAACTGACTTTAAGGAAGCATTAGACGAAACTTTTAATGATCCTTCTCTTTCAAACATAGAATTGGATAGACTATGAAGAGTATAGGAATTTTAGGGGCAGGACCGATGGGATTAGCCTGTGCTTATTATGCTCAAAAAAAGGGTTATAAGATAACCTTGATAGAAGCTGCCCCATTCATTGGAGGAATGGCATCTCACTTCGATTTCAGTGGAACATCTATTGAAAAATTTTATCACTTTATCTGTAAAACAGATTTTGATACTTTTGAGCTTTTAGATGAACTGGAGATATCTGATAAATTAGTATGGGAAAATACATCCATGGGTTATTTTATAGATGGAAAGCTATATAAATGGGGAGATCCATTTTCTTTATTATTTTTTGAAAAATTTAGCCTAATTTCAAAATTCCGTTACGGTCTTAATGCTTTTTTCACCAGTAAAAGAAGTAATTTTGATTCTCTCGAAAATTTGAGCGCTGAAGAATGGCTTCAGTCTTGGATAGGAGAAAAGGCATATAATCTTGTATGGAAGAAGTTAATGGATTATAAGTTTTATGAACATTCTTCATCCATATCTGCAGCTTGGATAGCTACAAGAATGAAAAGAGTGGGGAATTCAAGAAAATCTATTTTTCAAGAGCAATTGGGATATCTTGAAGGTGGATCGGAGACTTTAGTGAATGCTCTTGCAAATAAAATAAAAGATGACGGAGGAAAGGTTATCATCAATTCTCCTGTCACAAATTTAATGATTTCTAAAGAAAAAAAAATCCTTGGCTTAGAAGTAAATAATGAAAAATTATATTTTGACTCTGTAATTTCTACTATACCTACACCCTACTTAGATCAAATTTTAGGTGAGACCTCATTAGATTTTCGAAGCAAATATAAACAAATAGAAAATATTGGAGTCGTCTGTGTCATATATAAACTTAAAAAGGGTGTTTCAAAACATTTCTGGGTAAATATAAATGATGAAAGGTTTGAGCTTCCAGGTTTGATAGAGTTTTCAAATCTGAGAAAAATTGAAGATGATTTAAAAATAATTTACCTACCTTATTACATGCCTATTACCCATGAAAAATTTGAAAAGAGTGATGAGTTTTTTTTTGAGGAAACTTTTAAATATCTACAGATAGTTAATCCTAATTTAGAAAAAGAGGACGTAATTGATTTTTCGGTAAATAAACTAAAATATGCTCAACCCATTTGCGATGTTGGCTTCAAAGAAAAAATTCCACCAATACAAACTGATATTGAAGACTTATACATAGCTGACACTTCTTTCTATTACCCAGAAGATAGAGGAGTATCTGAAAGCATTAAATTGGCGAAAACAATAATTGAAAAAATCGTTATCTAGACAATTTCCTTTCTTTTTATTAACCGCTGGAATTGCTGCCTTAGCAAATTTAGCAAGTAGATTTTTTTTAAATATATATATTTCTTTTGAGTTATCTGTTTTCTTAGCTTACTGTGTAGGAGTAGTTGTGGCTTACACCTTGGCAAAATACTTTGTTTTTGTCTCTAGAAATAAAGATTTAGGGTTAGAGTTTCTGAGATTTGTTGTTGTAAATATTATATCTTTGGCAATAGTTTGGGTGGTTAGCGTATCTCTAAGAAATATTATCTTTCCCGGATTTGATATGAATTTTCATCCAGAAACGGTCTCCCATATCATTGGAGTAGCAAGTCCTGCTATTTTTAGTTTTTTTGCTCACAAGACCTATACTTTTAATGAAAGATAAAGAATTAAATAATCTCTGAATATCTTATAATTAAGAAATGAAAACAAAAGATCCTGTAAATCAAGGTTTAATTGAACACGAAATAAATTCTGGATTCGAGAAAATCGGTCTTATGAATAGTAAAGTTTGGTCTGAAGACCCAAAAAGACTTATATTTACTCTTTCCAGATACAAATTTGTTTCAAAGATGTTTAATGGAATTGATTCTGTTTTAGAAATAGGTTGCGGCGATGGTTTTGGATCTAAAGTAGTTAATCAAACAGTAAAGAATTTGACAATATCTGATTATGATCCACTGTTTATAGAACGTTTTAATTCAGACTTTAATACTAAGTCAGATATAAAGGCAGTTACTCATGATTTTCTAGAAAAAGAATTTTCTGAACCTTTCGATGCAATTTATTCATTGGACGTTTTAGAGCATATTCATCCTGAAAAGGAAGATTTATTCATTTCGAACTGTGTAAAGTCTTTAAAAACAGATGGTGTATTAATATTTGGTATGCCGAGCTTAGAATCTCAGTTGTATGCATCTCCAGAAAGCAAAGAAGGCCATGTAAATTGTAAATCTGGTAATGACTTTAAAGAATGTATGGAAAAATACTTTAAAAACGTTTTCCTTTTTTCAATGAATGATGAGGTCATTCATACAGGCTTTGAAAAGATGGCACATTATTTGTTTACTCTTTGCGTAGGTAAAAGCTAATGAGATTAATTATAGGTGCAGATAGCAAGGTAGGATCTGCACTGGCTCAAAACTGGATAGGTAAAGGTTTAGAGTTTCAAGGAACTTCTAGAAGAAATACTTCTGAATCAGAGAATATTTATTTTGACCTATCAAACTTTGAATCTTCAAGTATAAGAAAAGACTACGATAAGATAGTTCTGTGTGCTGCTGTTACAGATATGAATTATTGTGAAAACTATCCAAAAGATAGTTACAAAATAAATGTGGATGCTGTAAAAAAGATATTGGATTTTTTTTGTGATTCCAAACAGATACTTCTCCTCTCAAGCTCGCAAGTATTTGATGGTTCTATACCTTTTAGGCATCCTTACGATAAGAAAAATCCTATTAACGAATATGGGAAACAAAAATCAGAAATGGAAGACATCGCTTTAACATATGAAAATGCAACTATTTTGAGATTAAGTAAAATCGTTGATAAGAAAGATAAATTATTTCAAAATTGGAAAAAAGATCTTCTTTCAGAAAAAGCAATTTATGCATTTCATGATTACAGTATATCTGCCACCTCAATAAAAAAAGTAATCTCGAAGATCAACTCTTTATTGGAAAAGGAAGTTTTTGGAGTTTTTCATTGCGAAGGAAAAAAAGATCAACCTTATTATGAATTTGCTAAAGATTTAGCATTAAGTTTAGATCGACCAATAAGTCTTGTTAAAAAGATTTCATACAAAGAGAAAAAGTTCGATTATGAACTACCACGCTATGTGAGTTTGAGGGATACTTAAAAGAGGAAAAATATGGAAAAACAAATTCTTCAAGATTATTTTGGTGATTTATCTAAATTGCTTAGTTTTGATGAAGAAACGCTAGACAAGATGGTTGAAATCAAATCAAAAATAATCAGCACTTATGAAAATAATGGAAAGATATTAATTTTTGGTAACGGTGGTAGCGCTGCTATAGCATCTCATTTTAGTGTTGATCTTACAAAAAATGCAAAAGTGAGATCTGTTAACTTTAATGAGGCAGATCTTATAACTTGTTTTGCAAATGATTTTGGATTTGAGAACTGGATCGCAGAGGCAATAAATTTTTATGCTGATGAGCAAGATTCTGTAATTTTTATTTCCTCAAGTGGAAAATCCCAAAACATGGTTTTAGGAGCTGAAAAAGCTAAACAAAATAAACTTAATTCAATCATTACCCTCACTGGATTTGAAAAGGATAATCTCTTATCGTCAAAAGGAGATATTAATATTTGGATCGACTCTAAAGCTTATAATTTTGTTGAAAATATCCATCAAATCATTCTCTTATCGATAGTGGATTTGATAATTGGAGATAGACATTACGAAGCATAACGTCATTCAAGATAGTTGCATTTCACTTAAAGAAATATTTTGATTGGCTTCCTAAAGAAATGTTGGTTTGAAAATAATAATAAAAAGCCTTAAGTTTTTAATAAAAGCCTTACTATCCATTGTAATCCTGCCGTTTTTAATATTAATAAGATTTTTATCATTTTTTCTTCTAATCAGAGTTGGTTTTTTATACGTCGAAAGAATTGGTCATTTATTTGCCGATCTAGAATTATATTTATCTGAAAAAAAACTTGGAATAGGACCAAATTCAATAGATATTTTTTTCTTATCAGGCAAACCATCAAACTCTTTTGCAATTGACCTTGCAAAACGAAATTTAAATACTGTTAATGGAATGGGTTTTATTATTGATCTAAATAACTTACTACCTTTTTCATCGAAACATTCATACAAGCCTCACGTAATTAGAACTTCTTCAAGAGATATATCTGGAACTTTAAAAAAAGTTAATCCTCAATTGAAATTCTTCCCAGATGAAAATAAGAAAGGAGAGCATTTTCTAAACTCTTTAGGCCTCAAAAAGGATCAGAAATTTGTCTGTTTTATTATTAGAGATAATCAATACTTAGATACAGAGTTCCCCGATAAAGATTTCTCTTATCATTCATATAGAGACTCGGATATTTCTAAATTTTATCCATCTTTCCATTATCTGCTTCAAGAGGGCTATGCCATTTTTAGAATGGGAAAACATGTTTCTTCAGCTGTGGAAATAGACCATCCACTATTTATTGACTACGCTAGAAGAAACTATAAATCAGATTTTTTAGATATTTGGTTGATGGCAAACTGCCAATTTACAGTTAGCACCGGAACAGGTTTAGATGAAGTAACTAATGCATTCAGAAAGCCTATTTGTTATGTAAATTATTTACCATTAGTACTTTTTAATTCTTATAATCCAAAGACCCTGACTACCCCTAAAACACTTTTAGACCCAATAACGAAAAATCCGTTAAGCCTTGAAGACATAATTCAAAATTATGCTGATTTAGATGCCTATCACAATAAAGATATTTTATACGTTGAAAACTCTGAAATAGAGATTATGGATGCTATAAAAGAGATTAAACAAAAAATAGATAGTAATTGGCATCTTAACGAGGAAGAGATGATGATTAGAAATAAATTTTTGAAAATTTTAAAGAAATGGAAAAATGTTAATACCTTTCATTCAAGAAATTTTAAGAACTCAGGCAATATTAGCTTTACTTACCTGAAGAAGAGAAAATATTTATTCAATGAGTCAATGTAAAGATAATATTTTAATAGATAATTTAAAGTTAAATCATTTATTGATGAAGGGATAACCCTAATGTAAATTTAAGTATTTTTTTGATTACTTAAAAAAATTTTTTAAGATTTACAAAGTAAATTACAAATAACTTTGTTATTTAAAATACTTGTCAAAGAGATCTTTTTTATAAACGAATAAAAGAAAACTTAACATCATAGCGAGTATAGAAGATAGGAAAGTACCTAATACTAAAATTAATCTTCTACTGGGTTCAGCAGCCTGATTTGGCAAAAAAGGGCTATCAACAATTTGGAATGCAAATTCATCCGTTTTAGCTGCCATAGAGAGTGTTTGCATTTCATTCATTATTCCAGATGTATAAACAGATGATAGCGGAGAGGATTTCGATGAAGAAAGATTTTGTTGATAAAAATCAAGGGATTTTTTAGCTCTCTCTACTGCTTTTTCTTTATGATAAAGATTTACTTTGTTTATTAACATTATATTCCATTGTTGAGCAACATAAGGAGAAAAATGTTTCGTAGTAATTTCTATGAATCCTGTTTCTGAATTGTAATCGATAGTGCAATGAGATTCATGAAAGGCTCTAAATGAATCTTCAAGAGAAGGAGGATTTTCTGTCGAAGAATAGCTAATTTTCTGAGTCCCTTCATCATATGACTCAACATGCATAAGATTTTTTATAAAATATTTATCTTCACTCAAAACTTTAAAAAAATCTCTTGTCTGAAGAAACCTCAAAGCCAGTTGTGTTTTGTCAATGCCACCTCCTACAGGTCCAGAAGAAACTAAGCTCATAAGACTGGATGCAGCATTGTTTGACGAACTTGATTGGTTAAAAGATGTTTCTTCGGCAGGTGCTAAAAGAGAAACAGAGTGATATATCTTATTTGCCGTGATAGCGTAATAAATTGAAAAAATAAAACCTATAAAAGTAACTATCAGGATAAATTTAAAGGATCTCTTCAAGATGGGAAATATTTCTAAAATATTTATCTCAGAAAATTTTTGTTTAGTTTCTTGTTCCAAAATTTATATATTACTGGCTTGATTTCAGACAGAATTTTAGCATATATGTTTTTTTAAAATTATCTTAAAATGCTTGTTGCTGAGAGACCTATTTACCTCATTTTATTTAATGTTCAAGAAAAATCTAAAGAAAATAATCCCTCCCTTTACTTTAAAATTTTTAAAAAAAATAAAGTATCAGTTAGATTTTCTACCTTTTTCAAAAACAGTTTTTAATAATCAACAATTTAGAAATAAGCACAAAGGGGAGAGATGTTTCATACTAGGTTCAGGACCATCCGTTTCACTTGAAGACTTAAAGCCTTTACGAGATGAGGCATTAATAGCACTGAATAGTTTTTATGTTCATCAAGATTATAAAAAAATTTTTAATGATCAAAAATCTAAATACCACCTAATTGCACCTCTTTCCGACCCTGTGTCTGAGGATAATTGGAAAGAATGGTTTATGGAAATACAATCCAACATTCCAAATTCAGTTAAAATTTTTTTTGGTTTAAATAACAGAAAACCTTCATCAAAGGAAATTATAGATAAGCATGAATTATTTCAAGACAAAAATATCAATTGGTTTTTTTCAACTAAAAATAAAGATGATGAAGAATTGAATTCTTCGGACATAGATTTTTGTAAAAACATACTTTCATCATCAACAAGTGCAATCTGGGCATTACAATTAGCTATTTATATGGGGTTTAAAGAAATTTACCTTATTGGAATGGACCATAATTACATTGCTCTAAAAAAGACTAAACAGAGATTTTCTTTTTCTGGTTACTT
>MDTA01151755.1_pt1 | contig 14137 bp, 13 predicted proteins | sample 811151 | NCBI WGS metagenome assembly MDTA01 (sample SAMN05326648, study PRJNA326480) | marine metagenome | isolation source: seawater | place: Indian Ocean: South | collected 2010 | reverse complement strand
CGTCACGCCGCGCCTGGGCGAAGACGCCGCGTCGGCGCGGCTGGAACGGCTTGCCGGGATCATGGGCCGCCAGTTCGCCGACAACGCCATGACCATCGAGGCCGAACGCGAGGGCATCCGCCTGACCGGCCATGCCGGGGTGCCGACCTTGAACCGGGGCAACGCGGCGATGCAGTTCCTGTTCGTCAACGGCCGTCCCGTGCGCGACCGCCTGCTGCTGGGCGCGGTGCGGGGGGCCTACCGGGAATTCCTCGCCTCGGACCGCCACCCCTTGCTGGCGCTATTCCTGGACGTGCCGTCGGACGCCGTGGACGTCAACGTGCACCCCGCCAAGACCGAGGTCCGGTTCCGCGATGCGGGCGTCGTCCGGGGCCTGATCGTCAGCGCCCTGAAACATGCCTTGGCCGATGCCGGTCACCGCGCCTCGACCACCGTGTCGGGTCAGGCGCTGGGCGCCTTCCGCCCGGGCAGCAATCCCGGCGGCGCCCTGCCGCTGGGCCGCAGCGGCGGCGGCGGATACGGCCATTGGGCGCCGCCCGCCCGCCCGCAGCCGGGGCAAGCGGGCCTGTCGGACCTATACGCCCCCCTGCCCGACCTTGACCGCGCGCCCAGTGCACGCATGACCGAGGACGGTGAGATCATCGAAGACACAGCCTACGGCGACGGCACGGCACAGCCGCAGCACCCGGCGGAGGACTATCCCCTGGGCGTCGCCCGGGCCCAGGTCCATGCGACCTATGTCATCGCCCAGACGGCCGACGGCCTGGTGATCGTCGATCAGCACGCGGCCCACGAACGCCTGACCCAGGAAAAGATCAAGACCGCGTTGGCGAACGGCGGGGTCAACCGCCAGATGCTACTGATCCCCGAAGTCGTCGAATTGGAAGAATCGGCGGTCGACCGCCTGCTGAACCGGGCGGAGGAATTGGGCGAAATGGGCCTGGTGATCGACAGCTTCGGCCCCGGCGCCGTGGTCGTCCGCGAGACCCCGGCCTTGCTGGGCGAGATGGATATCCAGGGCGTGATCCGCGATCTTGCCGATGACCTTGCCGAATACGGCGAGACCATCGCGCTGTCGGAACGCATCGGCGACGTTTGCGCGACCATGGCCTGTCACGGATCGATCCGCGCCGGCAGGCGCCTGAACGCCGAGGAAATGAACCGCCTGCTGCGCGAGATGGAGGCGACACCCCATTCCGGGCAATGCAGCCACGGGCGGCCGACCTATGTGGAATTGAAGCTCTCGGATATCGAAAAGCTGTTCGGTCGGCGCTGATCCTCGGTCTAATATCAATCAACGATAATTAATACCGAGGAGCCATCGCATGCTCCGCGAATGGGTGAGCCATCTGACGACACGGGCGCCGGCGCCGGTGAAGAAACTCGGTTATCTGAAGGAACAGATCGCCATCGCCGCCCGGCATCGGCGGCTGCATCCGGCGTGGAAAACCCACCTGGAACGCTCGCGCCGCTTCGTCATGTGGTCGGCGGCCAATTGCCCCGGGCAGGAAAAAGTGACGGTATTGGGCTCGGGCGGGTTGCTCGACGTGCCGCTGCACGACCTCGCGGGTGATTTTTCAGAAGTCGTGCTGGTCGATATCTTCCACAGCCCCGCCGTCCGCGCCTGGGCCGCGCAATATCCCAACGTCTATCTGGAGGAAGCCGACCTGACCGGTCTGGTCGAAAGCATGGCCGAGGGCGAGATCGCCGCCGAACCGCCGCTGCCAACCTTTCCCGAAGCCGACGGCGATTTGGTCGTCTCGTTGAACCTGCTGGGACAACTGCCGCTGATCCCGCTGCGCCATGTCCCGAACAAACAGGCCAAGGCCTACGGCGAAGCGATCCAGCGCCAACACCTGCGCGCATTGCAGGCATTGGCCGGGCGGGTCTGCCTGATCACGGAAACGCATCGGGAATATATCGAGGACGGCGAGGTCGATGCGGTGGAGCCCACCCTGGGCGATATCAAGCTGCCCGATCCCGAGGAATCCTGGCATTGGAACCTGGCCCCCGCGCCGGAACTGGAACCCGACCGCGACCTGCGCCTACGGATCGTGGGCTACTCGAACCTGTTCAAGAAATAGCGCGCCTGAGGAAGACCACCTTGGCCGCGCCATAGGTGCGTTCGTCCAACACGTCGAACCCGCGCGTGCCGAGCAGGTCTTCTTCCGCGCCGATTTCCACCACCACCGTCGCATCGGGCGTCAGCCAGCGGTTGTTCAACAGGCCCCGCAAGGTCGGGTCGGCCATCCCATGGCCATAGGGCGGGTCGAGAAAGACCAGGCCGCAGGGCGCCTTGGCGGCGCGCGGCGGCACGGTCAGATGGGTGCAATCCAGGCCGACCATCAAACATTCCCGCCACAGGCCCATGGACGCCGCGTTGTCGCGCGCCAATTTCAGATGCCCCGGATCGCGGTCGGCGAAAACGCCGTGGGCCGCGCCCCGCGACATGGCCTCCAATCCCATCGCCCCGGTGCCGCAATACAGATCGGCGACCGTGATGCCGTCCAGATCCACGGCGGCCTTGCCATGGGCCAGGATGTTGAAGATGGATTCCCGCGCCCGGTCGGACGTGGGGCGCAGGGCCGAAGCCCGGCTGCCGTCCTCGGGCGTCTTCAGCTTCTTGCCTCGGAACTTACCGCCGACGATGCGCATTACTGCGACGTCCCCAATTGTTCCTTGAGAACCTTGCCCTTGATCTCGTCGACCTCGCCCCGGCCCAGATTGCCCAATTGGAACGGGCCGTAGGACGTGCGGATCAGGCGGTTCACGGAAAGCCCCAGGTATTCCATCACCTTGCGGATTTCCCGGTTCTTGCCTTCGGTCAGGGCCACGGTCAGCCATGTATTGGCGCTGGCTTTGCGCGCCGTGCCGTCCTTCGCCGTCTCGTCGATCTGGGCGCGGATCGGCGCGTAGCGTACGCCGGATACCGTCACGCCCTTGGCCAGCTTGGCGAGGTCTTCCGGGGTCACCTGGCCATGAACGCGCACACGGTAGCGGCGGTTCCAGCCGTTGGACGGCAGCTCCAGGCGCCGCGCCAATTCGCCGTCGTTGGTCAGCAGCAACAGACCTTCGGAATTCAGATCGAGCCGTCCGACCGAAACGACGCGCGGCAGGTCGCGCGGCAGGCGGTCGAAGACCGTCGGGCGGCCTTCCGGATCCTTGTGGGTCGTCATCAGGCCGACCGGCTTGTGATACCGCCAAAGCCGCGCCTTTTCCTTGCCCGGCAGAGGCTTGCCGTCGACCAGGATATGGCTCGCCGCCGTCACCGTATGGGCCGGCGTCGTGAGTTTCTTGCCGTCGACCTGGACGCGGCCGGCCTCGATCCAGCGTTCGGCCTCGCGGCGCGAACACAGCCCAGCACGGGCAATGACCTTTGCAATGCGTTCTGGGGCGTTACGTTCGGGGGCTTTGTCTGACATGGCCGGGAAGATAGGTCGCGCCACGGGCCACGGCAAGTATTGACGTTACCAGCCCCGCCGGTCAGTTTCGCGGCCATGGACGACACGCCCGCATCCGCCTTCATGGCCGAAGCCATGGACCAGGCCCGCGCCGCCGCGAAACGCGGCGAGGTTCCCGTGGGCGCGGTCGTCGTCGATCCGCAAACGGGCACGGTTCTGGGCCGGGCCGGGAACGAGACCGAGGCCACCCACGATCCGACCGGCCATGCGGAAATCCTGGCGCTCCGCCGCGCGGCGCAGGCCAAGGGCGATGCCCGGCTGACGGGATGTGATCTTTACGTCACGCTGGAGCCCTGCGCCATGTGCGCCGCCGCGATCAGCCACGCCCGCATCCGCAGGCTCTATTTCGGGGCTTACGACGCCAAGGGCGGCGGGGTCGAACACGGCCCCCGGTTCTTCGCCCAGCCGACCTGCCACCACGCACCCGAGGTCGTCGGCGGCCTGAGCGAGACCGAAGCCGGAGCCCTGTTGAAGGATTTTTTCAAGGAACGGCGCTAAGCGCCTCAGGATTCCGCCGCCAGCGGCAGGTTGACCAACAGGTTCTGCGGCTTGACCCTCAGGGTCCGTTCCGGCGTCATGCAGAGCGCCAGATAGATTGGCCGGCCGCGCACGTCGGCGGCCATCTGGTTCGGGTCCATGAAATCCAGGCGGAACAGGCTGAGCAGCCGTTCCATGCGGGCGTCGTCGACGTCGTTGCCTTCGTAAAGGTCGTTGAGCAATGCCGACGCCTCGGCGTCCAGGCCCAGATGCCAAACCCATTTGTCGTCGGCAATTTCCTGCACCGGCTGAATCGAGACTTCAGCCTGCAGGAAATGGCGGACCCAGGATTCCAGCACCCGGCAGAGGGCGTCCAAGCCCGGCCGGGTGAAGGTGATGTCCAACACCGTGTCGTAACGTTCGTTCCGGCCCCAATAGATCTCCGCCGTCTCGGCCTGCAGCACGTCCATATCGACCTGACGGGCGGCGGAGCCGCTTTCGACGACCAGTTTACCCAGCGCCCCCATGCCCGCCGTGGCGGCCAGCATGTCGACCGTTTCCGTATCGCCCAGCAGGATCGCCCCGTCCTTCAACGTCACCGTCTGTTCGCGGAACAGCAATTCCGCCGCGCGGGCGCGGAACGGGTCGTCCGTGCCGTCGATCACCCGACGGGTGACGACCTGGGCCATCTGGTCGATGAAAAGCGGCGGGATGGTCACCCCGCCGGAGCGGAAGATATCGAGATAACAGGCCTCGACCGTACCGGCCAGGACCAGACGGTCGCGGAAATCGAGGAAGACCTGATAGTTCTCGCCGGCGTCCGGGTCGGCCAGGGCGGCCAGGCGTTCGGCGCTGACCGCTTCCTTCGGGTTGGCCATCAGGGCGCCGTGCAGGGCCCGCTCGGCGTCGCAGGATTCCTCGATCGGGGCGATTTCCGGACGTTGCAGATAGGCCCGCAGGAAGGCATCCGTCACCGCCATATGGCCCGCATTGTCGCGGGTCAGCAGGTGATAGCCGGAATTGGGCCAGAAGTCGGGCGCCGTGCCGTCCATTGTTCCCCCCATGATTCGGCCCCGGCGAGGGGCCAAATCCAAATTAATTGTGCCCGCTGATTTCCGCGTGCAGCGGCTTGGTTTCCTCGAACGTCTTCATCTGTTCGTCCGATGCCTTGGCCTGATGCTTGTCTTTCCATTCGCCGTAGGTCATGCCGTAGACGACGGTGCGGGCGGCGTCATAATCGACGTCGGTCTCGCCGCGTTCCTGAGCCTCGGCGGCGTACCATTTCGCCAGGCAGTTGCGGCAGAACCCGGCCAGGTTCATCAAGTCGATATTCTGCACGTCCGTGCGTTTCTGAAGATGCTTAATCAGGCCGCGAAAGGCGGCGGCCTCGACCTCGGTGCGGGTCTTGTCGTCCATGGGTTTCGTTCCTCCGTCTTGCGGCCGCGCCATGGGGCGGCGGCTCGAATTGCTGCGGTTTATATAGGGGGTCAGCGGTCCCGGCGAAAGGCCGGGCGCCTTCCGGCCTACCGGTCGATCGCCCGCCAGCCGATATCGCGGCGGCAGAACCCTTCCGGCCAATCGATCTTGTCGACCGCCTCATAGGCCCGTTTCTGCGCTTCCTTGACGTTCTTGCCCAGCGCCGTGACCCCCAGAACCCGGCCGCCCGTGGCCAAGACCTTGCCGTCCTGTTCCGCCGTTCCGGCGTGGAAGACGACAGCGCCCTCGACCGCATCGGCGGCGTCCAGACCCTTGATCTCGCTGCCCTTTTTATACTTTCCGGGATAGCCCTTGGCCGCCATGACGACGATCATCGCGGCCTCGTCCCGCCATTCGGCCTTGGTCTTGGCGAGCCGTCCTTCGGCACAGGCCAGCAGCAGATCCAACAAATCGGATTTCAGGCGCATGCACATGACCTGGCATTCCGGGTCGCCGAAACGGGTGTTGTATTCGATCAGCTTGGGCCCGTCGTCGTCGATCATCAGCCCGGCGTAAAGCACGCCCTTGAAGGGCCGGCCCTCGGCGGCCATGCCCTTGATCGTCGGCTCGATGATTTCCGTCATCACCCGGTCGACCATGGCCTGATCGATAACCGGGGCCGGGGAATAGGCGCCCATGCCGCCCGTATTGGGGCCTTCGTCGCCGTCATGGGCGCGTTTGTGATCCTGCGCCCCCAATAGCGGCAATGCCGTCTCGCCGTCGACCAGGGCGAAGAAGCTTGCTTCCTCGCCTTCCAGGAACTGTTCGACAACGACTTCCGTCCCGGCCTCGCCGAAGGCTTCCTCGATCATGATCTGATCGATGGCGGCATAGGCTTCGTTCTTGTTGCGGCAGATGATCACGCCCTTGCCGGCGGCCAGACCGTCGGCCTTGACCACGATGGGCGTGCTGTGGGTGGTGATGTATTCCTTGGCCGCGTCCGGTTCGTCGAACCGGTCGTAATCGGCGGTCGGGATGTCGTACTTGGCGCAGAGGTCCTTGGTGAAGGCCTTGGAGCCCTCAAGCTCCGCCCCCGCCGCCGTCGGCCCGAAGGATTTGATGCCCAGCTTGTCCAGCCGGTCGACCAGACCGGCGACCAGGGGGCCTTCCGGCCCGACAACCACGAAATCGATGGCGCTGTCCTGGGCGAAGGCGATCAGGGCGTCCAGATCCTCGGCGTCGATCTCGACATTTTCGGCGACCGCCGCCGTCCCCGCGTTGCCCGGCGCGCAATAAAGCTTCTTGCATTTGGGGGATTGGGCGATGGCCCAGCAAAGCGCGTGCTCCCGCCCGCCGGAACCAACCACGAGTACGTTCATGTTCACCCGATTCCTTCCGATTACGGCCCGCGGCAACCCCTTTCGGCGGGGTGCGGGGCCGGGGAACCGCCCGTTTGGACGGGGCCCGTCGTCTTCGTTGTCACTGCGCGCGGAGGTCTGCATACTGCGCGCATGAGCGACAATTCCAGCGGCACCGCGCAGAGTCAACCCGGGGAAGGCGAGACCGCGCACAACCTGCCGGTCTTTACCGTTTCCGAGATTTCCCAGGCCGTCAAACGGACGGTCGAGGACAACTTCCAATGGGTGCGAATCCGGGGCGAGATCTCGGGCTTCAAGCGCGCCGCCTCGGGCCATCTTTATTTCACGTTGAAGGACGCCGACGCCAATATCGACGGCGTGTGCTGGCGCGGCACCGCCGGGCGCCTGGGCCTCAACCCGGAAGACGGCATGGAGGTCGTCGCCACTGGGCGCATCACGACCTATCCCGGGCGGTCGAAATATCAGGTCGTCGTCGACCATATGGAGCTGGCGGGCGAAGGGGCGCTGCTGAAACTGCTGGAGGACCGGCGCCGCAAGCTGGAGGCCGAAGGCCTGTTCGCGCCCGACGGCAAACAGGACCTGCCCTACCTTCCCGCCGTCATCGGCGTCGTCACCTCGCCCACGGGGGCGGTGATCCGCGACATCCTGCACCGCCTGGCCGACCGCTTTCCCGTCCATGTCCTGCTCTGGCCCGTGCTGGTCCAGGGCGAGGGTGCGGCGGGCCAGGTCGCCGCCGCCGTCAACGGCTTCGCCGGGATGGCGGAGGACGGCCCGATCCCGCGCCCGGACCTGGTCATCGTCGCCCGCGGCGGCGGAAGTTTGGAAGACCTTTGGGCCTTTAACGAAGAAATCGTCGTCCGCGCCATCGCCGATTGCGATATTCCGATCATTTCCGCCGTCGGCCACGAAACCGACACGACACTGGCCGATTTCGCCGCCGACCGGCGGGCACCCACGCCGACCGCCGCTGCCGAAATGGCCGTGCCCGTGCGCCTGGACCTGCTGGCCCAGGTGATGGAGGACGGCCAGCGTATCGCCGCCGCCGTGTCGAGACGCCTGGCCGATCATCGCCGTCATCTGGACGCGACGGCGCGGGCCCTGCCGAACCCGGCGCGCATGCTGCAGGAACAGGCGCAGCGCCTGGACGATTGGACGGAACGGTTGGGTACCTCGCTGGGCACCGGGCTGGAACGCCGCCGCGCGCGGCTCACGTCCGCCGCCGCCGGACTGGTCCGCCCGGACAAGCTGATCGCGATGGAGCAGGGCCGCCTGAATTCGGAAATTCGCGCCCTCAGGTCCGCTGGCAAGGCTGCGGTGGAGGCGGCCCGCAACCGACTGGGCCGGGCGTCGGAATTGCTGGAAAGCTATTCGTTCGAACGGGTGCTCGACCGGGGCTTCGCGCTGGTCACCGATCCGGCAGGGGACCCGGTAACTTCGGTCAAGGGATTGAAGACCGGCGATGCGCTGACCCTGCGCCTGAAGGACGGCGAGCGTCCGGTCGCGGTGACCGGCGGCGGAACCGGCGGCAAGGAAAAGCCCAATCCCGCGCCGAAATCCAGATCCGCCAAATCCGACGACGACAAACAGGGACGACTTCTGTGATCCGCGCCATTCTTTTTCTTCTACTGCTGACCGTAGCGGCCCCCGCCCAGGCCATCGAGATCGACGGCACGTTCATCCAGGGCGGGATGGCGACAGGCAAAGTCTCGCCCGGCAGCACCGTGACATTGGACGGCGAAGCCGTCGCCGTGGCGCCCGACGGCAGTTTCCTGATCGGCTTTGGGCGCAATGCCAAGAAGAAGGCCGTCCTGACGGCCACGCCGCCGGACGGCGCGCCGGAGACCCTGACCCTCGCCATCGAACGGCGCCGCTATAAGATCCAGCGGATCGACGGCCTGCCGGAACGCAAAGTGACGCCCCGCTCGGCCGAAGACCTGGCGCGCATCCGCGACGACCGGGCAAAGATCGTCGGTGTGCGCGCGCGCCGGACATTGAAGACCTTTTACGACACGGGTTTCATCTGGCCGGTGACGGGGCGGATTTCCGGCGTGTTCGGCAGCCAGCGCATTCTCAACGGCAAACCGCGCAGCCCCCACAACGGCGTCGACGTGGCGGCGCCCAAGGGCACGCCGGTAAAGGCCATGGGCGACGGCATCGTCGCGCTGGTTCATCCGGGTATGTTCTTTTCCGGCAAAACGGTGATGATCGACCACGGCCTGGGCCTGACGTCGGTCTACATCCATATGGATACGACCACCGTGACCCAGGGCGATTTCGTCATGAAGGGGGCGCAGATCGGCACCATCGGCATGACAGGCCGGGCCACGGGCCCGCACCTGCATTGGGGGGTCAGTTGGTTCAACACCCATCTGGACCCGGCCTTGCTGGTCGGGCCGCAGAAGCCGGGCGGCTGACCGGCCGGGCGGCGCTGTTAAGCGCCTATTCGCCGCCGTTCGGCCAGCGGTTGTGCAGCCAGAGCCATTGTTCCGGCGTGTCGCGAACCCATTGTTCGACCTGTTCGTTGATCAGGGTCATGGCCGCCAGGACATCCGCCTGATGGTCGCCGGTCTTCTCGAACCGGATCGGCGGCAGGGCCGTCATTTTGAATTTTGCCCCCTTGATCCGCGTGACACGTGCCGCCACCACGGGGCAGTTATGGCGCAACGCCAATTCGGCCAGCGCCGGGGCGGTCATCGCGGGACGGCCGAAGAACGGCACGGCGATGCCGTCGTTCATTTTCTGATCGACCAGCATGGCCAGATGGCTGCCGGACCGGAAAGCATTGATCAATTGGCGCACGCCCTGCGGGCCCTTGGGGATCAGCGCCCCTTCGACCGCCGCGCGGCCGTTGCGGTAAAGCCATTCGACCAGGCGGTTGTTGGCTTCGCGGTAGACCCGGTCCAGCGGCAGGCCCCGCTGCGTCGCACCCAACGCCAGGATTTCCCAATTGCCGATATGGGCGGAATAGAAAATCCCCGCCTCGCCGTCGTCGCGCAGGTGATCGACATATTCCCCGCCTTCGACCACGACCCGCCCGTCGCCCGAATAGACGTCGATCTCCGACAGGTGCGGAAATTCGGCGGCGACCCGGCCCAGGTTGTCCCACATGCCGGCGATGATGCGCTCCATCTCGGCCTTGGGCATGTCGGGAAAGGTGTTGCGCAGGTTGCGCCGCGCCCGTTCGCTCAGGCGCACGCGCGGCCCGATTTGCCGCGCGAGAAACCCACCCAAGCCCGACGCCCAATCCAACGGCAGCATGCGGAAAAACATGTATACGGCGAAAGTTCCCGCCGCCTGGACGGGGTGTAGGACATATCTTTTTACGGGATCCGGCACGTGGGCCATGAAAACGAAGCCAGTTCAGGAAATCACGGGTTGCAACAACTTATCGAGGGCCGCTTCGTCGTCCCATTCAAGGGTGATTGTCAAGACTTCTATGCCGTCGCGTGACGCCGGGGGGATGCGCTGGATGTCCTTTTCGGTGGTCACCAGGCGCGCACCGGCGGCCTCGGCGCGCCGCCGCAATCCATCCAGATCAGCCGCGGAATACGGGTGATGATCCGCGAAAGCCTGATGTCCGGCGAGACGGCAGCCGTGGTCCGCCAGGGTTTGGAAAAATTTGTCGGGATGGCCGATCCCGGCGAAGGCGAAACAGGGGGTTGCTGTGATCCCGGCGATTTCCGGGCCCGGACAGACGCGGGCGACCAGCACCGGCAGGCCGGGCGGGCCGAACCGTCGAACGGCGTCGGCCAAACCCCAGGCGTCGTTCCCGATGATCACCAGGGCGTCCGCTCGTGCCAACCCGGCGCGGACCGTCTCGCGCAACGGGCCGGCCGGGATCAGGAACCCGTTGCCGAACCCATGCCGCCCGTCGGCGACGACCAGTGAGAGATTTTTTCGAAGCGACGGGTCCTGAAACCCGTCATCAAGCACGACCGCCCCGGCGCCGTTTTCCCGTGCGGCCCGTGCCGCCGCCGGACGGTCCACGGAAACCCAGACAGGGGCCGAAGCCGAAATCATCAAGGGTTCGTCCCCCGCCGCCGCCGCATCGTCCGATTGGGGATCGACGCGACGCGGGTCGGCGGGTTCGGCGCCGCCATACCCCCGGCTGACGACCTGGGGGCGCATGCCCCGCGCGGCCAACCGGCGGACGATGTCGATCACGACCGGCGTCTTTCCGGCCCCGCCGGCGGTCAGGTTGCCGACGCAAACGACCGGCAGCCCGATATCCGCGCCCGGGCCTTTCTTCTGACGCAACGCCGTCGCCGCCCCGTAAAGACAGCCGAGCGGCGAAAGCAGCGCGCCCAGAGCCGACGGCGGCTCCGCATACCAGAAACCGGGGGCCTTCACGACGCCCCTCCGCCGCCGCCGAGTTTCGCCAGATAAGGCGCCAGTTCATCCATCAGGCGGTCGATGACGCCGCTTTCCGCCTTGGCGAACGCACCCGCCTTGGCCGCCAGGTCCCCGGCCGCCGCCGGGTCGGCGAGCAGACGGCCGACCTGGGCCGACAAAGCCGGACTGTCGGCGACGGAGACGGCGGCCCCGACGGCGCCCATACGCTGGGCCATGTCCTCGAAGTTGTTCATCGCCGGACCATGCAGGACCGCACAACCGAGGCGCGCGGGCTCCAGAAGGTTCTGGCCGCCTGCCGCCGTCAGGGACTTGCCCATGAAGACAACGGGCGCCAGGGAGAAGAACAGCCCCAACTCACCCATGGTATCGGCGACATAAATGTCGTGCCGGTCATCGACCGCCTCGCCGGCGGCCCGCCGGGCGACCCGGGCTCCTTGGTCTGCAAGCGTCCGGGCAATCTCCGTCCCACGGTCGGGATGGCGCGGTACGACGATGGTCAGCAAATCGGGATGCGCCGCCGCGAGATCGCGGTGGACCCGCCAGGCAATGTCTTCCTCGCCCGGCCAGGTTGACGCTGCGAGCCAAAGCGGACGGTTCGCCGTTTCCGCCCGCAGGCTACTCAACCGGTCCGGATCGACCGGTAGCGGGTCGGCCGCGAACTTAAGGTTCCCGACGGACCGCGCGGATGGCGCCCCCAGGGCGCGCAAGCGTCCGGCGTCTCCCTCCGTCTGGCCCAAACAAAGCGTGAAACCGCCAAGCAACCGGGAAATGAAGCCATGCACCCGCGACCAGCCTTTGAACGAACGAGGCGAGATTCGCCCGTTGACCAAGACCAATGGAATCTTCCGCGCCGCGGTTTCGGAAATCAGGTTGGGCCAGAATTCGGATTCCGCCCATAGGGTCAGGTCCGGCTTCCAATGATCCAGGAAGCGGCGCACGTAGGCGATGCGGTCGACGGGAACGAACTGATGAACGGCCCCTTGGGGCAGGCGGTCCGCCAGCATGCGCGCCGAGGTCACGGTGCCCGTGGTCACCAGAATATTGACGCCCGGCAAGGCGTCCTGCAGCCGCCGGATCAATGTCAGCAACGACATCGCCTCGCCGACGCTGGCGCCGTGAAGCCAGATCAAGGGCCCCTCGGGCCGGGGCATGGCGGGAATGCCCAGCCGTTCGCCGAACCGCGCCGGGTCTTCCTTGCCCGCCTTGATGCGGCGGCCCAGGTAAGCCTGGATGATGGGCGAGCCGAAGGTCGTGATGGCGCGATAAAGGCCCAGCATCATGCCGCCACCTCTGCCGGTTCGACCGGAACCCGACCGGTCAGACGATCGGCCTCGGCGGTGATGGCGTTGAGGCTGTCCTCGACCCGCGCCCGGGCGGCGTCCAGGGCGTCGGCGTCGGCGTCCCGCGCGACGGTGATCGGATCGCCCCAAACGATGACGCCGCGCCCGAAGGGCCAGGCCACCAGGAACCGATCCCAACTGCCCAGCACCCGGCCCCGCGTGGCGCCGAAGGTCGCCGGAATGATCGGCACGCCGGCCAGCCGCGCCAGGTTGACGACGCCGTCGGTCGCCCGCATGCGCGGCCCGCGCGGCCCGTCCGGCGTGATGCCGACGCAGTCGCCGGCCTTCAACGCCTTGACCATGGCGCGCAACGCCTGCGCGCCGCCCTTCGACGACGATCCGGCGACGGTCTCGATCCCGAAGTGGCCGACCGTACGGGCGATGATCTGGCCGTCGCGGTGTTGCGATATCAGCATGTGGATCGTCCGGTCGCGCCGCCAGCAATAGGGCATCATCAGCAACCGGCCGTGCCAGAAGCACAGGATAAAGGGCTCACCCCTCTCCCACCGGCCCTGCGCCGCTTCGCCGCCGATCACCCGCCACCGCCCCGTCGCATGGGCAAAGCGGATATAGAGCGAGCCGAGCCAGCAAAGCACCCGGCGCAATCCATCGCTTTTCAGAAGACGTTTCAGCATCGTTTCCCGCACCGCGTGCCGCCGCCCATGGGGCGCCGGTCGCGGTCAGCCCTCCGCCGCCTGACGGGCGCCGCCGGGCCCGTCATGGGGCGCTTCGCCCGCGAACTGAAGTTCGTAGAGATGCTTGTAATGACCGCCGCGCGCCAGCAATTCCGCGTGGCTGCCCTGTTCGGCGACGCGGCCGTCCATGATCACGTAGATCAGATCGGCGCGGACGACGGTCGACAGGCGATGGGCAATGACCAGGGTCGTGCGGTCGGTCATCAAAGCGTCGAGCGCCGATTGAACCTGGCGTTCCGATTCCGTGTCCAGGGCCGAGGTCGCTTCGTCCAGCAACAGGATCGGCGCGTTCTTCAGCATCGCGCGGGCGATGGCGAGGCGCTGGCGCTGGCCGCCCGAAAGCTTCACCCCCTGTTCGCCGACCATGGTGTCGTATCCGTCGGGCAGATCCACGATGAAATCGTGGGCGGCGGCGCTGCGGGCGGCCTGCTCGATTTCGGCGTCGGAGGCCCCGGCCCGGCCGTAGGCGATATTGGCACGGATCGTATCGTCGAACAGGGTGACTTCCTGGCTGACCAGGGCCAATGCGCCGCGCAGGGACGCAAAGGTCAAATCCCGCACGTCGATGCCGTCGACGCGGACGGCGCCGTCGGCGGCTTCATAAAACCGGGGGATCATGTTGAGGATCGTCGACTTGCCGCCACCCGACGGGCCGACCAGGGCGACGGTCTTGCCCGCCGGCACCGACAACGTCAGATCGGTCAGGGTCGGCCGGTCCGGCTTATAGGCGAAATGCACATCCTCGAAATCGATGGCACCCTTGACCGGCGCGGGCAGCGCCCTGGCCTCGGCCGTTTCCTGAATGTCCGGTTCCATGTCGAGCATCTGGAACAGACGATCCGCCCCGGCCAGGCCCTGTTGCAGGGCAGCGTTCAAGTTGGCGAGGCGCTTCATCGGCTCGTAAGCCAGCAACAGGGCGGTGATGAAGGAAAAGAACGAACCCGCGTCCGTATTGCCGTGGATCACCCGGTAGCCGCCATAGAAGATGACGATGCCGACGGCGACGCCACCCAGGG
>MDTA01140784.1_pt1 | contig 14137 bp, 10 predicted proteins | sample 811151 | NCBI WGS metagenome assembly MDTA01 (sample SAMN05326648, study PRJNA326480) | marine metagenome | isolation source: seawater | place: Indian Ocean: South | collected 2010 | reverse complement strand
TGGGCGTGGTGCATTTCCCGCGGCGTTGGCATTTCCGTCACAGCGCCCGGTGCGTCGATCCTGTGGGGTGCGACCGGTTTAAGCTCGTATGCCTTTTTTGCCTTGGTAGCCATGGGCTCGTCCTTCATAGGTAACGTCTTGCCATTTTGGCATAGCCCGATCGACGCTGTCTAATTCGAGATTATTGATTTTTTGACTTTTGCCCTGCTATACCCACCTTTTATCCAATACACTCCATTCTTGCCAAGAGTGGGACAAATGTTGGGACGGCCTGCCAAAATCATGCTCAGGCCATCGAAAATCCGAGAAGAAAAGGAGCCCGCCGATGAGCGCCGATGCCGATTACAAAGTTGCAGACATGTCCCTGGCCGAGTGGGGCCGCAAGGAAATCGCCATTGCCGAGACAGAAATGCCCGGTTTGATGGCGCTACGCGATGAATATGGCGCCTCCAAACCGCTGAAAGATGCCCGGATTGTCGGCTGTCTGCACATGACTATTCAGACCGCGGTCCTGATTGAAACGCTGACGGCGCTGGGAGCGACGGTTCGGTGGAGTTCGTGCAACATCTTTTCGACCCAGGACCAGGCGGCCGCCGCGATCGCGGCGGAAGACACTCCCGTTTTTGCTTGGAAGGGTGAAACCGAGGAGGAATTCTGGTGGTGCATCGAGCAAACCATCAAGGGGCCGAATGGCTGGACGCCCAACATGATCCTTGACGACGGGGGCGACCTGACCAAGCTGATGCACGAAAAATATCCGGAAATGCTGAAGGATGTAAAAGGCCTGTCGGAAGAAACCACGACGGGCGTGCACCGGCTGTACGAAATGGAAAATAACAATTCGTTGTTGGTACCCGCGATCAACGTCAACGATTCTGTCACCAAGTCCAAATTTGACAATCTATATGGATGCCGGGAAAGCTTGGTTGACGGCATCAAGCGCGCGACCGACGTGATGGTCGCGGGCAAGGTCGGCGTCGTCGCCGGGTACGGCGATGTCGGCAAGGGGTCGGCTGCGAGCCTGCGGGCCCAGGGTGCGCGTGTCCTTGTGACAGAAATCGATCCCATCTGCGCTCTGCAGGCATCGATGGAAGGGTACGAAGTCGTCACGATGGAAGAAGCCGCCCCCATGGGCGACATCTTCGTCACCACCACCGGCAATATCGATGTGATAACGCTTGAGCACATGCGGGATATGAAAGACCGCGCGATTGTCTGTAATATCGGCCATTTCGACAGCGAAATTCAGATCGAGGCGTTGCGGAATTACAAGTGGGAAAATGTGAAACCCCAGGTCGACGAAGTCGAATTCCCAGATGGCAAGAAACTGATCGTTCTAGCTGAAGGCCGGCTCGTAAATCTCGGCTGCGCCACCGGGCATCCAAGCTTCGTGATGAGCGCGTCCTTTACCAACCAGGTCATCGCCCAGATGGAATTGTGGGATCACAGTGAGAATTACGAAAACAAAGTCTATGTTCTGCCCAAGCATCTCGACGAAAAGGTCGCGGCGCTTCATCTGGAAAAGCTTGGGGTCAAGCTGACCACGCTTTCCAACGAACAGGCCGACTATCTAGGAATGGATATCGCTGGGCCCTACAAGCCGGAACATTACCGGTATTAAGGTCCCGTTAGCCCATATCCTCTGAGTGTATTAATCTCGGCTGATTGCGTCAGGGACCGACGTTTTCGGCAATGTCATCCTGCCCATTGCGGGGAATCGGCGTCGCCTATAAATCAATTATATGGCGGACCATCAGACTGGTGTACCGGGATGCAGCGTTATTCTGTCCGATCCCGCAGAAACAGAGGCATTTGCGGCCGATTTTTCGGACCGGCTTTCTGTCGGTGATGTGGTCGCCCTGTCCGGCGATCTGGGGGCAGGAAAAACCGTTTTCGCCCGAGCCCTCATACAGGCCCGCGCCCGAAAAATGGGCCATGCCGTCGATCATGTACCCAGCCCGACCTACACGCTGGTGCAGGTCTATGAACTGCCGGGCGGGATCATCCATCATTTCGATCTCTACCGGCTGGAAGATCCTAATGACGCCTGGGAACTGGGAATCGAAGAAGCGTTTGCCAGCGGAATTTCCCTGATCGAGTGGGGAGAACGGATCGACGGCCTGCTTCCGGCGAAGACGCTCCGTTTGATGTTCGAATTCGGTGACGGTGATTCCCGACGGGTCCTTTCGATTTTGGAGCCGTTGCAATGACCGCGGGCCGCAACCGGCAGATTGAGGAATTTCTATACGCCGCCGGCTGGGCGGGTGCGAAGCGCGTCGACCTCGCTCAGGATGCTTCTTTCCGGCGGTACGAGAGAATTTTGCTGGGCGGCAAGTCAGCAGTCCTGATGGACGCGCCGCCGGACAAGGAAGATGTCACCCCGTTCCTGCGGATCGCCCGCGCTCTGTCGGAAATGGGATTGAGTGCGCCCCGTATTATTGGGGAGGATGCGGCAAAGGGCCTCCTGCTGCTCGAAGATCTGGGCGACGAAACATTCACCCGTTTGCTTGATGGCGGCGCACCCCCGATGGAACTTTACTCCCTTGCGGCCGATGCGCTGGTGGCACTTCACAGCAAGGCCGATGTAAAAAATCTTGGAAATAGCGTCCCCCTTTATGAAGACCCGCTTTTCGTCAAGGAAGCGTTACTTCTAACGGAATGGTATCTGCCCGCAGTGACCGGGTCCCCGACGGACCGGGAGATTTCCCACGGCTACCAGAAAATCTGGGAAGACCTTTTGCCCAAGGCCCGTGGCGTGCCCAACACGTTGGTTTTGCGCGATTACCATGTCGATAATCTTGTTCGCATCGCCGGGCGGTCTGGTGTCGGAGCCTGCGGTCTACTGGACTTTCAGGATGCCGTACTCGGTCCGCTCAGCTACGATTTTATATCTTTGGTTGAAGACGCGAGGCGGGATGTTGCCGCCACCCTGGCCGCCGATATACGCAAAAGGTATCTGAATGCGAATCCAGCTATCGATCCCGAGGCCTTTGACCGATCATGTGCCATCCTGGGTGCGCAGCGTCACTGCAAGGTATTGGGGATTTTTACCCGCCTCCGCGATCGAGACGGCAAAGACAGGTATCTGCACCATGTGCCCCGACTGTGGCGTCTGCTGGAACGGTCCGTCGAACACCCGGCGCTTGAGTCGCTGAAAGACTGGCTGGAGGAATATTTGCCATTGGATCTCCGCATCGTCCCGCCGGGGAGGTTAGGATTATGACACACCCGGGAGTGATCGGTGTTAGAACAGCGATGGTTTTGGCGGCAGGGCTTGGGCTGCGCATGCGACCTTTAACTCAGACGGTACCCAAGCCGCTTCTCGCAGTCGGTGGTGAAACTATTCTCGATCAGGCATTGGACCGTCTAGTGGAGGCGGGCGTGGAGCGGGCCGTCGTGAATACCCACTGGTTGCCCGAAAAGATCGAACGGCATCTGAAAACCCGCACAAATCCTCATATTGAAATCTCCCGCGAAGACGATCTGCTCGAAACTGGCGGCGGTGTTACTAAGGCATTGCCGCTTTTGGGGGATGACCCGTTCTTTGTCGTCAATGCCGATATAGTCTGGCGGAATGGCCCCCAACCCGCGCTGAGACGTCTCACCCACGCCTGGCGTGACAACGACATGGATGCGCTGCTGATGATGGCATCGATTGTCCGCAGCACCGGTTACGACGGTGATGGTGATTTTATGATGGATAGCGTCGGCCGTCTGACCCGGCGGCCGGAGCGGATGATCGCGCCGTTCGTTTTTTCCGGCGTCCAGATTGTGCATCCTAGATTGTTCGCCGAAGCTCCCTCCGGTCCGTTTTCAATGAACGTTCTCTATGCTCAGGCCGAGGAAGCCGAGCGCCTGTACGGAATCGCTCATGACGGCGACTGGTATCATGTCGGAACGCCCGATGGGATTGACCAGGCAGATGCCGAGATACTGGAAAACGAAGGCGCCCGGGTGCGGCTTTTATTCTGATGCCTGACGCCGGGCGCACCTCGGTCTTTTCCATCTCGCCGGGCGTGTCCTTTGTCGATGCGCTGGCGCAGGGCCTCGTCGACCGATACGGACAAACGCCGGCGCAGCTAAGTGCTGTTCAGGTTCTGCTGCCCACGCGCCGTGCCTGCCGAGCTCTGGGCGAAGCATTTCTTCGTGCCAATGGAGGGGAACCCACTTTGCTGCCCGCCATGACGCCGATCGGCGATATCGATGAGGATGAAATCGGGTTCGTGGTGTCTGAAGAAGCGGCCCTCGCGACGGTCGCCGACCTGCCTCCCGCCATTACTCCTCTTCGTCGCCAGCTTCTCCTGACCCGAACGATTTTGGCTGGCGATCCTGATATGTCGGCTGCCCATGCTGCGCGGCTTGCGTTAGAACTTGCCCGGCTTCTCGACGAGGTGCAGACCCAGCGCCTTGACTTTTCCGACCTGTCCGGCGTCGTGCCCGAACGTTTTGCCGCTCACTGGCAGGAAACCCTCTCTTTTCTGCGCATCGTTACGGAAAACTGGCCCGCCATTCTGGCGGAGCAGGATTGTCTCGATCTATCGGAGCGCCGCAACCGGCTGATCGAAGCCCAGATCAGGCTCTGGGAAGTCGATGCCCCCGACGGGCCGGTCATCGCCGCGGGATCGACCGGCAGCGTGCCCGCAACGGCGGATCTGCTTTCCAGCGTCGCCAATATGCCGAATGGATCGCTAGTGTTACCGGGGCTGGATATCTGGCTTGATGAAAAAAGTAATGCCGCGCTGGCGCCTTCTCATCCGCAGTACGGGATGATGCAATTGCTGAAGCGGCTCCGCGTGGAACCGCTGGATGTAGTGCCTTGGGATGAAGGGTCGAAGGCACCATCCTCCATGGGCATCGAGCGGTTTTCTGCCCTGAATATAGCCCTCCGCCCGCCTGAGACTGCTAAGCCGAAGTGGTCCGGGATTGATGTGGAGGTAGCGTTCGGCGGGGTTGACAGGATCGAATGTCCCGGCCTCCAGCAGGAAGCGTTGGTCATCGCGCTGATCATGCGGGACGTGTTGAACGATCCTGTAGCGACCGCTGCCCTGGTGACGCCGGATCGCAGGCTTGCCCGCCGGGTGGCGGCCGAGCTGCGCCGCTGGAACATCGATATCGACGATTCCGGCGGCACGCCGCTCAGCAATACCGTTCCCGGCGTCTTCCTGCGCCTATTGGCAAACGCCGCCTCTGTGGATGCCGGACCCATTGATCTCCTGGCCGCGTTGAAACATCCGCTGGCTGCGGGCGGACAATCCGTCGCAGCGTTTCGTGGTCAGGTTCGGCGCGCCGAGATTTCGGTATTGCGCGGACCGAGACCGTTGCCGGGTTTCGTGGGCCTCGCGCAGGCCCTTGAAAGTCGTAACGGCGATGCCGCCCTGATCGTCTGGGCGAAGGAACTTGCCGCCTCGGCCCAACCCTTTGCGGCTCTGATGCGGGCGCCGCGGGCAGATCCGGCAGAACTACTTGACGCGCAAATTCGGTTTGCCGAATTTCTCGCCGCCACCGATCAGGAAACTGGTGTCGAGAGACTTTGGGCCGGCGATGCCGGGGAAAACGCTGCTGCTCTGGTCAACGATCTGCGGGCTTCGACGAACTTTCTTCCGTCCCTGTCCGGCCGTGAATGGCCGGCCCTGCTGGATACCCTTCTAAAGGGCTCGGTTGTTCGGCCGCGATACGGTCGGCACCCCCGATTAAATATATGGGGTTTGCTTGAAGCTAGGCTGCAGCAGGCAGATGTGATGATTTTCGGAGGGTTGAACGAGGGGATTTGGCCGCCGGCTCCTGCCAGCGATCCGTGGATGAGTCGGCCGATGCGTGCTGCCTTTGGCTTGCCGTCGCCGGAACGGCGGGTCGGATTGACGGCGCACGATTTCGTCCAGGGGTTTGCTGCGCCGCGGGTGGTACTTACTCGGTCAACCCGTGTCGATGGATCGCCCACTGTACCCGCCCGCTGGCTCGCGCGTTTGGACACGATGTTATCCGCCGATGAAGCTGGTCAGCGGGTCCGGAACCGCTGGACCGCCCTCGAACACCGGTGGCTCGACTGGCAGGAAAGGTTAGACGGAAACTTGCTTGTCATTCCTGCTACCCCGCCCCGTCCGACCCCGCCGGTTGAAGCCCGCCCGCTGAACCTGTCGATCACCGATATCGAAACGCTGATCCGCGATCCTTACGCCATATATGCGAAACGAATATTGAAACTGCGACGCCTGGATTCAATTGATGCTGATCCGGGTGCGGCGGATCGTGGGTCCATTATTCACGATGCCATCGATACTTTTCTGCGCGAGATAGCAGATGAGCCGCTGCCAGAAGATGCGCTCGACAGGTTGCTTCGTATAGGTAGCGATGCATTCGCACCCTGGATCGATCGTCCCGGGATTCGGACCTTCTGGTGGCCCCGTTTCGAGCGCATTGCGGCATGGGTGGTGGATCTGGAGCGCAACCGCGCCGCCGATGTCGCAAAACGGCACACAGAAATTTCCGGCGCATACGAATTCGTCAACCGGTACCGGCCCTTCACGCTGACGGGCCGTGCGGACCGCATCGACGAACTCGCAGACGGCGGGTTGGAAATAATTGACTACAAGACCGGCGCGGTTCCTGCAAAAAAAGAGGTCAATCAGGGGATTGCACCGCAATTGCCGCTTGAAGCCGCCCTGATCGAGCGCGGCGCGTTTCCCGATATCCCCAAAACCACCGCCTCGGCACTGACCTATTGGCGCCTTTCTGGCGGCGATCCCCCAGGAGAAACGCGGGCAGCGGGAGACGACCCCGCTCGTCTATCTGATGCGGCGTTTGAAGGCCTGATGGCGTTGCTGGATTTGTATGACGATCCAGCGACACCATATCCCGCCCGTCCCAATGCGAAGATTGCGCCCCGGCACAACGACTATGAAGACCTTGAGCGCGTTCAAGAATGGGCGGCGGCCAGTGGCGGCGAATGACTGACGCGGCGATCACGCTACCCGTACCGGATGTTCCGGTAAAGATTGCTGCCCAGGTGGTGGCCGCGACGCCCGAAGCATCGGTGTGGGTGTCGGCGTCGGCCGGTTCCGGCAAGACCAAAGTCTTGGCCGACCGAGTATTGCGTCTGCTGTTGCGCGGTGTCGATCCGGCTAAAATTTTGTGCCTGACCTTTACCCGCGCCGCCGCGGCCGAAATGCAGAACCGAATCCGGAACTTGCTGGGCGAATGGGCGGTGCTTGAAGAAAAAGACCTGGCCGTGCGCATATTCGGACTTACGGACGAAACTCCCGATGCTGCCACCCGTATACGGGCACGTCGGTTGTTCGCGCAGGTTCTGGATGCGCCCGGCGGGTTGAAAATTCAGACCATCCACGCGTTCTGCGAATCTCTGCTCGGCCGCTTTCCCATTGAGGCGCGGTTGTCGCCCCACTTCGAGGTCATGGACGAACGCACCGCGTCGGAAGCTTTGGATACGGCGCGGAATGAGGTTCTCGTCATTGCCCAGGCGGGGGACGAAGATGATCTTTCCCGCGCACTGGCGACCATTACCCGGTGGAGCGGCGAGGATGAATTTTCTTCCCTGCTAGCGACCGTGGCCGGAAGCCGGGCCAGAATTCGTCAGTTACTGGATGGCCCTGATGGTGACACCGGTGCTGCTGCGGCAACGCGGGCGGCGCTTTGTGTATCAATGGAGGCGACGGTTGAGGAATTGATCGCTAACAGCAGCCGTGACGAGGCGTTCAATGGTGCGGCGCTGCGGATGGCAGCCGAGGCACTGGAGCAGGGCACGCCAACCGACGTCGCCAGAGGGACGCTGATTGCGAACTGGCTTTCGTATCCGGAAACGCGGGAAGACACCTTCGATCTCTATGCCTGCGCCTATATCAATAAATCCGATGGCAGGATCGCCAAAAAATTGGTCAATAAAGGGGTCGCTGAAGCGGCGCCCGATATTCCCGATATTCTGCAGAATGAAGCGGAACGTGTGTTGGAGGTGATAGAGAAACGAAAGGCCATCCTGACCGCGGAGGCCAGCGAAGCGATGCTTAAATTGGCGGATGCGCTGATCGACCGATACGAGGATCACAAAAAATCACACGCGCTACTGGATTATGACGATTTGATCCTGCGGGCCCGCGCCTTGGTAGAGCGCGATCCCGGCTGGGTGCTGTTCAAGCTGGATGAAGGAATTGACCATATCCTTATCGACGAGGCGCAGGACAGCAATCCGGATCAATGGGCGGTCGTGCGGAAAATCGCGGACGAATTCTATGCCGGGGAAGGCGCGCGCGATGTCGTTCGAACCGTATTCGCTGTCGGTGACGAAAAGCAATCCATCTTTAGTTTTCAGGGCGCAGTGCCGGATGCGTTCGCTGAGGTCAGCGATCATTTCGAACGCCGAACCCGCGAAGCCGGACAGAAATGGGAACGTGTGCCGCTGGATGTGTCGTTTCGATCCGCCCCGCCCGTTTTGCAGGCGGTCGACCGAGTGTTCGGGAACGATGACGTGCGCCAGGGTGTATCGGTTTCGACTGTTCATCACACTGCGCACCGCGCCGGGCAAGGCGGTCTGGTAGAGGTTTGGCCGCCTGTCATGCCGGATACGACGGATGATGTCGAACCCTGGACGCCGCCCGATCCTGATCGCAACGACCACACCCCGGCCCGCCGGTTGGCACATGCCATCGCAACCCGGATCCACGGCTGGCTTCGCAATGGCGAGCGCCTGAAAAGTGCGGACCGTCCGTTGCGGGCAGGCGATATCATGGTCCTGGTTCGCCGGCGAACGGATTTCGTTGACAGCCTCATTCGCGAATTGAAGACACACGATATCAACGTCGCCGGGATTGACCGGATGGTGCTGACATCGCAGCTTGCCGTCCGCGATCTAATGGCACTTGCGACATTCGCTTTGCTACCGGATGACGACCTGAACGTTGCCGTTGTGTTGAAAGGGCCGCTGATCGGGTTCAGCGAAGACCGGCTCTTCGATGTCTGCCATGGCCGGTCGGGAAGTGTCTGGCGATCCCTGAGAGACCGTGCCTCTGATAACGCGGAATTCGGTGCTGCGGTTGCCACTCTGATGGAAATTCTGAACCGGGCCGATATGTCGGCCCCCTATGAGTTCTTCGCTCACATTCTTGGACCCATGCAGGGGCGGGCGCGGATTTTGTCCCGCCTCCGTGAAGAGGCCAATGATCCCATCGACGAATTTCTGACGCTAGCTCTGTCTTACGAACAGACGGGCACGCCGTCGCTTCAGGGGTTTCTGCAGTGGTTGATCGAGGGCGACGCGGAGATTAAGCGGGACCTAGACCAGGGTGTACGGGATGAAATCCGTGTAATGACGGTGCATGGGGCGAAAGGCCTGCAGGCGCCGGTCGTTTTTCTGGCCGACACTATGCAAACGCCACAGGCGCCGGGCGGTCTGTTATGGGAAGAAGACGGCCCGGCCGGAGAGGCGCTTATCTGGCCGCCGCGTCAGTCCCTGCGAGACCGGACGGCGCGCCAGTTGATCGACAAGCTACGCGCTGAGCAGGATGCGGAATACCGGCGTCTTCTCTACGTCGCGATGACACGGGCAGAGGACCGGCTTTATGTAACCGGATACGGGACACGCCGGAACCCGCCCGCCGCCGCCTGGCATAGCCTGATTCAACAGGGCCTTGACGGGTTTGCTGAGCCCTTCGAATTCGTCTCTCATCCGGATCAGGGAGATATCCAGGCAGAGCTGGGGTGGTCGGGCGACGGTTTGCGGCTTGTAAATGAACAACGAAGTTTGCCCGATAGAAAAATCGCTGCGGGGGATACGCAGCGTACCTTCCGTCCCTTGCCAGGCTGGGCCCGCTCTCCCGCCCCAGAAGAGCCCGACCCTCCGCGGCCCCTGGCGCCGTCTCAGCCGGTAACGCCGGAACCTGCCACCCGTTCGCCCGTTGGAGATGATCTGGGCAGCGGTTTCAGACGCGGCGTGCTGGTCCATCGGTTGCTCCAAAGTCTGCCTGAACTGCCACCCGATCTACGCGAAGAACGCGCCCGCACGTTTCTGACCCGGCCGGTCAATGGATTGGCTGAGCCAGAAATCGGCGCATTGGTCCATGAAACCCTGTCGGTCCTGCAACACCGCGATTGCGTAAACCTTTTTGGGCCCGGGTCCCGCGCCGAAGTGCCGGTTGCCGGCGTTGTCGGCGGCACGGCGATATCCGGCCGTATCGACCGCCTGGTTGTCGATGGTGATTGTGTAAAAATTCTCGATTTTAAGACGAATCGTCCGCCCCCCGCCCGTGCCGAAGACGTTCCGGCGCTGTATTTGCGCCAAATGGCGGCTTACCGGGAATTGCTTAAGAAAATATATGAAAAACAACGGGTTGATTGTTATTTGGTATGGACGGACGGCCCCCGATTAATGCCGTTGGATACGCTGGTGCTGGACGCGTATGCGCCTTGACCGGGTCCGCCGCCCTACCTAGATTCAACCCACAACAAGCATTTTTGCGCGCGGTGAATTTTTTTAAGCCCGGGCGGCGAATATTTTAAACAAAGGAAAAGACATAATGGCTAGCAAACCGGTATCTGACGACAGTTTTGAATCCGACGTTCTCGGCGCAGAAGGCCCGGTTCTGGTGGATTTCTGGGCAGAATGGTGCGGCCCCTGCAAGCAGATCGGCCCGTCGCTCGAAGAAATCTCGGAAGAGATGGGCGATGCCATCACGGTGGCCAAGGTAAACATTGATGAAAACCCGATGACGCCTTCCAAATACGGCGTGCGGGGCATCCCGACCTTGATGCTGTTCAAGGACGGCGAAGTAGCGTCAACAAAGGTCGGCGCGTTGCCCAAGGGCAAGTTGGTCGAATGGATTCAGTCCTCGGTCTAACAGAAATCACATAACTAAAAAAAACCGTGCATCTCCGGGCTTTTTTTGTTGCTTGATCGGGTTTTCGGTGTGCTTAGTTATACATAATTTCATCCTCGTACTCCAACCGGACTCCATAAAGAATGTTGGTCGGGGACCCTCGGGTCGAGTCCGACGGGGATAAACAAAGAGTAAATTAAATACCCCTATCGGGCTGCCCCTTTTCCTTGCACTTTGTGGCGCCTCCCTTTATAAACCGCCGACTTGAAGCGGGTGGTCCGGCTGGAAGGGCATGCCGGGGCTGCTTATACGACGTCCGTATCGCCATAGCGGTACAAAAGAAGGAGACGGAAATGCCCAAGTTGAAGTCGAAAAGCGGCGCCAAAAAGCGATTCCGCACCACGGCTACCGGCAAAGTCCGGTCCAATTTCGCCAAAAAACGTCACAACCTCCGCAAACGTACGCAGAAGATGAAGCGTAACTCGCGCGGGACGCAGATCATGGCCGATGCGGATGCGCGTATCGTCAAATCCTATCTGCCCTACGCGAAATAGAGGAGACGGGATATGGCAAGGGTAAAACGCGGCGTCACCACACACGCACGCCATAAGAAAGTCTTGAAAAAGGCCAAAGGTTATCGCGGTCGGAACTCAAAGGTTTTCCGGGTTGCGGTCGAAAAGGTCGAAAAAGCCGGGCAGTACGCCTATCGCGATCGCCGAGTCAAAAAGCGCAATTTCCGGGCGCTCTGGATCCAGAGGATCAATGCGGGCGCCCGGCAGCACGGAATGACTTATTCGCAGTTCATGCACGGGCTGAATAAGGCCGGGGTCGAGCTTGACCGTAAGTTGCTCGCCGACCTTGCCGCGCAGGAACCGGAAGCTTTTGGCACCGTCGTGGAACAGGCAAAGGCCGCCCTCGGCAACGCCGGCTAAGCCGGATTTTTGTTAATTGAATGTTTGGGGCGGCCGGGCTAACCCCGGCCGGTCTTTTGCTATGGAAAATCTCGATCAGTTACAGGATGACCTGCTTTCGCAGGTGGAGGAGGCGGACCTCGCAGCGCTTGAAGAGTTGCGTGTGTCGGCGTTGGGCAAGTCCGGGACCATCACCGAGATGGTCAAGGGGATCGGCCAGCTATCGCCGGAGGATAGGCGCGAAGCCGGACAGAAACTGAATACGGTCAAGAAAGGCGTTGCCGAGGCAATAGAGGCCCGCAAGGCGGTTCTGGAAGCCGCTGCATTGGATGCCAGCCTGGCGGATGACCGGGTCGATCTGACATTGCCGGTTCGGCCGGAGTCGCAGGGCCGCATTCATCCCATCAGTCAGACCATCGACGAAATGGTCGCAATCTTTTGCGAGATGGGCTTTACCGTCGCGGAAGGCCCCCATATCGAGAGCGACTTCAATAATTTTACCGCGCTAAATATCCCGCCCGAACATCCGGCACGCCAGGATCACGACACGTTCTATTTACCAGCGGATGAAAACGGCGAGCGCAAGGTGCTGCGCACCCATACCTCGCCGGTGCAGATCCGGACCATGATAACTGAGAAACCACCGATCCGGATCGTGGTGCCGGGCCGTACGTTCCGCGCCGATCATGACGCCACCCATTCGCCGATGTTTCACCAGATCGAAGGTCTGGTGATCGACGAAGAGACCCATATGGGCCACCTGAAGGGCTGCCTGATCGAGTTCTGCCGGGCGTTCTTCGACGTGGATGACCTGCCGGTCCGGTTCCGGCCCTCCTATTTCCCCTTCACCGAACCGTCGGCGGAAGTCGATATCGGCTGTTCCCGTGAAGGTGGCGGGTTGACCATCGGCAGGTCGGAAAATTCCAGTGCCGAGGACTGGCTCGAAATTCTCGGTTGCGGGATGGTCAATCCGCATGTTCTAAAAAACTGCGGGATCGATTCCACGAAATACCAAGGTTTTGCCTTTGGCCTTGGGATCGAACGGGCGGCGATGCTTAAATACGGCATTCCCGACCTCCGAACATTCTATGATTCCGACATTCGCTGGCTTTCCCATTACGGCTTTGATCCGCTTGAGGTGCCGAATGTGGCGGAGGGGCTGGTCAGATGAAGTTCACGTTCAACTGGCTCAAAGACCATCTCGAAACCGACCGGCCGCTGTCCGACATTGTCGACAAACTGTCGATGATCGGCCTCGAAGTCGAAGGCGTAAACGACCAAGCCGAGGCATTGGCGTCGTTCCGGGTGGCCTATGTGGTGTCCGCTGAAAAGCACCCAGATGCTGACAGGCTGCAGGTCTGCATGGTCGATTACGGCGATGGTGATCCGGTGCAGGTGGTTTGCGGTGCGCCCAATGCACGTGCCGGCATCAAAGGCGTGTTCGCCGCATCGGGAAGCTACGTGCCCGGTACGGAAATGACGCTGAAGAAAAGCAAGATCCGCGGCCAGGAATCCGACGGCATGTTGCTGTCTGAAAGGGAAATGGGTCTGTCCGACGATCACGAAGGCATTGTCGAACTGCCGGATGATGCGGAAATCGGGACATCGGCTGTCGAAGCGATGGGTGTCGCCGATCCGGTGATCGAGATCGCGCTTACGCCCAACCGGCAGGATTGCGCGGGTATTCGTGGCATCGCCCGTGACCTCGTTGCCGCCGGAATTGGTAGGTTAAAACCACTGGATACGTCCGAAACCGACGGCACGTTCGATCCGCCGATCAAATGGCAGCGCGATCTTCCTGATGATGCCCATGATGCCTGTCCGCTGGTGGTGGGGCGCTATTTGCGTGGCGTGGAGAACGGCCCCAGCCCGCAATGGCTTCAGGATCGTCTGCGTGCGATCGGGTTGCGTCCCATTTCGGCGCTGGTCGATATCACCAACTACGTTACCTTCGATCTCGCCCGACCGCTGCACGTTTTTGACGCAGCAAAGGTAAAGGGTGACGTTATCATGCGTCTTGCCCGGGACGGCGAAAAAGTCCTCGCGCTCGACGGGCAAGAATACGAGCTTGATTCTACCATGACCGTTATAGCCGACGAAAACGGCGTAGAAGCCATTGGCGGAATCATGGGGGGCGAAGTGTCGGGCGTTACCGAGGGCACGACAGATGTGTTCCTGGAGGTCGCGCTTTTCGACCCCATCCGCACGGCCACCAGCGGGCGTAAGCTGGGAATCATGTCGGATGCGCGATACCGCTTTGAACGGGGCGTCGACCCGGAAAGCGCCTATTGGGGTGCCCACGTCGCCACCCGGATGATCCTGGATCTTTGCGGTGGCGAAGCGTCGGAACTGACCGTCGCCGGTAATATGCCGGACTGGCAACGCGAGGTGACTTTGCGCAAAAGG
>MDTA01164823.1_pt1 | contig 14138 bp, 14 predicted proteins | sample 811151 | NCBI WGS metagenome assembly MDTA01 (sample SAMN05326648, study PRJNA326480) | marine metagenome | isolation source: seawater | place: Indian Ocean: South | collected 2010 | reverse complement strand
TCTAAACCTTCCTGAAGAGATTTGACCATTAGGTCTGATTTTTCAGCTATGCGCTTACTATTTCCACTTAAATTTCGTCGAGTCAAATACATCACTAGTAAATACAAACTACCAAAACCTATGAAAGCAGTTAATGTTACAAAAATATTGATTGCAAAAAGAACTAAAATGATTCCAATAATTGTTACCGTGGTGCTGATTAAATTTAATACAGGTGAAATTACTCCCTTGGTAACTGTGGTAGTTTTTGTAATAATTCCATTTATTACTTCACTGCTATTTCGTGCAACATGAATCGCATAATCTTGAAAGAGAGTATGTCTATAAATGTTAATACTTAAATCTGCCCCAGCTTGCTGAGATAATCTTGTTAAAGCCCATAAAAACATAAATCTAACTAATGCAGAAAAAATGGTAAGCATTATAAAAATAAGTGTAATTGGCAGAGCCAATTCACTGGGTTGGGTAATTTGAAAAAAGCTGATAAAAGGCTGCATATACTCATTTTGAAATATATTTTCTGGCTCTGCTAAAACTGTTAGAAATGGAACAACTGCACCCAAACTTGCCATCTCAAAGAAAGAAACGATTATTGCAAAGACCTGCATTAAAACAAATTGTCTTTGTCGACGCTTAGATAAATGGTTCCAGAGTCTTTTTAACATAATATTAAAATAAGATAAAAAATACTAAAAAACCAAAAATGTAGCATTTTAATTGATTATAACTGGTGTGATGTCTTCTCTAGGATTATGATTCCTCATAGCCTGCCATCGGCTTCATTTTCATCAAGCAAAAGTTTGGCATCATAAAGTAAGTGTTTCTTTGCAGCGTAAGATCTTACGGTTTCAATGGGTAATTCCTTAAATTCGTCATGTGCAACTGCAAATACTATAGCCTGATATTTTCCAAGTGCAGGCTTATCTACCAACTCAATATTATATTCCTCTAGCGCTTCGCGTTTATCAGCCTTAGGATCGAAAACATCAACTTTGCAATGAAAACTTTTAAACTCAGCAATCATTGATGCCACACCAGTATTTCTTAGATCAGTAGAATTCTCTTTAAATGTAAATCCCATGATTAAAACATTTGAATCAACTAAATTTATTCCTTTTTTAATCATTAATTTTGCAACCTGGTCTGCAATATAGCTCCCCATATTATCATTAATGCGCCTTCCAGCTAAGATGACCTCTGGATGATATCCAACTTGAAGAGCCTTATTTGTAAGGTAATATGGATCAACCCCTATACAATGGCCGCCAACTAATCCTGGCATAAATGGAAGAAAATTCCATTTCGTTCTTGCGGCCTCAAGAACTGACTCTGTATCAACATCTAATTTGTTAAAAATAATAGCTAACTCATTAATTAGAGCTATATTCACATCTCTTTGGGTATTTTCTATAACTTTTGCAGCTTCAGCAGTCTTGATGCTTGCGGCCTTGAAAGTGCCAGCAGTAATAATAGTTTTATACAAAGAGTCAACTTTATCAGCAATTTCTGGTGTAGAGCCAGAAGTCACTTTAGTAATGGTTGTTATAGTATGCGTTTTATCCCCTGGATTAATCCTTTCAGGAGAATATCCACAATAAAAATCTTTGTTAAATTCTAATCCTGAAAATTTTTCTAGTATTGGTATACAAACTTCCTCCGTTGCTCCTGGATAAACTGTTGATTCATAGATTACTAAGTCGTCTTTTTGAAGGAATTTACCAACTGTTTGACTTGCTGTTATCAGGGGAATTAAATTAGGTTTTTTGTATTCATCTATCGGTGTAGGAACAGTGATAATAAATATATTACAGTTTGCAATATCACTAACATCATTTGTGAATGTAAGTTTATGTGACTCTTGAAAATCTTCAGCAGTAACTTCATATGCTGAATCATGACCTCTTTTTAATTCAGCAACTCTAGATTTTTTTGTATCAAAACCAATTGTGTCAAATACCTTTCCGAATTCAATGGAGAGCGGCAACCCCACATAACCCAAACCAATAATAGCTATTTTGAAATCATCCATGATTTACATACTCCTTATACCAATCAACAAATTTTTTTACTCCATCTTCAACACTCATCGAGGGTTTGTAATTAAAATCCTCTATAAGATCATCTATATCTGCAAAAGTGTCAGGAACGTCTCCAGGTTGTAATGGCAAAAGTTCTTGTTTAGCCTCCAACCCAAGTGCTTTTTCAATCGCACTAATATAATCCATTAGTTCAACAGGGGAATTATTTCCAATATTGTATACGCGCCATGGCGCCGAAGAAGTTCCTGGATCTGGATTATCACCACTCCAATCTAAATTAGGTTTAGCGGGCTTATCTAAAACTCTCATAACTCCTTCAACAATATCATCAATATATGTAAAGTCCCTTCGATGTTTGCCGTAATTAAATACCTTTATTTTTTCACCACTCAGTATTGCTTTAGTAAATTTAAATAATGCCATGTCAGGCCTCCCCCATGGTCCATAAACAGTAAAAAAACGCAGGCCTGTTGTGGGTAAATTAAATAAATGACTATAAGTATGTGCAAGTAACTCGTTTGCTTTTTTGCTCGCTGCATAAAGGCTCAAAGGGTGATCAATATTGTGATGAATTGAAAAGGGAATTTTTGTGTTAGCTCCGTAGACTGAACTACTAGAAGCATACACTAGATGAGCAACATTATTATGCCTGCATCCTTCTAAGATATGACCAAATCCAAGCAAATTAGTATTAATATAAGCACTTGGATTTTCTATGGAATATCGAACGCCTGCTTGTGCAGCTAAATTTACTACTCCATTAAATTGGTTCTCTTTAAAAAGATTTTTTATAGCTTCGCTATCTTCTATATCAATCTTAAAATGCTCATAATTAGGATGATCTATATGTCTAGCGAGTCGAGCTTCTTTAAGAGAAAGATCATAATAATCATTATGATTATCAATTCCAACTACACTATCTCCTCTTTCGAGTAACCTAATGACCAAAGCAGAGCCAATAAATCCCGCTGATCCTGTAACTAATACCTTCATATTATCTTTTAGTTATCTCCAAAAAAATCTCTTGAAAAACACTTTTCATCAACATCTAACAAACTATCAGATTTTCTATTAGCTACAATAATATCGCTGATGGTTTTAAATTCAGATATATCAGATACAACTCGGGAGCCAAAAAACTCTTTCTTATTTAATTCTGGTTCATAAACAATCACCTCTATGCCTTTAGCTTTAACTCTCTTCATGATGCCCTGAATTGCAGAGAACCTAAAATTATCACTTCCTGATTTCATTACAAGTCTATAGAAACCAACAATTTTTGGCCTTAACTGGATAATTTGCTCAGCAATAAAATCCTTTCGAGTGCTATTTGAGCTAACAATTGCATTTATTAGAGTCTGAGGGACGTACTCGTAATTGGCTAGAAGTTGCTTTGTATCCTTTGGCAAACAATATCCACCATAACCAAAAGAAGGATTGTTATAACCATCCCCGATCCGAGAATCAAGACAAACTCCTTTAATTATACTCTTCGTATCTAGAGAGTTTGACATGGCATAAGAGTCTAACTCATTAAAAAAAGAGACTCTCATTGCTAGGTAAGTATTTGCAAATAATTTGACCGCTTCTGCTTCAGTTGGTGGTATGAACAATATATCAATGTTATTTTTTTCTGCGGCATTTACCAAGAGATCAGCAAAAGCTTTACCTTTATCACATTGGCTTCCAATAATAATTCTTGAAGGATAAAGATTGTCATAAAGCGCTCTTCCCTCTCTTAGAAATTCAGGAGAAAAAATTATTCTATTGGTATTATGATGCTGCTGAAGTGAAATTGTATGATTAACTGGTATGGTAGATTTAATAACAACAGTGGCTTCAGAATTAAAATTAATTGCGTCTTTTACAACGCTGTCAACTGAGCTAGTATCAAATTGGTTATTTGTTTCATCATAATCAGTTGGTGTAGCTACAACAATAAAATTTGCTTCATCATAAGCTTTCTGTTTATCATTAGTTGCAGTTAAGCTTAACGGCTTATCCGAAATAAATTCTTGAATTTCAGGATCCGAAATTGTTGATTTATTGTTATTTATTTTATCAACGCGACTTGAATCTATATCATAAACAATTACATCATTATGTTGAGCAAGCAGAACGGCAAGTGACATACCTACATATCCTGATCCTACGACAGTGATTTTAGGTTTTAAAGTCATCCTATAAGTCTCAAAATTTATTTAACCCTATAAAAATAGAATATTTTTTTAAGTATTAATCTATGGATTTGAATGGTTTAAAGAATCTAAATAAAGCAACTATTGCCCCAATAAATCCGCCAAGCAGTGCTCCAATTATGCATATGATAGCCCTTCGGGGCTCAGATTTTTTTTCCATAACTGCGGGTGGATCAATAAAATCAAACACATAGTTAGCATTAGCCTCAATTAAGGTAAGGGTTTGAATCTGTTGAGCTAAAACTTCAGCGATGACCATTTTAACCTCAGATAATCTAGTTTTTGATAATTCACCGTTAAGGTAATTTACTGCAAATGTAGCTTCTGAACGATCTTTTTCCCTGTAAAAAGAATTTATTTCAGAAATAACTAAATCTGCCCATTGCTTAGCAATGAAAGGTGATTGATGTTTAACTCCAATAGTTACAAGTTTTGTTTTAATATCCTTAAATATAATCATTTGCTCCATAAAGGCTCTAAAGCTCTCCTGTGCACTGGGTTCTGGCGTCTGCAACCCACTGATTTCTCTTGTCCAGACGTTTTCATTATCGTTATATATTTCTTCATCATAGCTGATAATATTCGAGCTTGGTTCCCATGACTCAACTGCCATTAGGTCAGGAAGATTAATTTGAGGCAATATCTTTTCTTCAAAAAAGCTTAACGAGTGAAGCTTCTCAAAGGCAACTGCTGAATTATCTGATGAGTCTGATAATGATATCCCAGCAAGGCTTGCTAAACCGCCTAAATCCGAAACGTTTCCCCCAACACTTTCCTTCGAGGAAATGGGCACTAACAAGGCCTCTGATTTATATATATTGGGTAATGATAGGCTGTATATTACTACGATTATTGACGCTATTGATGTAAAACCGATAATTATCCATTTCCCTTCAAAAAGTGCTTTAAATAACACCGCAAGATCTATTTGATCTTCAATATATTCTTCTGAATTCTGATTATTCATTTTTTTAAAAACATTTATTCTTTGCTTTATAGCCGATAATTATACAGCTTTTAGTATTTTCAAAGGTTTTTAACAACGTTTTATTTAACATTTATTTAAATTAAACAAAAATGGAGGCTGAAGCCGGAATCGAACCGGCGTAAACGGCTTTGCAGGCCGCTGCATAACCACTCTGCCATCCAGCCTTATTTTTTAAAGGTTGACATTGTATATGAAAGTCCAGTTTGAAGTGTAATTATTAACGCCAAAAATAAAAGGAAATTAGATATAAACAATATCAATGAATTATTAAGCACTAATCCAAGCAGAAATGAAGAAAATGTTAAGAATTGAATAAATGTTTTTATTTTAGCAAGCAAGGTAACTTTTGTTGCATCAGAATTATTCTGTCTTGCATTTAAATCTCTTAAAGCACCAACCCAAAACTCTCTTACAAGCATAATTCCACCAGCCATTCCAATAAATATACTTGATAATTCGAGGGTCAAAGCAAGAATTAGAAATGTTGCTAATACTTTATCTGCAATAGGATCAAGCACGGCTCCAAAAGTAGATTCCAATTTATATTTTCTTGCAAGGAAACCATCCCAATAATCAGAAATGCTAGCAAGAAAAAAAAGAAACAATGCCCAACCATATAAGTTAAACATAGTTATTAATATAAATATGATGGGAGCAACAAAAATTCTGAAATAAGTCAATGATTGAATAAAATGATTCATAATTTGTAAAAATTTTTTATCTCCTCCGCTAGTTTAATACTGATTCCTGAAACCTTGCATAAATCATTTACTGAAGCTGTTTTGATCGATTGAATAGATTTAAAATAATTAATTAAACTCTTCCTTTTCTTTGGTCCAAGACCTTTGATGTTATCAAGAGAGGATTTCTTTACAGACTTATTTTTTTTCTTCCTATTGCTTGTGATAGCAAATCTATGTGACTCATCACGAATTTGTTGAAGAAATAAAAATCCTGGACTATCTTTTGGGATTTCAACAATCCCATCCTTGGAGAGAATTGTTTCTGTTGACCGGACTCTTTTTGAGCCTTTTACTATGCTGAGGATCATAGGTGGTTTTTTTGCTAATGTTGAAAAGATACCCAATGCTGCGTTTAATTGTAATTTACCCCCATCAATCAAAATAATATCTGGCAATGGATTGACGCTCGCTTTATTAATTCTCCTTTCAAGAACATGGCTAATTGAACCTATATCATTTCCAGATAATTCTTTTGGAATGTTATAAAGTCTATAATTCTTTTTATCAGGTCCACAAGAAGAAAATCTTACCGATGAGGCTACGGCATGCTTGCCACCATGATGACTAACATCAAAGCCTTCTATAGTAAGATTTTTACAAGTTAAGCCTAAATTTAATTTGAGATTTCGTATTGAAAATGAATACTTATCTGCTTGGTTTACTCTATTTTCAATAACTTGATTAGCATTTAATTTTCCTAATTTGGCAACTTTTCTGAGATTTGGTTGAATGCTTGTTGTAATTGAAATTTCTCTACCGAATTTTAGTTTTACAGCCTGCTTAATTAGAGGAAGATTACTAGGCTTTATATTCAAAACAATTTTTTTTGGCAATGAGAAACTATTCTGATAATAAGAAAATATTAAGCTTTGAAATAAGCTATCAATATCATGTAGCTGATTTCCATTTAAGAAGTGGGTTTTAGTTCCCCTGATTTTCCCATCCCTAACTGACAAAATACATATACCTGTTCTATCAAGCCTAGAAACACATACAAAAAGATCAACACTTGTTAAAGAACTATTAATCGATTGCTCTTGATTAAGAAGATCTAAACTCCTGATCCTCCTCTTAACCTCATGAGCTCTTTCAAATTCTTGTTGCTCAGCAAGTTTATGCATCTGAGAAGTCATTAATGCTTTAGTTTTTTTCCCGGAGGATGATAAATATTGTTGCGAAGATAAAATATCTCCTTGATAACTAGTTTCAGATATTAAATTGACGCATGGAGCAGAACATCTTTGCATTTGATGCTCAATACATGGTCTAGACCTATTATTAAAAGTTGTATCACTACAATTTCGAATTTGATATATTTTTTGTAAATCTTTTATTGTTGCTTTTACGGCTTGCGCACTTATAAAGGGCCCAAAGAAATTTTTTGAGACCGCATGTTTTGATCTTTTCATGCTTATACTGGGATATTTATGATCCAGAGAGAAATGCACATATGGATATGTCTTATCATCCCTTAAGAGAATATTAAATCGAGGTAAATTTTCTTTAATTAAGGATTGTTCAAGAAGTAAAGCCTCGGCCTCAGTAGTTGTTGAAAAAGTTTCAATTTTATCTGTAAGAGTTTTAATTTGTTGTGTTTTTCTATCCTTGAAAGACTTGCCAAAATATGAAGATACTCTTTTTTTTAAATCTTTTGCTTTGCCTATGTATATGATTTTATTTTTCGAAAAAAATTTATATATACCAGGGGTATTAGGTACATGTTTAAGATCTAAGGCCATCAATCAAGCAATTTTTTTACAGCTTGTTTGCCTGCAATAACTCCGAATTGATCAAATGGATTTATTTCTAACATCATAGCTGTTATGTATGTTCTATGCTCCCAAGTTGCAATCAAATATCCAAGGGATTTTTCAAATATATAGTCACTATCATGGCCAAATTCAACATTTTTTTTAATGAGAAATAAATTTACAGGGACATTACCGTTAATTTTTTCATTCTCAGCTAAACCATCTGTGCCTTTACTTAGTATATTTGCTTGTGCTTTGGCTTTAACATATTCGAGGTCATTTTTATTATTATCTGGCGCGATTATATCAGCGCATAGTTCTTGAGTACCTTGATGAAGCAGCTGAAGATATGAATGCTCAGCAATAGGTCCATAACCTCCAAATATAACCTGTCCGGTCTTTGAAAACTCAGAAGATTTATTTGCTGGCTTTCCTAAAGATTCCATTTCTAACTGTTGCGCATAATTTGGAAACGAACGAAGGTTCCAAATATATGAAAGAATTAATCTGATATGTTTCCCATTGAAGTTATTCATCCAAATGTCACTGAATGAAAGATACTTAACAAAATCAAAATATTTTTTATCAGAAAGAAGCATATTGTCTGCAGCCAGACCGCCGGATGTTAACATTCTGCCATTAGAGGTCCATCTTCCACCAAAAAGTGATTCGATATCCTCTAGCCATATTGAATATCTGCCACCAATCTCTTTATCGAAGGTATGAATATGGGAAATTCCATATTTTTTTGGCTCTTCTGGATTTGCAGTTAATGCTAAAAACTTTTCATTATCACCTGACCACTTAAGAGCCGCCTTTAACATTTGGATTGTTTCAATAGTCTTAAATGATTTAGAAAATACAATAAAAAAAGTTTTTTTAGGATTTAGATGTTCAACTTTGATTTTGAATTCACCTGAATCGGGGCCTGTTAAAAACTCAAACTTCAATCTCTCATTGTCAGGATATTTATGATATCCATTTGGATATCTATTGCTTTCAAGCATCAACTTAGGCCCCTCGTATGAGCCGCCGATTCCAATTGAAATAATATTTACTGGAATATTGGAATCTTTGCTTAATTCTGATTCAATGTTGCTATAAAAATCAACGCCACGATCAAGATCACCAAAATAATAATTTTTAGCTGAACCCATAAAATTATCTGGTAATGCTGAATCATCATCTAGCCTAGACATCTTCCTATATTCCGGATGAAGTGCAGCTTGATCTTCTGTTTTATTTACAACTTTGGAATCCATGAGATCTTTTATTTTTGATTGCAAGCCAAGCTTATTTGCTTTTGAATCAAATTGCATAAATGTTTCTTCAGTGAAATCTTCTAAGTAAGATTCAAAATGTAAAAACTCATCTTCATAAACAAAATTATTAGATTTTTTTTTGATCATTGGATGCTTAGATATATTTCATTAAGTGATTTACTAATATTTTCTGAAGATGTTATCGGTCTTCCTATGACTATATAATTTGCTCCAAGTTCAATAGCCTCTCTTGGCGTCATAACTCTCTTTTGATCGTCATTGAAATTTTTTAATCTGATTCCGGGAGTCACAGATAATAATGAATTCCTTTGGGAAAGAAGCTCTAATTCTTGCGGTGAGCATACAACTCCATCAATACCAGCTTCCTCAGCCAAATCAAGCAAAGAACTGACCTGCGACCGAATATTTCTTCGGAAAATTCTTTCCGAGTCACTATCAGATAAACTAGTCAGTGCTGTTACGCCAAATAACTTAATGTTTGTTCCTGCAACACCCTCAACGGCAGCACGCATCATATCAAAACCTCCTGAAGTATGAATTGTGAGCATTGAAATAGGAAGATGTTTCAAACCAAGGATTGATTCTTTTACAGTATTTGGAATATCGTGAAGTTTAAGATCTAAAAAAATGTTAAACCCCTTTTCAAAGGCTTTATTTATGCATAAATTACCAAGTGAATTGAAGTTAACGCTTCCAATTTTAATCATGCAAAGCTCTGAATCCAGCTGATCGATAATACTTAATGCTTCTTCTTGATTACTTGAATCAATTGCTACAATAATCTTTGGATCAGTCATTAGTATGAAGTAGTTTTTTTGAAGCTTTGAAATGCATGATAGATGTTTCACTCAAATAAGATTCTTCTTTTGTCTTAGGATTAATAAACCTTCTTGGTCGGATAGTTTTTTTTGAGAATGAGCCAAAGCCTCTTATCTCTACTCTATTATCTAATGCAACAGTATTAATAATTTCTTGTAAGACCAAATCAATACTTTCAATTATTATTTCATCATTTAATGATGGAAATTTTCTTGATAGATGAATAGCTAAATCAGATTTATTAAAATTTTGTATCTGCTTTTTCATCTTTAATTTAAAAAGTATTTAGCTTTCGATGTAGGACTAAAGCGAACTTTACTTTGAGATGGTATCTTAAAATTTTCCATAGTCTTAGGATTTCTACCTATCCTTTCTTTTGTTGTAAATGTTTCAAAGGAACCAAATCCAGAAAGCTTAAGATTTTTTTTAGATCTTAGAGTAGTTTTAATCACCTGAAAAAATTCATCGATCAAAGAATCGGAAATATCTACTGAAAGTTTTAATTCTTTTTTTAATATTGCACTGAGATCCTTTTTTGTAACATTCATGACCTTATTTTAGCATTCAATCTTTTTTCTAAAAGATTCCATATTATTTGCATGGAATCTTTAATATCAGCTTCCAACAAAGATTTTGCATTGCTCTGAAAAACAAACCTAAATGTCATGCTAACAGACCCTTTTGGAATATCTTTTCCTTCAAATGTGTTTATGAGACTATATGAATTTAAAAATTTAATTTTTTCAGTATTAAGTAGGATTTCAATCTCCTCGTAAGAAACAGATTTATCTATAATAATGTTGATATCTCGGGTTGATAGAGGGAATTTACTAGTTTTTTTAATTTTTGGATTTGTGAAAGCTAATGAAATTTTTTCAGGATAAATCTCAAATCCAAATGCTTGTTTCTTTATTAGCTTCTCTGTAACTGAAAGGTCAATTTCACCAATTACTGCAACTTTAACTTTGCCAATAAATATTTCTAGGGCATTTTCACTAAAGGGCATTGATGAGCTAACTTTTTTAAAAGCAATATTTTGCATGCCCAGAGTTTGAAATAATTTGTAGACTTCTGCTTTTAATGAAAAGAAGTTATATTCCAATTTTTTTTGACTCCAAGTTTGTTGAGGCTCGTGATGATAAATAATTCCGGATAAATTTAGTAACTGGGTGAAGCCGCTTTTTTCTTTTTTAAATACATTGCCCGCTTCAAAAACTTTTATAGATGTATATCCTTTTTTAACATTTGAATTTACAGCCGCAAATAGCGATCTGAAAAGACTTCCTCTAAGCAAGGATTCATTATCATTGATAGGGTTTTTTAATTCAGCAGCTGTCCAACCTTTAGAATTTAGTTGTTGGAAAGATTCTATCGAGACAAATGGCATGTGCATGAGCTCTTTATAACCAGAATAGACAAATCCGAGTTTAAGTTTATCTAAAATACTGTCTTGTCTATTTTTGATTATGGGTCCAGGTTTAGGTTCAAATGCGGGTATATTGTCGTATCCATGAGACCTAAGTAATTCCTCATATAGATCTTCTTCTAGAGAAATATCGAATCTGTGGCTAGGAATATTGAATGTCAGAGCACTTTTGCTGCTTGCAATCATATTAAAGCCAAGGTTTTTTAATATAGTAATTGCTTGACTTGAATTTAAGGTTAAACCAGAAAATTTATTAAACCTTGTTACATCCAACTTAACATTTTTCTTTTTAGTCTTACGAGACTGAGAAAAATATAGTTTGACTGATTCGTATTCAGCTATCTGGCTTAATAAAAATAAATACCTTTCTAAGGCAAGTTGCTGTATCTCAGGGTCTACTCCTCTCTCAAAACGATGAGATGCGTCGGTGGCGAGTCCGTATTTTCTGGCTTGATTTACAATAATTTCAGGCCTAAAAAATGCCGCTTCAATGGCTATATTAGACGTATTTGATGATACCGAAGAAGCTTCACTACCAATAATTCCAGCAATGGCTTGAATGCCATGTTGATCCTGAATTGTTAAAGATGAAGACTGTATATTTTTAACGTCGCCACCAATTACTGTTACTGAAGTATTTTTTTCTTTTGGAAATTTAACATTTATTGGAAGAGAAAGCTTTGCCAAATCAAATACATGCATGGGAGCACCAAGTTCCAACATTACATAGTTGCCTAAATCAACTAAAGGATTAATTAAAGGAATTCCAGCAGATTCTATGAAGCTTCTTTTTTTACCATCTAGATTTTTAATTTTATGCAAACCTTTGACGAGCATTAGATGATAATTACCACAACCTGAACCATCGATCTGATCAATAACTTTCTTATCTTGAAAAGGATTAAGTGAAAAAGTTTTTAGTTTTCGTATAGGTTTAGTTGCTTGATATGCATGGAATTCTCTTTCAAGACCACGAAGCGATAACATATCTCCTCGATTAGGTGTGATATCAAATTCAATAAGATCTCGATCAATATCGCACTCAAAGCCAACTTGCGTGAATAAATCACTAAGTTTTTTTTGGCTAAGCTTAGTATTAAGAAAATTTTTTAAATATGCATATTGAATTTTCATGACAGAAATTGATTTAAAAAATCTAAATTGGAAGAATAAAATTCTCTGATGTCTGTTACACCATAATAAAGCATAGCTAATCGCTCAATTCCCATGCCAAATGCAAAACCGCGGAATTTATTTGTATCTATATTGCAGCCATTTAATACATTGGGATGAACCATTCCACATCCAAGAATCTCAAGCCATCCTTTTTTTCCAAATTTTATATCTACTTCTGCTGAGGGTTCTGTAAATGGAAAATATGAAGGCCTAAATCTGACTTGCATTTTTTCATTAAAAAAATCTTCTATGAAATCAATTAATAGACCTTTTAAATCACCAAAGGTTACGTTCTCGTCTACTACCAAACCCTCGATTTGAGTGAACATTGGCAGATGAGTTGTATCAGAATCACATCTGAATACTCTGCCAGGAGAAAGCATGTATAAAGGTAAATCTTCTGAAAGCATTGCATGCACTTGGGCATTTGAAGTGTGCGTTCTTAAAAGATATTCTAATTTACTACTAGAATTAAGATAAAAGGTATCATGCATTTGTCTAGCAGGATGATTCTCAGGAAAATTTAATGCTTCAAAATTATAGAAGTCAGTTTCAATCTCATTTCCAGAAAAAATTTGATAATTTAATGGAGCAAAATAATTAATAACTTTTTGTGAAATTTTACTTATAGGATGCTCTGAACCAACTAGGAAAGGATCAGCAGGCAGAGTAACATCTATTTTCTCAATATTACTTATACTCTCTATATCTTCAAAGGAGGTCTCAAATAGTATAGTTAATTTATTTTTGAGGACATTCAGCTCCTTTGCGACAATAACTTTTTTGTCAGCTTGAAGATCTTTAAGCTTTGAGAATGCTTCCACAACAAAAGACTTCTTGCCAAGATACTTTGCTCTTAGCTGAAAAAATTCAGCCTCTGATTGAACGGATTTTAATTTAAGCGTGGCTGTTTCAATTAAATCCTGAGGGATTTGCATGACAACATTATACCCTGACTTTTTCTACGATTTTCTTAAAAGTCTCAGGATCAGAATATGCGATTCCCGCCAATGATTTTCTATCAAGCTTTATGTTAGCTTTTGAAAGTTGATTAATAAATCGACTATATGAAATTTCCAAGGGGAGTAATGCTGCAGAAATTCTTGAAATCCACAAAGAACGAAATGATCTCTTCTTATTTCTTCTATCTCTAAAAGCATATTGAAGAGCTTTTATATGTGATTGTTTAGCAGTCCTAAATAGTCTACTTCTAGCTCCATAATGTCCTTTGGTCGCCTTAAGGACTTTCTTATGCTTTGCTTTAGCTGCTAATGCTTTAGTTACTCTTGGCATGATCTTTGTTAAATGTTATATAAAAGTTTTTGGGCAATTTTTTTAGTTTCATCAGCCATCTTGATCATCCCACGATTGTGGCGTTTTCTTTTAGTAGTTTGCTTAGCCAAGATATGGGCGCGAGAGGAGCTTCTTCTTTTAAGACCATTTCCTGTAGCTTTAAAGCGCTTTTTAGCACTAGAATGTGATTTTAATTTGTAACCCATAACTATTTTTTTCTTATTTGCGAGAGAACCATTAGTAACTGCCTGCCCTCAAGAGATGGCTCTTGATCAACTTGTGCAATATCTTGCAAGTCTTCTCTCAGTCGATTTAGAAGATCAAGACCTAAATTACTGTTTAAAATCTCTCTACCTCTAAACCGAACGCTGATTTTAGTCTTATCTCCATCATTAATAAAGCTTTTTATCTTTTTTAATTTT
>MDTA01158987.1_pt1 | contig 14138 bp, 14 predicted proteins | sample 811151 | NCBI WGS metagenome assembly MDTA01 (sample SAMN05326648, study PRJNA326480) | marine metagenome | isolation source: seawater | place: Indian Ocean: South | collected 2010 | reverse complement strand
TTCTAGAAGAGCATATCTAATACCTGTTATCGGTCGCATGGGGCTTCGGTCAATATACGGAGCCTTTTTCAACTTTATCTGTCGCGCGCACACCTTGACCTAGCGCAACATTTGTCTAAACTCTATTATCCGCTTTTGGAATAGAGGAATTCCAACAAGCGATTTTACTTTTCAGTCGAATCCGGCTACTCCCTGTGCTCAGTAATGGTCAGCGACCTTGCCAAACTCGCTGGCACGAAGGGCAAGCATCAATCAATCCAAAAATAACAACGGCTAAAACAATGGCAATGCATCTTTCAGATTTGAAGCGTAAACCCGTCACCGAGTTGATGGACATGGCTCGGGAAATGGGCCTAGACAACGTCGGACGATCCCGCAAACAAGAAGTTATCGCGGCTATCGTACGCAAACAGTCAAAGAGTGGCGAAGACATTTATGGCGAGGGCACTCTTGAAATTCTTCAGGACGGCTTTGGTTTCCTGCGCTCGCCGGACAGTTCATACCTCGCGGGCCCAGACGACATCTATGTCTCTCCGAGTCAGGTACGCCGATTTAATCTGCGCACTGGCGACACTATAGCGGGCAAAATCCGCCCGCCTAAAGACGGCGAGCGCTATTTTGCGCTGCTTAAAGTCGACGAAATAAATTTCAGCGAAACGAACAACAAAACGCATAAGGTGCTGTTTGAAAACCTTACGCCTCTGTTCCCAAATGAACGCCTACAGCTTGAGCGTGGCAACGGCAGTACCGAGGATTTAACAGCGCGCATCATCGATCTCGTGGCCCCTGTGGGCAAAGGCCAGCGCGCGCTCATCGTATCGCCGCCTAAGGCCGGTAAAACTCTGGTGATGCAAAACATCGCGCAATCCATTGCAGCAAACAATCCAGAGACTATCCTGATCGTTTTATTGATCGACGAGCGGCCGGAAGAAGTAACCGAAATGCAACGGTCCGTCCGCGGCGAAGTTGTCGCATCGACATTCGACGAACCGCCGTCCAGACACGTCCAAGTGGCGGAAATGGTCATTGAAAAAGCCAAGCGTTTAGTCGAGCACAAGAAAGATGTCGTTATTCTCTTGGATTCAATTACTCGACTCGCCCGTGCCTACAACACCATCGTGCCATCGTCCGGTAAAGTTCTTACAGGTGGCGTGGATGCCCACGCGCTTGAACGACCTAAGCGTTTCTTTGGCGCGGCGCGCAACATTGAAGAGGGTGGCAGCCTGACCATCGTTGCCACTGCGCTCGTAGATACCGGGTCGAAAATGGACGAAGTGATCTACGAGGAATTCAAAGGCACCGGTAATCAGGAGTTACACCTCGAGCGCAAGATTGCCGAAAAGCGCGTCTATCCAGCAATTAATATCCGGCGCTCGGCGACACGACGAGAAGAACTGCTCATGAGCGAAGATGAGCTGCAGCGGGTATGGATTTTGCGCAAACTGTTGCACGACATGGATGACATTGCGGCCATCGAATTTATCTTAGATAAATTGAAAGAGACAAAAACAAATGGGGAGTTTTTCGATTCAATGCGTCGTTAGGGCTTGGCTTGCAGAAGGTACTGCAGCGCTCGGTGATCATCCCCAAGCGCCTGCCAAACAAGACCCAACCGTCGATAGATCCGCGTTTTAGCGAGATCTTTTTCAGGCAACGCTTTTAACGCAGTTTCAAAGTAGTTCCTGGCGTCCTTCCATTGTTCAGTTTGACTCGCAAACACGCCCAAAGCCTCTTGGATGTGAGCGTCTGCCGGACGGTGCTTAGCCCACGCTAACGCCCGCTCGACACAGTTTCCCGGTTCCACGATGACCAAATCCAACCAATGAGTAAATAAGGTGGGTTGCCATGTCTCGTCCAGCGCCGCGGCCAAGACATCTGCGCCCTCAAACGCACGCCGCTGGACTCGAAGCTCGCTCGCCCACGCCACTAGTAAATCAATATCGCGGCGCTGCCACGTGGCCAACGCCTCGAACTCTTTCGCCGCGCTGGCGCGCCGCGCCAACAGTTTCGCCAGCATAACTGTGTCTGCCAGGATGGGATTATGAAAATCCTCTCGCTGCTGAAACTCGTAGGCATCCAAGCGCAGACCCGTATGGTAAGGCTGAGCTAATTTATTTAACGAACGCCAAGCGCCTTCCGCCGCGTCCCAGTCTTCCAGTGCAATATGCACACTTGCCAACATCGACAACGCGCGGCCGCTTTTCTTGTTAGTGGCAAGGGCGCTGTCGAGCGGAGCGATCGCCTTTTTCGCTTCCCCGGACTCCAGATACCACTGCGCGATTAACAACGGCCCGAGGGAGGGCACTTGCGCTACCGCGTCATCTGACGCCAGCAGAATATTATCCCTCTTAGCAAAGTCGCCGCGTGCGTGCGCGGTATAAGCCGCAAGCACGGTGTGCATAAACGCCTGCTGCTGCGCATCTAAGTCGCGGCGGTTTGTCTGGTTTTCATGCGCGAGAAGCTCAGCTGATCGTTCCAAATCTCCACCGAAAACCGCCAACACCGCCCGCTGTTGCAGTTCGTTTTCGACTCGCGCTGATTTGCTGCGCTGCCAGTCGGCGAAACGCGTTGTGCTACTGAGCAATCGCCTTAACAGTTGCAGCAACCAAACAAGCACAGCTGCACCAACCACAAACATGAGAACAGCCACGGCGACACTTGTTTCCAGAACTACATTACTTATTCTGACCAGCACATAACCCGGGTCCAGTAACCAGCCCGTGCCCGCAATCGCACCAAGGATGAGCGCAATCAATAGCAACGCCCATTTCATCTGCGATTGGCCACCAGTTGATCAATCAACTCAAGCGACACGCTCAGGTCATACTTTTGGGTTGCTAAATCCAGCTGACCAAGCTCATCGATGGCGTCAAGATTAGATTTTGTTGCCACACTATTAAGGTCGGCGAATTGTTGATGCCAAAACGTCAAAGATTTCAGATTTTTGCGAAAACCGATGCTGTCACGACGAATGATGGCCATGCGGATTTGCATAATCGCAGTGTCAAATTTTAGCCGCAACAGGTCACGCTCAATGTCACTTAGGTACGCGTTTTCATCGAACCGTACTTGATCGTCCGATTCACTTAGATAACGAACTTGCAGCAATTGCGTTAACTCACTGAGGACTTGCTCGCCTATCGAACTGGGCACCGCTGCAGGGGTCGGGTTCATTTTCAAGACCCTATTGGTTAATAGCCCCGGCCAACCGCTCTCAATAGCTGCGAGTTTAAGCAGCGGGTCCTGTGAACCGTCGGTGGCGATTTGCGTAATGGCCGCTAGGTCTTGCTCAATTTGCGTTCTCAGGGGCAAGACCACTAGATCGTCGACATCTTGAAGCCGACTGAGTGCAGCCTCTAACAGATAAACCGTCGCAGCCAGATCGTTTTGAAAATGCATGCGTAAGGCCGCGGAGCGCAGCAGATGACGAATCTCCAGCAACTCCAGAAACAACGAGACTTGCGCAGCATCCCGGGTAATCTTCTGGATCTCGCTACCGAATTCGGTCCGAATCGACGCTAAGCGCCGTTCCACATCTGCGTCGACGCGACTAAGCGCGGTACTCAGTTCCCGCCCCTGAGCACTCAATTCGGTCGCTCGAGCCGCTAGATCACTTTGCCCGTCCACAATCGCCTCGTATTCGCCCTGCAACACCGATATTTTATCGGCCAGCATTAGATGTCGCTCGGTATCACGGCTAACAACTTCAGCGTAGGTCCAAGCAACAAGCAATGCCGCTGCGATGCTGAGCAAGAGGCTTAATACAATAAAAAATTTGGCGCTGACGGAGAGTCTGGCGACAACCCGTTCGACCCCAGCGACCTCCGAGGAATCTGGTGCACGATCAGCCATCAGATATACCCATTGCTCATAACTATCTGCGGTACTTCAACATAAAGCCAACGACAAATCACCGAGAAGTGGCGCTTCAATTCAAACTTTTGCCCTTTGCAACGCCCTAACTATAGCCTTGCCGCCGCTACCCTCGGCATCGTAGCTACGGCTAAATCCAAGCTGTTCCGCTCGGGCAACAACCCTTTGCGAGGGAGCAATCACCGGAACCGTCGGTTCACCGCCGCAAACACGCCAATGCGCCGCAGCATGCTCAAGCCCATGGATCGAACCGACTACAATGGCGCCAACATTAGATACATCGACGTGATCAAGGTCGATGCCTTGGCGTTCATAAACATCGCACCGTTGCCAATGGCACTTGTTTGATAAAGCACGAGCGATGGTGTCACGCCCGCCTTTGCCACCCACTAGCCAGACTCTATCCGTTGGTCTTAACAAGCCTCCCTCTTCAGCTGGCACAAGTTCGGGCATCGCGAGTAGACCTTCTGATTGCTCTGTGTCCGGCACCCTCACTTTAAGCCCGGACTGTCGAAGGATTTGAGCACTGCGGTCACCGATCGCTAATACCGATTCGCATCGTGCAGCCGTTGTTAATAGCGAGTCTGAAAATTGTAGGAATCTGGATGCCGCGTGCTGCGATAAAAAAATCAAGCGGTCGGGCGGGGCGGCCGGCGGGGACCAAGACAGGTGCTGTATCGCAGTCGCAGGTTCAATCAAGGTGGCGAAGCCCGCCTCATGCAGTTGCTGGGCCAGACGCTCTGCACTCGGCTGACTTAAGGTTATCCAGGTCTTATCCACCGCCGCTCGTCCTTCGTGTTTCCACCCGTCTGTCCTTTGCACTACCTGGTTCGGCGTACCGAGTCTAAAAGTTCCTGAGCACCCGCCGCATAAAGTTGCGTTACAACATCTCTCGATACCGCGGCCGGGTCATCTGCCAAAGCCTGTGCTTTCAAAATGCGTTGGCCCGTCGCATCAGCGACTAAGGCAGATAATGAAATCTCAGCGGATTCGGTCAAAACTGCCATAGCTGCGACCGGCAACGCACAGTCAGCTCCCAAGCCAGCGCTGACGCCTCGTTCGGCACGGATGCAACGCTCTAAATCTGGATCGATAAGCGGCTGTAAAAACTCTAATGCAGGGCTATTAACGACACACTCTACGGCCAGCGCACCCTGACCAGGCGCTGGCAAACACGTTTCGGTTGCAATCGGATAGACGTCCGGTCGGCTTAATCCCAGTCGCTCTATACCTGCAGCGGCCAATACGATGGCGTCGTAGTCGCCGTTGTCGAGCTTGCTTAGGCGCGAGCCAACATTACCGCGAATCGGCGCCATACTAAGGTCGGGACGATAATTGAGCAGTTGGGCCTGCCGGCGTACGCTGGATGACCCCACGCGAGCAGCTAAAGGCAGGTCGTCCAGACCGCCGTGCGGGCTGACTAGCACATCGCGATTGTCGGCGCGATACGCCATCACCGGCAGAACAAAGTTAGCGGGAAGTTCGGCCGGTAAATCTTTCACGGAGTGCACTGCGATGTCCGCACGGTCTTCCAGAATTGCGTGTTCAAGCTCTTTTATAAAAAGCCCTTTTCCGCCCATTTCGCTGAGAGGAGCGCTTAGCCATTCGTCGCCTTTCGTCGTCATACCGATTAGCTCTACCCGCAGCGAGCTATGATGACGCCGTATCTCATCGCGAATGAACTCCGCTTGCCAGAGCGCTAGGGGGCTCTCTCGCGTGGCGATTCGAAGGCTTTTCATCTCTTTTCGCGCCTTTGTTTTATAGTTAGTCGAAAAATTCCCTTTCTTCCAATTTCCGCGACCGAACACCGATGGTTAACAAATTAAGCGGACATCTTGCCAAGGTTGCTATACTTCCTCTTATCAATCCTCCGCTGGTGGGATCTGAAAAATTGATTGCCGCTGAATTATTTAACCATTGGATAGTCGAAATTTAGATGAGCGATGATAGCACACCCGCTAGCCAGGCAGCGCATTCGCAAACGGAAGGGTTCTTGCGCGGACGATTTACCGAAGCGACAGATCAATTTGTAGAGAGCTTTACCGCATCCGTTGAGTTTGACCGTCGGCTCTATAAAGAAGACATCGCCGGGTCCATAGCACACGCGCAGATGCTAGAAAGTCTAGCGCTCCTGAGCGCGGAAGAGTGTCAGGCCATAGTTACTGGGCTCGAACAGATACTGGCAGAGATAACGGCGGGCACTTTCAATTGGCGAATTGAGTTGGAAGATGTGCATATGAACATCGAGCACCGGTTGATCGAACTAATAGGTAGTACCGGTAAAAAACTGCACACCGGGCGTTCGCGCAACGATCAAGTAGCCACGGATATCCGCTTACATCTACGTAACGCTATAGACGCTATCGCCGAAGAGGCCGAGCGCCTACTCTATAGTTTGGCGAAACTTGCATTGGCTCACTGCGACACGTTAATGCCGGGTTTTACGCACCTACAGGCAGCGCAACCCATTACCTTTGGGCATCATTTAATGGCGTGGTTTGCGATGTTGGAACGCGACCTAGAGCGTCTGCAGGACTGTCGCAGACGCACCAATCAACTGCCTCTCGGTGCTGCAGCCTTGGCGGGGACCCCTTATCGCCCAGATCGCGCCTACCTCGCCAAACTACTGGGCTTCGACGGCGTCTGCGCGAACTCATTGGACGCGGTGAGCGATCGCGATTTCGCAATTGAGTTTTGCTCAGTCACGGCTCTTACCTTGACGCACTTGTCGCGCTGGTGCGAAGAACTCGTCTTGTGGTCAAGCCAGCAGTTCGCGTTCATAACGATGCCCGACCGATTTTGTACTGGCTCGAGCATCATGCCGCAGAAAAAGAATCCCGACGTCCCGGAATTGATTCGCGGCAAAACCGGGCGCGCCAACGGTAACTTAATGGCGTTGCTGACGTTAATGAAAAGCCAGCCACTGGCCTACAACAAAGACAATCAGGAGGACAAAGAACCCCTGTTTGATAGCATTGATACGCTCAGTGATTGCTTAATCGCGCTCAACGGTCTAATTCCCAACATTGCCGTAAACCATGAGCAAATGCGCCAAGCTGCGCTTGCAGGTTATACAACCGCGACGGATTTAGCAGATTATTTGGTACGTAAACAGTTACCGTTCCGCGACGCGCACGAACTGGTGGGAGGTGCCGTGCAACGAGCGGTCGAGCTCAATCAGCCCCTCGAAGCATTGACTCTGGAGCAACTAAACGGTGCCGAGGACGGCCCAATCGAAGCGGACGTGTACGACGTTCTTAGCTTAGAAGGTTCCATTGCTGCGCGCGATCACTTAGGCGGCACCGCACCCGCTCAGGTAAGGACTCAGGCGCAGGCTGCGTTGTCGCGCCTGCATAAGAATTAACGCAAAGTCTAAAGACAGCAAGGCGAGTGATTTATGACAACGTATTGGGCAATCATAATGATGCTGTGCTCGCTAGTTGCTACGTGCGGCCACAAAGGGCCGCTGCAGCTGCCGGCCGGTGCTGCCTTGCACAGGGCTGATGCAATAACGGTGGTCGCTGCAGACAACGTAAGCGAGGTGCATCTTGAGCCGTGAGCCGCGTCAATTGTTGACGCAGGCCGGCGAAGATCTCGCTGTAGAAGGGGTGCCGCTTAGGCAAATTGCGGACCAGTTTGGAACTCCATGCTATGTCTATTCAGCACAAACACTCCGCGCTCAGTACCAACAATTGGCATCCGCACTGAACCTAATTGAATCTAGAATTCACTATTCGGTGAAAGCTAATTCAAATTTAGGCATATTGACCCTTTTCAAAGAGCTTGGGGCCGGCTTCGACATCGTGTCCGGCGGGGAGCTGAGCCGAGTGCTGGCAATTGGCGGCGACCCAAGTGACGTGATTTTTTCTGGTGTGGGAAAATCTGTAGCCGAGATCGATCTGGCGCTCAAGGTCGGCGTGGGCTGCTTTAATGTAGAGAGTCGCAGCGAATTAATCCGCATTCAACAGCGGGCAGAGTTGGCGCAGAAGGTCGCGCCCATATCAATTCGTGTAAACCCAGATATCGACGCCAACACACACCCTTATATCTCAACCGGCTTAAAGGACAGTAAGTTTGGCGTTGACGCAAATACCGCGTTAACCCTTTATTCCATAGCAGCAAAGTCAAAGGCGCTGAGTATTACCGGTATCGATTGCCATATCGGCTCGCAAATCGCCAGCACCGGGCCGTTACTCGAGGCGTTGCAAAGCATTCTTAAAATAGTCGACACCCTGTCGGACGGGGGCATCGAGCTGCAGCACGTTAACCTTGGCGGCGGCTTTGGGGTGCGCTATCAGGACGAGCAGGCACTGGACCTCGACGCTTATGGGGCGCAGCTTCACAAGCTACTTGGACCACGCCAATTACCTTTGCGCGTGGAGCCGGGGCGATCATTGACAGCTAATGGCGGTTTACTCCTCACTCAGGTTGAATATTTAAAGCCGGGGCAAGACGGCGCTACCGGCTTTGCAGTCGTTGATGCGGCGATGAACGACCTAATACGCCCATCTTTGTATGATGCCTGGCACGACATTGTTGTCGTCGACGGTGTCAATCCAGAAGATCCGATGCATCGGCTCGATGTGGTCGGCCCGATCTGCGAATCTGGTGACTTTCTAGCAAAGGATAGGTCGCTGCAACTGAGCGAGGACTCCCTTCTAGCTGTGCTTTCCGCCGGTGCTTATGGCATGTGCTTAGCGTCGAATTACAACTCGCGCGGGCGCGCCGCCGAGGTCCTAGTCGACGGCACCAAATTAGAGTGCATACGCCGCCGCGAGACCATTCAGGATCAACTGCGACTGGAGCTGCCCCAGGCACGCTAGCCCATGGTCAAGTTTTATAAAATGCAAAGCCTAGGTAACGACTTCATGGTCCTAGATGCGATCAGCTATGGCGACCCGCTACCTACAGAAAAGATTAAACAGTGGGGACTGCGGAACGAAGGTGTCGGATTTGACCAGTTACTGGTGATAGCGCCACCTAACCGACCAGACGCTGACTTCCAATACCTGATCTACAACGCCGATGGCAGCGAATCCGAGCAATGCGGCAACGGCACTCGATGTGTCGCTTGGCTGGTGAGGCACTTAGGTCTGAGCAACAAGTCACGACTTACATGGCACAGCAAAGGTGGTGTCATTCATACGCGGCTGCTCGAAGAACGCAACCCGATGATGATTGAGACGACGTTGCCAGCACCGTCACTAGACGCCAGCACCGTACCGTTCGTTGCAAACACAAAAACAAATACCGCTGTGCTGGAGGTCGATAATAGAGATTTTAAAGTTACCGCAGTGTCCACAGGTAACCCTCATGGGGTTGTCTTTGTCGACAACATCGCTACGGTCGATGTAGCAACCATAGGCGCCCAACTCAGCATCCACAGTGCTTTTCCTAACCACGCTAACATCGGGTTCTGTCAGGTGGTGGATCGTTCGTTCGTGCGTTTGCGCGTCTATGAACGAGGCGTCGGGGAAACACGTGCCTGCGGCACCGGGGCTAGTGCTGCGGTCGTAGCCGCGCACAGTCAAAGTCTGGTCGACACCCAAGTGAAAGTGTCGCTGCCAGGTGGCAAGCTACGAATTCGTTGGTCTGGGCCGAATCAACCCATTACCATGTCAGGCGGGGCCACCCTAGTGTTCGAGGGTGAAATAAATCTCAAGGAGTAGCGCGATGCCGTTTCGACCACGCGATTCGAAATCAAAAGACGCAAGCCTGCACCTGGCCAGCGAGTCACTCAGCGATCAGCAGGTTCTGGATTATTTGCGTGCCAACCCAGATTTTTTCCAACAACACGCCGCGGCTATAGCGGAACTAAGCTTATCCCACGAGTCGGGGAACGCTGTCTCGCTAATCGAACACCAGGTCGCCATCCTACGCGAGCGCAACATGACCATGCGCCGGCGCATGAATGAACTTCTGCAAGCTGCGAGAAGCAACGACGAAATATTCGCTAAAACCAGGTCGCTCAACCTCGCACTGCTCGAGGTAAACTCCTGGCACGAGTTGAACGAGGTTCTGGCGACCCACGTTTTGGTCGACTTTGAAGCAGACTTCGTCTGTGCGCACTTAGCCGCGGCAAACTTAGTGCTGGCTCTGGATCATATTCAACACCACGTAGAACAGCTGCCTTGTCTGCACCTGCAAAACAACAGCGAGGCAGCTTGCACCGTATTACGCGAGGACGAGCTGCATCAACTATTCCCGATGTCAGACCACGACGAGACCGGTAGCGCCGTGTTGCTGCAGCTAAAAGTGCGAGAGGGCACTGGCGTGTTGTGCATAGGTAGCCGAAGTCCCACGCGCTTTGCGAAGAATATGGATACTTTATTCGTCCAATACATCGCCGATATTCTCGCCAAAGTTATGAACCGGCTAGGCGGGTGATGAGCAAAGATTCGCCGTTAGTTGAGGAGTTTCTGACTCATCTGCAGCACAGCAAGCGCTATTCCAGACACACGCTGCAAGCGTATCGACGGGACTTGGAACGCTACATCGCGGGCCTCGAGCAGGCTTGCACGCAAGCTAACGCAAAAGACATTCAAAGTTTCGTTAGTCGTCTGCGTCATCAGCGTCTCACCGCAAAAACGATTCAACGTAACCTTTCTGCGGTGCGCAGCTTCTACGAACACCTGTTAAAACACAATCTAGTTTCGGTAAATCCGGCAAAGTTAGTCTCCGCGCCTAAAGCCACCCGCAACCTTCCAAAGGTATTGGATGCGGATAAAGTCTCACAGCTGCTGGATTTTGCCGACCCGAAAGACGGCCGCTCAATACGCGATCAAGCGATCTTAGAATTGTTTTACGGCAGCGGGTTGCGTCTGAGCGAGGTGGTGAACCTACGCGTATCCGATCTCGATCTAAACCAAGGCTTTGTCGACGTGCTCGGTAAAGGCAATAAAAATCGGCTGGTTCCTCTGGGTCGACATTGCGTAAGAGCGCTTAGGCGATGGCTTGCCATGCATCCCAATCCATCCGCAGACAACTGGTTACTGCCCGGCCGCGGCGCACAGCCTCTAAGCCCTCGCACGATACAGAACCGTATTAAGCGGGTGGCCCAACGCCAATTAGGAGAAAATTCGCTCCATCCTCACATGCTGCGTCACAGTTTCGCGACCCACATGCTCGAATCGTCTGGCGACCTTAGGGCCGTGCAGGAATTACTTGGACATGCGGACATCGCCACAACGCAAATCTATACTCATCTAGATTTTCAACATCTGGCACGAGTGTATGACGATGCGCATCCACGGGCGCGCAACTCGGAGATACAAGAATGAACGGTTTGCGATTAGTCACGCTGGATCTAGACAACACGTTGTGGGATGTAGAAAAAACGATACGCGCCGCCGAGCAAGAGCTTGTGCAGTGGTTAGCTCAACACGCGCGCCCCGCACACGAAATCTATACGTCGTCGGACATCTTAGACTTACGTAACCAGACACTGGAGCGACATCCAGATATCCGGCACGATTTAAGCCGGTTACGTATCGAAATATTATTCAGTGTGATGCGCGCGGCTCAGTATCCTGTGGATGAGGCACGAAAACTCGCGGATGCCGCTTTTGAGGTGTTTTTCGCGGGACGCAACCGAGTTGCTTTTTTTCCTCATGCATTAGAAATGCTCAGAGCCCTGAGCGCGCGCTATCCCATCTATGCACTGACTAATGGCAACGCCGACGCCAAACGCACGGGTATAAGTCCTTATTTGCAAGGCGCTATTTCAAGCGCTGACGTCGGCGCCAGCAAGCCAGACCCACGCATGTTTCAGGCCGCGCTCGATCGAGCGGGTATCGAGGCTCAACACTGTGTACATATCGGCGATCACATTGACGATGACATCAACGGCGCCAACGCTGTCGGCATGCACAGTATATGGGTTAATTTAAACAACACTCAGACCGTCGATGAGGGGTCGGAGCCGGGGCACCAGGTACACCATCTGAGTGAAGTTATGGGCGCTATCGCGGCCATAGAAGCCACCCTCGCCAACAACCCAAAGTAGCGCCGCTACGCGAGAATAGCCTCCGCTACAAACGCTTTAACTGCTGCTAGGTCGGCGTCCAAGTTGCTCTTACGTTGTGGCAGCCCTGCAAGCGCATCAAGGCTCGGGTGCGTCGGAGCGATATCGGTAGCTTCTTTGACGGCCTCGGGAAACTTCGCCGGATGCGCCGTCGCGATGCACATAATCGGCTCCTCTGCCGCACAGGTCTGCTGCGCAGCCGCTACCCCTATCGCCGTATGCGGATCCAGAACATAAGCAAACTGATTTTTTATGCGTCGCATCGCCGCTAGCGTTTGCGTTTGATTGATCGCAACGGCCGCGAACAGCTCGGTTTGCGGCGCAGCGCCGAGGCTCGCACGTCCGGTCGCCGCAAAATCGGACATAAACGCATTAAGGCGCTGGCTGTCTTGCTCAAAATGGTAATAAAGAAAACGTTCGAAATTACTCGCAACCTGTATATCCATTGCTGGCGACAACGTCTGATGAACTGGGCCCAATGCGTACTCTCCAGTCTCAAAAAAGCGCGCCAGAATGTCGTTATCGTTGGTCGCAACAATAAGTCTGTCGATCGGGAAGCCCATTTTTTGCGCTAGATAGGCCGCAAATACATTACCAAAGTTACCGGTCGGCACCGAAAACTGGGCCGGCACCGGCGTTTTTAGACTGGCGTAACCATAGTAAACAATCTGCGCGAGTACGCGCGCCCAATTGACAGAATTAACCGCGCCTAATTGATATCTTTCCTTGTAGTCGAGATCTGAAAAGGTCTCTTTCATCAACCGCTGGCAATCGTCAAATGTCCCGTTCACAGCAATGCAGTGCACATTGCGGTCGGCCACGGTTGTCATCTGCAATTCTTGCAGCGGGCTTACTCGACCTTGCGGGTAAAGAATAAAAATGTCGACGTTATCTTGTCCGCGGACGCCGGCGATCGCCGCACCGCCCGTATCACCACTGGTCGCGCCCAAGATATTCAGTCGTTGGTTGCGGGCTACAAGCACGTGCTGGAATAACCGACCCAACAATTGCAGCGCAACATCTTTAAACGCCAAAGTCGGCCCGTGGAAAAGTTCCACCACCGTGACGTTGTCTAGCGTCCGCCAACCAACAACCTCTGGATGCTCAAACGTTGCGTAGGCCTCAACAATCAGCTCGTTAAGTGTTGTGGTATCTATATCGTCGACAAACAAACCGATGATGTGCTGCGCAAGCTCGACAAAACTGCAACGCCGCCAGGCATCAAGCTCAGCCGTCACGTCAGGTATCGTCTCCGGAACAAGTAATCCGCCGTCGGACGCCAGACCCATCAACAGGGCATCGGAAAAACGCAGGCCGGCCACGCCGCCACGGGTGCTTTTATATTTCATCTTTGTTTAATCGCAACAGCGAGAGCTTAATATTGATCTTCAGTGGTGGAGTTTAAGCCAGTCCCGCCGAGTTTGGCAGTCATGCCAAATTTGCTGTCGCGAAAAATAGCAAAATCTGGGCCTTATATTAAAAAAGGCTGCCGAAGCAGCCTTTATAGCGATGGAAGTTAAAATCTCGGCGCGTGCACGATCAGACCGCACTCGAGCCCGTTTCGCCGGTGCGGATTCGCACGACCTCTTCAAGAGAAGATACAAAAATCTTACCGTCACCCACCTTGCCAGTAGCGGCGGAGCTTGTAATCGCTTCGATTGCTCCCTCTAACAAATTGTCATCGATGGCCACTTCAACTTTCACTTTAGGCAAAAAGTCCACCACATACTCCGCTCCGCGGTAGAGCTCTGTATGGCCTTTCTGTCGACCAAATCCGCGCACTTCGGTGACAGTCATACCTTGAACGCCAACTTCCGAAAGCGCCTCTCGCACGTCGTCTAGCTTAAACGGCTTAATGATTGCGGTTAATAATTTCATCTTTTCTTCCTTCCAAACCTATTGTTACTGACGGCTTTTGCAGAGTCCTTACCTGTGGCTTTTCGCTCGAACCCGGAGACGTTACTTTAGCGCCGCCGGGCTCTAGCGTACAGGACTCTACTCAGCCAGTTGCCTGCTATCGAGTGAACTCAGGGTAAGCTTCGACGCCGATGTCGGTCATGTCGCTACCCAAGGTCTCCTCTTCTTCACCGATCCGGATTCCCATTACCATCTTTATTAAAAACCATACGATGAGTGACGCAACAAAGGTGAACCCGAGTATCGCTCCGAGGCCCGTTAGCTGGCCGACCAACGTCGCATCTGCGCTCGTGAATAGCACCGCCATTAGGCCCCAGATACCACA
>MDTA01133806.1_pt1 | contig 14138 bp, 10 predicted proteins | sample 811151 | NCBI WGS metagenome assembly MDTA01 (sample SAMN05326648, study PRJNA326480) | marine metagenome | isolation source: seawater | place: Indian Ocean: South | collected 2010 | reverse complement strand
TTTTTTGCTACCCAGGCTTTCAAGCTTTGGCAATTCATAGAGTTAGTCACAAGTTATGGAAATTCAACCTTCCACTTTTGCCGCGATTGATGAGCCATGCCACCAGATTTATTACGGGAGTAGAGATTCATCCAGGTGCAAAAATTGGAAAAGGCGTATTTATTGATCATGGAATGGGTGTTGTTATAGGCGAAACAAGTGAAGTAGGAGATCGTTGCTTGCTTTATCAAGGAGTGACTTTGGGTGGAACTGGTAAAGAGAGTGGAAAAAGACATCCCACTCTAGAAGCCAATGTTGTTGTAGGCGCTGGGGCGAAAGTACTTGGAGGAATTTGCGTAGGAACCAATACCAGAATTGGAGCTGGATCAGTAGTAGTAAAAAATGTTGAGGCAAATAGCACTGTTGTTGGGATACCAGGACGGATAGTTCATCAGAGTGGAGTCAAAATCAATCCTCTGGCTCACTCTGCGCTTCCAGATACAGAAGCAAACGTTCTTAGAAACCTCATGGAAAGAATTGATCAATTAGAAAATGATATTTTAGGCTTAAAAGATTTGATGATCAATAGTGAAACTAACAGTAAAAAAGAGGATATAATAATTGGAGAATCACAAAGTTTAAGAGACAAAGAAATTATCGAATTTATAGGCGATGATTTGAACAGTTCAGGCTAATTAATTGAATTTAAAATAAATTAATTTATAACAAAAAAGGTAACTTTTTACTCTCAACATCAAGCATCCTAATCGTAATAAGAAGTCCAACAATATTAATTAATAATATCAAGAAAGAATTCTGATAATTAATAGAACCACTGATAATACTTTGCCTTAAAGGGTCTAGGACCTTGTATATGAAATTTAAATTAGTAATCCAACCAAGTGAACCTAAACTTTCTTTCATATATAATATTGGAGATGTTAAAAATACCAACTGAAGAATTATTGGCACCAATTGTGCCATATCGGTATAACGAACACTAATTAGACAAACAATTAAAGGGAACCAATATATGAATATCAATAAATTTAGCATTGGGATCCATGAGTAAATTAAAAAGTTACTGATTATTGAGAATTTCAAAAAAATTAAGGCAATAAATACCAAAATAAATGATTGAATAAAAGTTTGTATTTGAAAAGCCCATTCCTCTAAAGTATAAAAAATTGGCTTAAGGTTCATATTCTTAATATTTGATGAATTATGGGAAAAAAGAGCCGGAGAATTAGAAATTGAGGAACTGATTGTATTCCAAATAACTAAACCAAATCCCAAATAAATAAAATAAGATCTAAAATTTTCTACTGAAAAAACTGTTCCATAGACTATACCCAAAGTTCCTATTGATAATAAATTTGAAAAACCAAGCCAGAAACTACCTAGTGTAGTTCTAGCAAACCTTGCTCTAGATCGAGAGGTTGCTGTATACCACCATGCTTTTCTGGTTTTAAAAGCAAATTTATAATTATCCAATAACATTTTGACGAAAATAATCATGAGTATGGTAATAATTCAATGCAGCATCAAGAGGCCCATCATATGCAATTGAACCATGACTAAAAACAATACCTCTATTGCAAAACTGTTTTAAAAGTTCCTCAGAATGACTTGCTAAGAATAATGTGGCTGCAGAATCCATAAACTGTTTCATTCTCTCTTCAGCTCGATCACAAAAGTCAGCATCTCCAGTCCCAAAGCCTTCATCAATAGCTAGGCATTCGTGAGGACTAGAAGTGAGAATAGAAAAAATTAACCTTGCAGACATTCCTTCACTATAAGTTTTCACTGGAAATGAAATGTAAGAGCCTAATCCTGAAAAATCTATTATTTCCCTCAAGAAAGAATTAAAACCAATTAAGCTATGATTATTAAGAAGATAATATGCTTTACAAGCATCAACACCGGAAAGTTCTGAGCTTGTTAAAAATGATTTTTGCAGCATAGGATATACATCAACAGAAATCCTGATATCACCACAAGTAGGTGTATAAATACCAGAAATAAGCCTTAAAAAACTGCTTTTCCCTGATCCATTGTGACCAATAAGTGCAACCCTTTCTCCTTTCATGATTGATAGATTAATATTATTTAAAGCAATAACACTGGTACCTTTATTTGATTGAGATAACTTACCACCTGTAATATTGATTACTTTATTTGCAAGGCTTTTTGTTAAAGATCTATTTTCTTGACAATAAACAGGAATGGAAAGTGACGTATCTTTAATTTCAATCGCTGGTTGAGTAAGCTCATTTATAGATTTGTCAGATAGTGAATTAATCAATTCATTTATATCATCAATACAAACCATTTGATAATTTACTTTACTTATGAAATTAGATACTTTAATAAATACATTGCCAGAGATCCAAGGAGATAATGAATCTGGTTGATATAAATTAATTAATATAATACTTCTACTTATTTGTTTTGTAAAAATTTCTGCAGCATTGATTTTATTTTTTAATATATTTTTGTCTAACTTTTCCTGCTCTTTATTTATTGAGTAAGATTTATTATTTGAAAAAATTAAACTATAAACCACATCAGAAATTTTAAAATCATTTTTTTCTATCATTTCTATCCAATAATTGAAACCTTCAAAATCTGCTTTTCTATCGTAAAGATTCAAGTATAGTCTATTAATTTTAAACTCTAAAGATTTGTCATTGGCTATAAATTTTTCATATTCATCTTGCCTAGATAATTCATTTGCTATTTCTTTCAAATTCAATTCTTGTTCTGAACGCGATAGCCAATAATTAATACCAGATGGATCACCCGGTCTTCCGAAATAAGCTAAGTATAACTTTTGCAAATTCTGTGAATCAACATTTATCATAACAATTTTTAAATAAAAGAATTTATTCTTCTTTTTTCTTTTTAGCGGGCTGAAACATAAACATAGAATAAATTACATTTCTCCTCATATTTATCATCATCTGCAGAAACATATCATAACCTTCATTTTTATACTCAATGAGAGGATCCTTTTGACCATAACCCCTTAAACCAACTGATTCTCTCAAAGAATCCATTGCCTGCAAATGCTCTCTCCAAAGTGTATCTAGTTGTTGAAGTATAAAAAATCTTTCAGCTTCTCTCATAATCCCTGGATGGGTTCGTTCTAGTTGAGCTTCTTTAATATCATAGGCATTTCTTAATTGCTCCTTCAAAAAGTCTTTCAATTCATTTTTATTCAATCCAAGTAAATCTTCAGATTTTAGATCATCCAATAAATAAATAAATTCTTTAACTTTAGAGACTAAATTAGTTAAATCCCATTCCTCAGGTGGCAATTCTTCATTGACATAAGCCTCTACTATTTCTTCCATAGTTCTTTGACCATAACCTATTACCTGAATTTTTAATTCTCTCCCTTCCAAAACTCTCATTCTTTCTGAATATACAGCCTTTCTCTGGTTATTCATAACTTCATCATATTCAAAGATTTGCTTTCTAATATCGTAATAATAAGTTTCTACTTTCTTTTGAGCACCTTCTAAAGAGCGAGTAAGCATACCTGACTCAATTGGCATATCCTCTTCTACGCGAAAAGCATTCATCAGGCCAGCCACTCTATCCCCTCCGAATATACGGAGCAAGTTATCTTCAAGAGATAAAAAGAACCGTGTGCTTCCTAAATCGCCCTGCCTTCCGGCTCTTCCTCTTAACTGGTTATCAACTCTTCTTGATTCATGTCGCTCAGTACCAATCACATGTAATCCGCCTACTTCCCTAACATTTGTTTCTTCTTTATTCAAAACAAATTCATATTCTTTTTTAATTAATTGTATTGCACTTCTTAATTCTTCAATATTTTCATCCTTGGTGGGTGTCTTTTCAGCAGCAGTTGCAATATATTCATCAAGCTCAATAGATGTTAAGGCTCTGTCACCCCATTGTTTAACAAGTTTTGATGCTAATAACATTAGTTGCTTGTCTGTCTCCTCGGTCAATTGCACTGGAAAAATATTTTGTAAAGACAGAGATTTAACGTCTTGTTTAACTTTTAGATTAGCATTATCGTCTCCTTTGAAACCAACAGACTTGGAATTACGATTTAAAGGTATGGGTGCTTTATGACCTTCTTCAGGTTTAATTAAACGCGAACTAAGAATATCTTTTATTTTCAATCTAGCCATATAATCGCTGTTACCCCCGAGGATTATATCTGTTCCTCTTCCTGCCATGTTTGTAGCAATAGTAACTGCGCCTGCTCTGCCTGCTTGAGCAACTATTTCAGCTTCTCTCTCAACATTTTCTGGTTTTGCATTTAATAAATTGTGAGGTATCTGCTGTTCAGAAAGAAGAGAACTTAATAGTTCACTCTTCTCGACACTAGTTGTACCAACAAGCACTGGTCTGCCTTGTTTGTGTATTTGTGCCGTTTCTTTAGCTACTGCTCTCCATTTCCCTGATTCAGTTTTAAATACTTGGTCAACCCAGTCAGCCCTTGAAACCTTTCGATTTGTTGGGATGACGGTGGTCTCCAATTTATATGTTTTTTCAAATTCAACTTCCTCAGTTTTTGCAGTACCTGTCATTCCAGACAATTTTGGATAAAGAAGAAAGAAATTTTGATAAGTGATAGATGCCAAAGTTTGCGTCTCAGGCTGAATAGGCAGATTTTCTTTGGCTTCTATTGCTTGATGTTGTCCATCACTCCATCTCCTTCCAGGCATTACTCGACCAGTAAATTCGTCAACTATGACAGCCTCATTATTTCTGACTATGTAATTAACGTCTTTCATGAAAAGCTCTTTAGCCTTCAATGCATTCGTAATAAAATGAGCCCATGGATCCTCAGGATCAAATAAATCTTTAACCTTTAAAAGTTCCTCAGTTTTAACAAAGCCTGCATCTGTCAAAATACAACTTCTTTGCTTTTCATCTACTTCATAGTCACCCTCAGGATCAACTCCATCTTTGCTGAGTTCCTTAGCCCGAGTCAAATTTGCCACTACTGATGCAGCTTTTTGGTATTTCTCTTGAGACCGTTCTACCTGTCCAGAAATAATTAAAGGCGTCCTTGCTTCATCAATCAAAATTGAATCAACTTCGTCAATCACACAAAACTGAAAGTCTCTTTGAACAATTTCACCTTTATCAGCTGCCATATTGTCACGTAAATAATCAAATCCCAATTCAGAATTTGTTGCGTAAGTAATGTCACATTGATAATTCTTTTTTCTTTCAGAGGGTGACATGGATTGTTGAACCAAACCAACACTCAAGCCAAGAAAACGATGAATTTGTCCCATCCATTCTGCATCTCTTCGTGCTAGATAATCATTGACTGTGACTACATGAACACCTCTCCCCGTTAATGCATTGAGGTAACTCGGGAGGGTTGCGACTAATGTTTTTCCTTCTCCTGTTTTCATTTCAGCAATCTGTCCCTCATGAAGAACCATGCCTCCAATGAGTTGAACATCGAAATGCCTCATTCCTAAAACTCTTTTCGAGGCTTCTCTAACTATTGCAAAAGCCTCAGGAAGTAACTCATCTAGAAAAACAAGCTGTTTATCAATAGAGGTTATTTTTCCCAGTTTTTCCTTCAACTCACCAGTTTTAGATCTCAATTGATCATCGGTTAAACCAACCAAGTCCTCCTCCAAGATATTGATATCGGAAACTATTGGGTAATAACGTTTAATCTTTCGACTATTTGGATCACCAAGTAACTTTGAAAACATCTATCACTTGTATTACTTTACCTATTATATTATAATGGACTAATTATTGGTGATTTTTGATATTTACCATTTCTATTAGTGATAATTAATTTAAAAATTAAATAAGAATAAACTAAATCATTAAAGCAAAATTAATCTCGAAAATGCAAATTGATTTTTTTTGATATTAATATATGAAATTTTTATTAGACATTAATACAGTAAAATCTAGTTGATTCGATACAAATCAATAGTGAGAACAATCAAAACTGCTTTAATAACTGGGATAACTGGACAAGATGGAAGCTACCTCGCAGAATTATTAATTGACAAAGGTTATAAAGTACACGGGTTAATAAGAAGATCAAGTCTTTCAAATACTTCAAGGATTAATTCCCTCATTAACTCAAATAAAGAGCTCTATCTTCACTATGGGGATTTAACCGATAGTCTAAGCATAATGAGAATAATAGAGGAAGTTAGGCCGGATGAAATTTATAATCTTGGTGCTCAAAGTCACGTTGGTGTGAGTTTTGATCAAGCAGAATACACAGCTGAAACAGACGCTTTAGGCCCTTTAAGGATACTTGAAGCAGTAAGAATTCTTGGATTAATTAAAAAGACTAAAATCTACCAAGCGAGTACATCTGAACTCTATGGGCTAGTACAAGAGAGTCCTCAATCAGAGAAAACTCCCTTTTATCCAAGAAGTCCATACGGTGTTGCTAAGCTATACGCCTATTGGATAACCATTAACTATCGAGAAGCCTACGGAATGTATGCATGCAATGGAATTCTTTTCAATCATGAATCTCCTAGAAGAGGTGACGAATTTGTTACCAGAAAAATAACAAAGGCTTTAACCCGGATTGATGCAGGGATACAAGACTGCTTATTTTTAGGGAATCTTGAGGCCTTTCGTGACTGGGGACATGCGAAAGATTTTGTTGAAATGCAATGGCTCATGCTTCAACAAGAAAAAGCAGAGGATTATGTCATTTCAACGGGACAAATGAGCTCAGTAAGACAGTTTGTTGAATTATCAGCTAGAGAGCTTAATTGGGGAGATTTAATTTGGGAGGGATATGGAGTAAATGAAATTGGTAGGCGAAAAGATAATGGGAAAATAATTATTAAAATTGATCCAAAGTTTTACAGGCCTTCAGAGGTTGATAATTTACTTGGTGACTCCTCAAAAGCTCATAAAAAACTGGGATGGAAACCGACTTTTAATCTTACACAGTTAGTATCAGAGATGATAGAGAATGATAAAAAAATTTCTTTACAAGAAAAACAATTTTTACAAAGATAAGGCCAGCCTGATAAATAATGAATTTATCGTATAAAGATATTATAAGTAATTCTTTCATAGACCATACTAGAGAAACTCTTACAAATGGAGAAGAGATTTCTTATTACATAGATCAAAGTATAGGCTGGTCAACGATAGAAAGATATCCAGTTTTACAATATGGATTTATACAAGCAGATGATATTGTTATTTATAACTTAGGACATGAATCAATAGAAAAAGAATTTATAAAAAATACTCTCCATAAACTTGATAAAATAATAGATTTAGATTTCAAAGAAATGACTAATAATAATGGTTCAATGCTTGATATTTACCATGTTAATTCATCGTCAAGTTTCAGTGAATATGAAGAGAATGTAATTGGTCAAGCATTAGCTCAAAGATCTCAATTTGGATCTTGGTGGGATGTTTTTTGGAAAGACAGTTTATCAGGCCAAGAAAGTAATTTAAACACAATTATCCACGAAATTGGACATACACTTGGGCTCGCACATCCTTATAATGACCCGTTAAATCCTTCAGTAAATTCGGAGGATACAGTTATGTCATACAACAAAGGTCCAAAGGGATGGAATACATGGTTCTCAGAGATAGATCTTAATGCTTTGATTAGTATCTGGGGTAGAGAAGATGATCTTGGCGTGATTAATTTCGAGAATAACAGTTATGAATTCAAATATATTAGAAATGCCAAAGGAAGTTATTCTATCAAAACCAAAATTGGCCATGAAAACATAAATAACATACAAACACTAAATTTCCTAGATAAATCAGTTAATGTTCAGACAGATATAATAGATGTATTCAATCAAATAAAAGGTATTGATGACATTTCTGGTAAAATTTACAGACTTTACAATGCTACTTTTGCAAGGTTTCCTGATCAAGAAGGACTAAAATATTGGATTCAGAAAAATACATCTGGCATAGATACATATAGATCAACTGCAAAGTCATTTATCCTATCAGAAGAATTTTATGAGACTTATGGCGTAGACACTACAAATGAATCTTATATAAAAAGTCTTTATAGCAATGTCCTTGGAAGGGAGCCAGATTCAGAAGGTTTTGATTATTGGTTAAATCAAATGAATACGGGCCTTGAAGATAAAGGTGAATTATTAATGGGTTTTTCTGAATCTGCAGAGAACAAACAAATATTTTCATCCGAAACCAATTTCTTTTAGATTGAACAAAAATAATTTTTTCAAGACATATACCGCAATAATCATTTATCTAGACATATGACAAGCTAATATTGATGTCGATTAAATTATTCTCATTAAAATGGCAAAGGTTACAATCAACAATAAAGAATACGAATTAGATGATTTGTCCGATGAAGCAAAACAGTATTTAGCAAGCTTGCAATATGCCCAAAATGAAATAAAAAGAGCGCAGGGTCTCCTAGCTTGTCTTAATACTGCTGCGAGTACCTATTCTAAACTACTTGAAGACAATCTTCCATCTACATAGTTAGATTAAGAAATAACTAACAGTTCCAAATATTGTTAAATTCCCATCGCTTGAAATTATTTAAATCATTTTCCTAGGCTTTTTCCGGCACTCAAATGAAATCATTAGATACTCTTAACGATGGAACTATTCAACTTCTAAATAATAATAAATTACTTTTACCTTTAATTAGGCGTGAATTTGTAAAAGATACATTACAAAAAGTCAATATCGAAAAAGAAGAAGAAGAGAATTTGATCAAAATTTTCCTAGAAAAGTATGGTGTCACTGATATTGAGAAAAAAGATGAATGGATGAAAAATAATGACTTAGATAGTGAGAATTTAAAAAATCTCGCTCTTGCAGATGTAAGATTAAAAAAATATTGCAATGATAATTTTAAACATAAAGTTAACGCAAGATTTCTAGAAAGAAAAAGTAAATTAGATATTTATGTATATAGTCTTATTAGAGTTAATGATAGAAATAAAGCAGAGGAAATTTATCTGCAAATTTCAGAAAAAGAGGCTGATATAGGAGACTTGGCTACTAAATATTCGGAAGGTCCTGAAAAAAATACGCGTGGAATTGTAGGTCCAATATCTCTTGACAAACCCCACCCCATTTTAGCCGAAAAAATAAAAGTAAGTGAGGTAGGTGTCGTACAGCCTCCAATTCAAGTAGAAAAATCACATATAGTCTGTAGGGTAGAATATTCTAATCCTGCTCAACTAGATGATCTCATGCATGACAAAATGGCATTAGAAATATTTGACGAATGGGTACTGACCAAAGTAAGAGAAATCAGCGAAAAGCTTATCAATAAGTCATCAAATAACATAACTAATTAATTTACTATGTCCAATCAACAATTTAATATAAACCTAAGGTCAATAGAAGCTTTCAAAAATATAAAAGAATCAAGCCTAGAAATTATTAAAAATAATGCAACTTATCTTGAATATGAAATGGGGAAACCCATAATAAGAAATAATATTATTCCCAATCAAGTTTTTATCATATTAAGTGGAAATGCGAGATTACTTTTTAGGGATAAAAGTACATTTGGAGTTTCATCTTTAGCTTTACTAAAAGTAGATGATTTTATAGGTTTAGCGCCAACACTTCGCGTTCAAGGTTGTGAATATGCTATTTCAAGTAATAAAGTTATTTTATTATCCTTATCAGACATTATATTTATTAAGCTATATCAAACTGATTTAGAATTCCAAAATTGGTGTAATAAAAAAATACAAGTTTCTGAAGTATATGAGATTGCAAGCAAGATACATAAAACTTCTCTAAAAAGTCAACAAGAAATAAAAAGTACGATTAATATCTTACTTGATAACATAGAGGTTATCACACTAAATAATAATCAAACAACAGAATTAAGCGAAGAATATATACAAATAGTTGGAAGTGCCAATATTTTGGATAAAGAAATTGGAGATTTACTAACTAACAATAATGAAAAAATTTCAACCCATGGTCCTTTTCCCGCAAGAATTTTTAAGTTACCAAAAACAATCTATAATGAACTCATTAGACCATCAATTGTTTCTACGAATGAGAATAAAGAGTCAGAAATAGAAATATCTGAAATCACTCAAAGCAATACTTTTATAGAAAAAACAAATGAAAAGATTGGCCAATATAGTCCAAATAAAGAATTCAAATTTATCAAGGCAAATGGAATCTTAAGAGAATCAATAGCATGCTTGCAAATGCTTGCAAACGAAATGGATTTACCTTTTAGAGAAGACTCAATAGAGAAAATTCTTCGTGACTCAATAAGACGAGGAAACAAACCAACAATTCAACTACTTGGTGGAATCACCTCAATGATGGGACTTCATTCATCAGGTGCAAAAGTTTCGCCCAAAAGGGCCTACCAGCTTCCCTCTCCTTCATTGATAGTATGGGGAGAAAGCTTTGCAATAGTAAAAGAATCTAAATCCAATTATCTAGAGATTGCTTCGCCAAATCAAGGAATAATCCGTATTCTCCCCAACCAATTCGAGGAATACTTTGAGAAAGGCTTCATAGAGTTTTTATTGGTTGAAAAAAATGAACAAACGCCAGGACAAAAGTTTGGAATACAGTGGTTTCTGCCCTCAATTAATCGATATAAAGGAGTACTTCTCCAAGTTCTATTAGCCTCATTTGTAGTTCAGCTTATTGGCTTAGCTAATCCATTGATGATTCAAGTAATAATCGATAAAGTACTCAGTCAAAGAAGCTTGGATACACTGCAAATTTTGGGGATTGCTCTTGTATTGGCGACAATTCTAGGCGGTCTTCTTAGTAGTCTTAGAACCTTTTTATTTGCTGAAACCACAAACAGAATCGATACAAGGTTAGGAGCAGAGGTTATCGATCATTTACTCAGACTTCCCTTAAATTACTTTGATCGCAGGCCTGTTGGAGAGTTAGGGAGTAGGGTTGCAGAACTAGAGAAAATAAGAAACTTTTTAACAGGTCAGGCTCTAACAACTATTTTAGATGCTGCATTTTCGCTGATTTATATAATTGTGATGGTTGTTTATAGTTGGTTATTATCTTTGATTGCTTTGGGAGTTGTTCCAATACAAATAATGATTACCATAATCGGAACACCATTAATTAGAAGACAAATTAGAGAGATTGCAGTTAAGAACGCTTCTACACAAAGTCATTTAATTGAGGTCTTAAATGGAATTCAGACAGTAAAAGCGCAGAATGTAGAAAGAATAAGCCGATGGAAATGGCAAGAACTTTATAGTGGATACATATCAAAATCGTTTCAAAAAACAATTACTGGTACTGCACTAGGTGAAACTAGCCAAGTTCTACAACAACTATCTCAATTGTTAGTTTTGTGGATCGGAGCCACTCTTGTTTTAAAAGGTCAACTAAGTCTTGGTCAACTTATTGCATTTAGAATTATATCTGGATACGTCACACAACCTTTGCTCAGATTGAGCACAATTTGGCAAAATATTCAGGAACTGAGAGTTTCTTTTGAAAGATTATCTGACATAATAGATACCCCAGAAGAAGCAAGTGAGTTAGACAAAGCAAAGATTCCATTACCAGGAATTGAGGGAAATGTTGAATTTGAAGATATTTCGTTCAAGTTTAAAAGTGGGCAAGTAGATGTTTTAAAAAATATAAATTTGAAAATAAAAAAAGGACAATTTATAGGAATTGTTGGTCAAAGTGGCAGTGGAAAAAGTACTTTAATGAAATTATTACCCAGGCTTTATAAACCTGAATCCGGAAGAATCCTTATCGATGGATATGATATAGATAAAGTAGAATTGTATTCATTACGTAGACAAGTTGGCATAGTTCCTCAAGAACCTTTGCTATTTGCAGGGAGCGTTAATCACAATATTGCACTCACAGATCCAGACGCTTCTAGTGACGATATTGTTCACGTAGCTAAAATTGCTGATGCTCATGAATTTATTATGAAATTAGCTGATGGTTATAGTACAAACGTGGGAGAAAGAGGTTCGGGTTTGTCAGGGGGACAAAAACAAAGAATTGCTATTGCCAGGACTTTACTAAGTAATCCCAAACTATTAATAATGGACGAAGCCACCAGTGCTTTAGACTATGAAACTGAAAGAAGAGTTTGCGAGGGTTTAAGAAAGTACTGTGTTAATTCAACTGTGTTCTTTATTACTCATAGACTTAGCACTGTTAAAAAATCAGATATGATCATCATGCTTGACCAAGGAGCCATAGTCGAAACTGGTACCCACAGTGAGCTTATGCAACAAAAGGGAAGATATTTTGCACTTTATCGTCAACAAGAATCTTCGTAAAAATGAAAAAATTTATAAACAGCATAAAAGATTTAAATAAGAAATTTGAAAAACAACAAAGTAAAAATAAAATACTTTTATCATCTTTCTCTTTAAAATTTAAAGAGTTAAAGACTAATATCAATCAAACTATTACTGAAAAAGAAATAAGTAAAATTCTTAAAGATAAATATAATCTTCAGTTATTATCATTAAAAGAAATAATCAACCCGACTATATGGTTACAAAAGGCTCAAGATAAAGTTGAAAAAGTATTTCAGGGTGAGACCAACTTAGTTTTTTTAAAGCAATCTAAATTTTGGGCTCGTTCAATCACTTGGGTATTAATGAGCGGTGCAGCATTATCTGTTGGATGGATAAGCATAGCTGAGACAGATGAAGTTGTTCAAGCCATTGGAAAACTTGAACCTAAAGGAGGAGTGATAGATGTACAAATGCCTTTGGAGGGAATTGCCAGTGAAATATTGGTAAAAGAGGGAGAAAAAGTAAGAAAAGGACAAACATTAATAAAGTTAGACACAGAAATTACTGAGGCTCAAAATGATTCTTTGAGGACAACACTTATTCTCAACGAGAATATTTTGTCTAAGCTCGCTATTTTAGTTAAAGAGGGAGCAATATCCGAAGTTCAATTTCTAGAACAAAAAGCCAAAGTTGAAAATATAAAAAGTGAAATCAAAGCAGGATTAGTACGAATAAAATACCAGGAAATCAAATCTCCATCAGATGGAAGAGTATTTGATTTACAACCAAAAGGTCCTGGTTATGTAGGAAGGAGTAGTCAACCAGTTTTACAGATTGTCCCAGAGGACAATTTAATAGCCAAGGTCACAATTGATAGCAGGACCATAGGTTTTGTGAAAGAAGGCAAACGAGTTGAAATTAGCATTGATTCTTTCCCTTCTAGGGACTTTGGCGTAATTGATGGAACTGTGACAAGAATTGGTTCAGATGCATTACCCCCGGACCCATCACAGGGGAAAGGTTATCGCTTCCCAGCTAACATAAAGTTGGACAATCAATATCTTCAGATTAAATCCGGAAAGAAACTACCACTGCAAGCAGGAATGAGTTTAAATGCAAATATTAAACTTAGGAAAGTTACCTACTTGAAATTATTATTAAGCAAGTTTGGAGATAAAGCTGAGTCACTAAATTCAATATAGAAATAGTAAATCTAATTTATGGTTACTAAGATAAAAGATATCAAATATAAAGATAACTTATTTAAAGATTATTTGTCAGAATATTAATCATAAAAGCAGATCTTGCAATTATAATCAAAAAAATAGCATAAGAATATATCAATGTATAAATACAATTAACTTATAACCAAGTATTATAAATAATAGAAAAATCATGATTTGTAAAATATAAACAAAGATGCAAAATAATATTTAAAGACCTGATTAGTTTGATATAAAAATTGAATAAAATACTTTAAAACTTGAGATTATATATTATGAATCCAAGTGATATTAAAGATAATTATCCAATGCAAATCAAATTTACTAGAGATATAAGATTTATAGTTAAACTAAAAAAAATAATAATGATAATATTTGAATAAAAAATTTAGGATTTATTCTCATTAAAATAACTTAAGAGGATATAAAAAATTTGGTAATAAAGATGGATTATAAAAATATTAATAACATCGAATATTGCAGTTGTTTATACAAAAAAAAAGCCTTGGAGTTAACCAAGGCTTTTTTAAGAAATGTAGGCCTAATTTGACTAAGCTTGGAGAGCAAAGTTTGATGAGCCAAGTGAGTTATAAGCTGAAATTGTCATTGATGCAGTACCAATCTCATTGAATGTGACAGTACCATCAAATGTCTCAGATGCACCACCTGTAAACATTAATCCGAATAC
>MDTA01028926.1_pt1 | contig 14138 bp, 14 predicted proteins | sample 811151 | NCBI WGS metagenome assembly MDTA01 (sample SAMN05326648, study PRJNA326480) | marine metagenome | isolation source: seawater | place: Indian Ocean: South | collected 2010 | reverse complement strand
GCCTGCCCATTTTCTGGACCAAGGGGCTGATCACACGTCTGGAAGGAGGCATCCTGCTCGGCCTCTACATTTTTTATGTGGTGGATCAGGTGCTGCCACGCACCCTGCCCACCTGGCAAGACGAGTTCCGGCTGGTCATGCTCTGTCTTGTGCTTCCCGCGGTGATTGTTCTGATCGTGACGCAAGCTGGCCTCTACTGGCGCCAACTGCGTCGAAACCGTCCCTGACCACAAGGCAGCGAGACAATGCGTCGTGCCAGCCAGGTTTGATGAGCAACTCATCACAGCCAGGCGCGGATTCGTTCACGAAAGGGTGACTACATCCAAAAAGCTGTTCATCCTTAGGAAGCGTTGCTCGGCTTGCCGATGCTCGAGCTGCTTCCACCGCTCAACGATAAAAATCTCCCCTGGTTGGATGTCATTCACCCAATCGTGGTGCACTTTGTGATCGCGATGGCATTGATCAGCGTCGTATTCGATCTGGTTGGTGTGATCACGCGCCGAAAGAATCTCTTCGAAGTGACCTTCTGGAATTTGGTGGTGGCCACGGTGGCCATCTTCGTAGCGATTATTTTTGGCCAAATTGAGGCAGGTCTCGCCAATCCGTACGGGGCCTCCCGTGACATCCTCAATTACCACAGCACCATCGGATGGTCACTGGCGGGGGTGTTAGGGCTCCTGACCGGATGGCGTTATGTGGTCCGACAAAAAGATCCCACGCATTTGCCCACCGGCTTTCTCGTCATTGACGGCGTGCTTGCAACCCTCGTGTTCTGCCAGGTGTATCTCGGAGACAAGCTGGTTTGGGTCTATGGACTTCACACCGTCCCGGTGGTGGAAGCCATTCGTAGTGGAGCGGTGTCATGACATCCCTCAACCTGATCCAACTGATGGCCATCCCATCTCCCATCAACGACATCGCAGACCAACTGGGGGCAAACGATCTCCCTTACGCCATCCCGATCCATCCGAATTTGGTGCATTTCACCATCGGATTGTTCGCCATCGGCATCGCATTTGATTTTGCAGGTGCGTTCTATCCGCTTGAAAAGCGGGTGTTCCGCTACCTGGCCCTACCCGTGACCCGAAGTGGATTTCATGATGTGGGTTGGTACAACGTGCTCGCCTGCAGCGTTATCACCTTTTTCACTGTGGCCGCAGGCTTCTACGAGATGCTGCTGGCCGTCCCGCTGCCGGGAATCCGCAGTTTGATCGGCCAGAATGCCATCAGCACAATGCTTTGGCACGGCATCGGCGGCGTCATCCTGCTGCTGGCCATCGTGGCGATGACCATCTGGCGCGGTTATCAGCGTTTCGTCTGGCGCAAGGATTTTGGCCGGCAGGTGACCTGGCTGTATCTGGGATGTGGAACCCTGATTCTGCTGATCATGGGAGTGCACGGAAGCCTCGGGGCTTGGCTGGCCAGTGAATTTGGTGTTCACATCACCGCGGATCAGCTCTTGGCGGCAGGCGCAGATCTCAAGGAGGCCCTGCCATGACATCTACACAAACACCCAAAAAGGGATTCCCTCTCCGATTGCTGGTCATCGTTGTGATGGCAACAATTGCGGATGCTCTCTTGAGCATTCAGGTCGCCCAATGGTCTTACGCGTGGCTTCCTGTTCCTGCATCAACGGCTGCGCCCTACGTCGATGACCTGTTCAGTCTTGAGGTAGGGATCGGAGCCTTCATTTTCATCGGATCCGTGGGTTTCATCCTTTGGTCTGTGATCTTCAACCGGGCGGAGAAGTATGACGAAAGTGACGGTCTTCCCATCGAAGGCAACACCCGATTGGAAATCACTTGGACGGTGATTCCCTTCGTGATCGTGATGGCTTTGGCCTTCTACTCGATCCAAGTCAACGAAAAACTGGCGTCCCTGGGCCCCAAGCAGAAATATGACGTTGCGGTGAACCAAGCCCCTGATGCCGTGGCAACTGTGGATGCTCGTCGTGACATCGGGCCGATCGATGTAATTGCCCGCCAGTGGTCGTGGGAATTCATTTATCCCGATGGTGTGCGTAGCTCAGAACTGCATTTACCGATCAATCAGCGGGCCAATTTCCAGCTCAGCTCGGAGGATGTCTTGCATGGCTTCTACATCCCAGCATTCCGTTTGAAACAGGACATCATTCCTGGAAGTGTGATCTCATACAGCATCACACCGACTCGAGAAGGTCGATATCGCTTGCGCGACTCGATGTTCAGTGGCGCCTACTTCTCTCACAACCAAACCGACGTGATCGTGGAGTCCGAGCAGGCTTACAACACCTGGCTGAAGGCCACGGCCAAACGTCCGCTTGTGCAGGGACTGAGCCCCGGGACATCGCTTTACGCCAAGCGACTTAAAGACGGCAACCGTGGATGGGCCACGGTGCCTCCGGCAACACCACCGATGGTCAACGACCCCGGCAATCCCGACGAGCCCCACGACGCCTGACCCCGATGACCAGCACGAATTACGACCCGAGGGTGCTCAAGGCTCCCCATCCTGTTCCAGGGGCACCCGACAACTGGAAACGCTTTTTCAGTTTCAACACCGACGCCAAGGTGATCGGTATCCAATACATCGGCTTGTCGCTGTTCTTCCTGCTCGTGGGAGGTCTGCTGGCCATGGTGATGCGCGGAGAGCTGATCACACCTCCATCCGATCTGGTTGACCCGAGTGTTTACAACGGTCTTTACACGATGCACGGGACAGTGATGCTGTTCCTGTTTCTTTTTCCGGTCCTCAATGGATTCAACAACCTGTTGATTCCGACCATGATCGGGGCACCCGACATGGCCTTCCCCAAGGTGAATGCTGCCGCCTTCTGGCTGGTGCCTGTGTTTGCCCTGGTGTTGCTGAGCAGCTTTTTCGTGCCGGGCGGTCCTGCGTCATCCGGTTGGTGGTCGTATCCACCGGTCAGCATTCAGAACCCGCTTGGGAATCTGATCAACGGGGAATTTCTGTGGATCCTCGCTGTAGCGCTTTCCGGCATTTCCTCGATCATGGGCGCGATCAACTTTGTCACCACGATCCTGCGGATGCGTGCTCCCGGCATGGGTTTCTTCAAGATGCCTGTGTACATCTGGACTGCCTGGGCGGCACAGACCCTCCAGCTCATTGGCCTGCCTGCCTTAACAGGCGGCGCCATCATGCTCCTCTTTGACCTCAGCTTCGGCACCAGTTTCTTTCGACCTGAAGGCGGAGGCGATCCGGTTCTCTATCAACATTTCTTCTGGTTTTACTCGCACCCGGCGGTGTACGTCATGGTGCTGCCGGTGTTCGGCATCTTTTCCGAACTCATCACGGTGTATTCACGCAAGCCACTTTTCGGCTACAAGTTCGTAGCTCTAGCCTCGTTCATCATCACGTTCCTCGGTCTGATCGTGTGGGTTCACCACATGTTTTACACAGGAACACCCCAGTGGATGCGCAATTTGTTCATGGTCACCACCATGCTGATCGCCGTACCCACAGGCGTGAAGGTGTTCGCCTGGCTAGGCACTCTTTGGGGAGGCAAGATCCGCCTCACCACTCCGATGTTGTTTGTCTTGGGAGGGCTGGTGAATTTCATCTTCGGCGGCATTACCGGCGTCATGCTTGGCACCGTTCCGATTGATATTCACGTCGGCAACACCTATTTCGTGGTGGCTCATTTTCACTACATCATCTTCAACACGATCGGTTTCGGAATCTTCGCCGGCATCTACCACTGGTTCCCGAAGTTCACCGGGCGCATGTATTACGAAGGTCTCGGCAAGGTGCATTTCGCTCTCACATTCATCGGGGCAACACTCAATTGGCTCCCTCTTCATTGGGCCGGTCTTTACGGCATGCCCCGCCGTGTGGCCTCCTATGACCCGGAATTTGCCATCTGGAATGTGATTGCCAGCATCGGGGCTTTCATGCTCGGTGTGGCTTCCATTCCATTCATCCTCAACCTTGTCAGCTCCTGGTCACGGGGCACCAAAGCGTCCGCCAACCCATGGAATGCGATCGGACTGGAATGGCTACTGCCTTCTCCACCCCCTGCCGAAAATTTTGAAGATGACGTGCCCACGGTCATGAGCGAGCCCTATGGCTACGGACTGGGGCGCCCCCTCGTTGAGGACGAAGAGTTCTACATCCGCCGATCCATGGAGGCCTAAATCGATGACCAGCGCCAATCCAGATCTTTCTCTCAATCATCAACCGGGGCACATCAAGCATGACGGCCACAACCTCACCGGTTTCATTATTTTTCTCTGCTCAGAAAGCATCATCTTTCTGGCTTTCTTTGTGGGCTTTTCGCTGCTCAAACTCACCAGCCCCGAGTGGCTTCCGGAGGGTGTTGAGGGTCTAGAGACAAAGCTCCCTTTCATCAACACCGTCATCCTGGTCAGTTCCAGCTTCGTCGCCTATTTCGCTGAACGCTACCTGCACAAGGACAACCTCTGGGGATTCCGTGCCCTATGGCTTCTCACGATGGCCATGGGTGCCTATTTCGTGTACGGGCAGTACGTCGAATGGTCGGAGCTTCCCTTCCATCTCAACAGCGGTGTTTTTGGCGGCACGTTCTACTTATTGACGGGATTTCATGGACTTCATGTCATTACCGGCATCCTGCTCATGGGTCTGATGCTGGCGCGATCCTTCCGTCCCAACAATTACGCCAAGGGGGAAATGGGTGTCACAGCCGTCAGCCTGTTCTGGCATTTCGTGGATGTGATCTGGATCATCCTCTACGTATTGATCTACGTCTGGCAACGCACCACCTGATCAACCTGCAACGGCCGATTTACATCCAAACATCCAGCCATGATCATCGACGATCGCCACTACGACATCATCGTTATCGGCAGCGGTGCCGGGGGAGGCACCCTCGCGGGTGCTCTGAGTCGTGCGGGACGGCATGTTCTTTTGCTCGAACGTGGTGAGGCCATGCCTCTCAGCGACCAAAACGTCGCGGATGTCGACCTGCTGCGAAAGGATCGCTACCACCCCAAGGATGAGCACTGGTTTGGACCTGACGGTGACCCGATCGCACCGCAAACCGCCTACGCACTAGGGGGCAACACCAAAATCTGGGGTGCGGTTCTGGAGCGAATGCGGGAACGGGAGTTCGGCGAGGTGCAACTGCAGCAAGGCATTTCTCCCGCATGGCCCCTTGATTACAGCGATCTGGCGCCTTACTACGACAAGGCCGAAGCGCTTTACCACGTGCATGGCAAGGTCGGTGTCGATCCCACAGAGCCACCACGCACCAAGGCATTCGAGCACCTACCACGTCCCTTAACGCCGTTCCTTGAGCCGTTACGCGAGGGGTTGAAGCGTCAGGGTTGTCAACCCTATGACCTGCCGATCAGCTGGTCCGACAATCAGGACGACCCCAGCGGCGACGCCCAGCTCTATGGAGTCGACAACGCCGACACCAACAATCTGCAGGTGCGCACCCACGCCACTGTTCAACGGCTGCATGTGAATCCGTCGGGCCGGGAGGTGAAGGGGGTAGAAGCCGATGTGGACGGGGAGTCCTGGCTGTTTTCAGGGGATCTGGTCGTGCTAGCGGCAGGCGCCATCAACACCCCAGCGATCCTGCTTCGCTCCAGCAACGAGCGCCATTCAGGGGGGCTCGCCAATCGCTCTGAGCAGGTGGGCCGCAATCTGATGAATCTTCAGCTCACTTCCATCCTGCAAAAAGCATCTGAAGCCAACAGCGGCCGCTACGCAAGATCTCTTGGGATTAACGACTACTACTGGGGCGACAAGAACGTCAGTTTCCCTCTCGGCCACATCCAGGCCGCCGGTGGCGTGCTTCAAGATGCGCTGTTCGCAGAATCGCCGCCGGTGCTCTCCTTGGTGAGCAAGTTGATTCCCGATGCAGGGTTGGAACGTCTGGCGTCAAAGTCCGTGGCGTGGTGGGCCATGACCGAGGTGTTGCCTGATTCAGAAAACCGCATTTGGTTGAACAACAATCAGGTCCGCATCAATTACATCCACAACAACCGCGAAGCTCACGATCGTCTTGTCTACCGCTGGATTGACACCCTCAAAGCGGTCGAAGCCGATCCACTGACGCGAGTCGTGACAGCTGAACCTGTCCATCCCCGAGGAGAAGCCCCTTTGAGTGTGGTCGGCTTTGCCTGCGGCACTTGCCGCATGGGCAACGATGCCGCCACCTCCGTCGTGGATGCTGACGGCAAGTGCCACGACATCGACAACCTCTACATCGCCGACACCAGCGTGTTTGCCAGTTGCCCAAGTGTCGGGCCCGGCCTCACCACCATTGCTCTGGCCCTGCGTCTTGCCGACACCCTGGATCGCAGAATTCGAGGCTGATCTGGCTATCAGGCCATCGTCACAAACTCCTCTGACACGGTGGGATGCAAAGCCATGGTGCGATCGAAATCAGCCTTGGTGGCTCCCATGCCAACGGCAATTGCAGCCATCTGAATGATCTCGGCTGCATGGTCGCCAACCATATGGCAACCAAGCACCTTCTCCGTATCAGCTTCGAGCACAAGTTTGAGCAGACAGCGCGGACCACGCTTGGGCAAAGCCTGTTCCATCGAGCGGAAACGGGCGCGATGGATCACCACCCCCGACGCTCCAAAGCGGGCCACCGCCTCATCCTCCGAAAGACCCACCGTGGCCAGTTCTGGCTGACAGAACACGGCGCTCGCCACCAGATCATGATTGACCTGCCGCGGCCGCTGGCCATAAATGCTGTCTGCAAAAGCACGACCTTCGTCTATCGCAACGGGTGTAAGACAAATGCGGTCCGTCACATCGCCAACGGCGAAAACATGGGAGACGTTGGTGCGCTGATCAGCATCCACCGGTAGCCGATGCCCTTCAACAGTGATGCCTGCCGCCTGGAGGTTAAGTCCGTGCAGAAACGGTCGTCGACCTGTGGCCAACAGAACACCACCGCAGGACAGCCGTTCCCCGGTTTGCGTTAGCACCACAAGATCCCCAGGCACACCTTCAATGGCGACAGGACTGGTGGAGAAATGCAGGTCGATGCCTTGCTCAAGCATGCCCTCCTGCACCGCCGACGACAGCTCACTGTCAAAACCATGGAGAAGGTGATCTCGCCGCACGAGCTGAGTCACCTGAACACCCAGCCCACGGAGGATTCCAGCGAATTCACAGGCGATGAAACCGGCGCCGACCACCACCACCTGTTCGGGAAAGCGCTCCAGCTGGAACATGTCATCACTTACCCAAGCCAGCTGAGCGCCAGGGATGTCAAGGCGATGGGGGCGACCGCCAACGCCAATCATCACCCGTTCAGCACGGAGCCGATGCTCAGGCTCGCCTGCTGGAGTCGACGACACCACAATGTGGTGAGCATCCTCGAAGCGGCCCCAGCCTCGAATCAGGGTCACGCCGGCCTTCTCCAGGAAGTCGATATGCAGCGCATTGAGACGATCCACCTCGGTGCGCACATTGGCGAGCAACTGGGACGAGTCGATCGTCAGCGCTGAAGGATGAATGCCGTAGCTGGGAGCATTTTCGAGATGCTCCACCATCTTGGATCCATAAACCAGCAGCTTCTTGGGCACACAGCCGCGAATCACGCAGGTTCCACCCACACGATCCCCTTCCACGATGGCCACCTTGGCGCCGTAACGCGCTGCCCGCTTAGCTGCCGCCAGACCACCGGAGCCAGCACCGATCACCACGAGATCAAACGACTGCTCCACCGGAATGCCCATCAATCACTTCTCATTCTGAGGGCTATGCGATGGATCTCGGGATCCGTGCATGCCTGACCCAACCGCCGATTCGACCAGAATCAACGGGAACCCACGAACGCCATGCGTCTGAGCACCTTTGCCAAGGGCACTTCCAAAAGCACTGCGAAAGCCGCAGCCCTCGCCACATCCCTCACAGTTGCCTTGCTGAGCTCACTGGCTCCGGTTCGATCGGTTGACCTCAACGGTCAGACCAGCTTCGTGGCCGTGCCCACCAAGGCAAAACTCGTGAACTACCAGTGGTACGCCTTCCAGGGCAAAGCCGTGATTTACGTGGTGCTCGAGTTCCCTGCTGGTGCCGAAGCGGGGCTCGGCGCCATCAACCTTGATCAGATTCGTGGCGTGCAACCAGCCTTTCGGCGGGGCTCCGTTCCGGTCAGAGCGTTTTTAGGAACACCACGACGGGAAGGGGAAGCAATTGCCGCCGACGCCGAATTCAGCGACAGGGCTCGCAATGTGGTGGTGCGCTTCCCACAAGCGGTGCCACCAGGCAACACCGTCACCGTGGCTTTTCAGTTGGGCACCAATCCGCCTGCAGATCTCTACACCTTTTCCCTCTCGGCCATTCCCGCAGGCCCCGATCCAATCCCTCAGCTAGTCGGTGTGCTCCAGATGGACATCCTGCAACCCTTCCGACGCTGAAGATCCGACAGTGAAGAACCGTTGAGATCGGCATAGGGTGAAGACAGCAACGTTGCGGACTTCACCCTGCACCTGCCCCATTTCGACCGGATTCCTGATCACGACGGCGAGCACGATCTGTTTGAGGTCAAGGTGCGTGCGCTGCAGCCAACCCAGATGTGCGTTGGACTTGCCGAAGTGTGGAGCCGTCAGCGCGACTTCGGCCAAGACAGCCAAAGCGAACGGCTCAACTACCTGCGCAGGAAACCGGTGCCTCTGGTGCGCAACAGAGACGGCCAGCTCTGGATGGTGGATCGTCATCACCGTCTGCGGGCCCTGCTGGAGATGGATACCGATGTCTCCAGCTATGGCTATGTGATCGCTGAGCTCGACAGTGTCAATCGAAATGATGCACTGGAAGCGCTCCAGCAACGAGGTTGGCTTTATCTCCACGATGAACGTGGCAAGGGACCATGGGCCCCATCAGCCCTGCCGACCTCTCTTCTTGACCTGCAGGATGATCCCTACCGAAGCCTGGTTTGGAAGCTCAAGAAAGAACGACTGATCAAGCCACAACCCCTGATCCCTTATCACGAATTCCGCTGGGGCAGCTGGCTTCGGACCCGTCCTCTACCTCCGTTCAGCTCAGCGCAACTCGATCCGGCGCTGCCAGCAGCCCGACGCCTCTGCCAATCATCAGCAGCTCGACACCTAGCCGGTTGGACCGGCAAGTCCTGAGCCATCCCACCTCTATCAGCCAATGCTCCGTTTGACGGCTGGCCTCGCAGCGGCCCTCCTGCTACTTCCGCCGAGTGGCCAGACACTGGAACTCAAGGGTCAAACCAGCTTCGTGGCCGTGCCAACACAAGCCAAACTCACGAACTTTCGCTGGTACGCGTTCGACTGCTGTGCTGTGTACTACCTGACCCTTGAAATGCCTGAGGGCGCTAGCGCTGACTTGGGCCAGCTGCACCTGGAACAGATCCGGGGCGTTGAACCTGCCTTCTACAACGGCGCCGTTCCTGTCACTGCTTTCATCGGTACCCCTCGGCAGGAGGGCCGATCCGTGCCAGTTACTGCAGCGTTCAGCGAAGGTGCGCGCACGATCGATGTGCAGTTCAACACGCCAGTCGCGCCTGGAGAAACCATCACAGTCGCCTTCAAGGCAGGAACCAACCCACCCGCAGACATCTACACCTTTTCGCTTTCTGCCACGCCAGCCGGGCCAAATCCAGTGAGTCAGGTCGTGGGTGTGGTGCAGATGGACATTTTCCAGGCGGTGTTCTGAGACAGAGGCAGACGCAACCGATCCTGCTTAGCGCTTGCGCCTGGAGTCGATCTGGAGCAGGTCACGCACACGCTGAACCTGACTTGCCACCTGGGGGTCGCTGGCAAGTTTTTTCTCCACCTGGTCGATGGCATACATCACGGTGGTGTGATCCTTCCCTCCGAAGGTTTCACCGATGCGAGGCAAACTCAGCCCAGTGCCCTGACGCATGAGAAACATACCCACCTGACGAGCCTGACTGACCGCACGGCGACGGCTGCTGCTCCGCATGTCATCCGCCGACACCCCGAACACTTCGGACACCTTGTCGATCACCTGCTCAGGCGTGACTTCCACACCCTGACCGCTGGGGTCCAGCATCGGTGCCACCGACTCGACCGTCATGGGCATGCCGGTGATCGAGGAGAAGGCCACCGCGCGGGTCAGAGCACCCTCGAGTTCACGGATGTTGGAGGTGAAGCGACCGGAGATGTACTGAATCAGGTCTCGGGGAAGCGAGACCCGTTCCTGCTCAGCTTTTTTCTGCAGGATCGCCATGCGGGTCTCCAGATCAGGCGCCTGGATGTCAGCGATCAATCCCATCGAGAAGCGCGAGATCAGGCGCTCCTGAAGTCGTGGAATCTGACTGGGCGGACGGTCGCTGGCGATCACGATTTGGCGACCAGCCTCATGCAGGGCATTGAAGGTGTGAAAGAACTCCTCCTGGGTGTATTCCTTACCCTCGATGAACTGGATGTCATCCACAAGGATCAGATCTGCGGCTCGGTAGCGATCCCGAAAAGCCTGCATGCCGTCCTTGCGGATGGCCACGATCAGGTCATTGGTGAATGTTTCGGTGGAAACGTAAAACACCTTGGCCTCGGGGTCGATCTCAAGGCGGTAGTGGCCGATGGCTTGCATCAGGTGGGTCTTGCCAAGACCCACACCACCGCAGATGAACAGCGGATTGAACTCGCGGCCAGGGGCTTCGGCGACGGCAAGGGCGGCCGCATGCGCCATGCGGCTGTTGGGCCCGACCACAAAACGATTGAACACGTAGCGCATGTTCAGGCCAGGCAGCCGCCTCGGCGCCGAAGCCTTGGGAGCAGCCACAGGAGGTTGTGCCGCCACAGGTGTGGGATCTGAGACCACAGCAGTGGACGCATTGCCGGCACCTGCCGCGGTCTGCGGCTCATCCGCATCGCGGGCCTGAACCGACACCTCCACCGGCCGGCCAACAATCTCTCCGGCCACTTCAGCAATCGTGCTGGCGTAGTTCTTGCGCAACCAGTTGCTGGCAAAGCTATTGGGAGCAAGAAGCGTCAGCGTTCCATCCCGGAATCCGCTGCATTGAGCCGGTCGAATCCAGGTTTCGAAGGTCGGCTTGCTGAGGTTGCTCTGAAGGGTCTGCTGAACATGACTCCAAAGCTCACTGCCCGTCAGCACTGCGTCGACTGAATCAAGGAGGCTGAATCTACGCACCTCTGGCCGATCGGTCAGTCTTTAATGAGACCCTGTTAAAGCCACCGACGTCCATGGCCCCCGCCACCCAGCGCTTTCTGCAGAGGATTCCACTGCTTCTGGGAATCGGCCTCATCGGCACAAGCCTGAGCGGCTGCGGAACCTCCTGGCGCGAACGGGTCGGGCTGGACAAGCCTCAGTCCACTGATCCTCTGCCGGAAGTCAGTGATGGACCGCGTTCAGCGCCGTTGCAACCCGGCAAGAACGTGATCGTTCAGGCCGTGGATCGGGTCGGCCCCGCTGTGGTTCGGATCGACACCGTTAAGCGTGTGGTCAACCCGCTGGGCAAGCTGTTTGGAGGACGTCCGCCAGTCCAGCAACAAGCCGGCCAAGGGTCGGGGTTCATCACCCGCTCCGACGGATTGATCTTTACCAATGCTCACGTAGTGGAAGGGGCCGATCAGGTTTCCGTGACACTCCCGGATGGCCGTAGCTTCCGCGGAAACGTGCTGGGTGGTGATCCGCTGACCGATGTGGCCGTGGTTCGCGTGGTGGCCGACAAGCTGCCGGTTGCTCCGCTCGGAAATTCCAGCGATCTCAAACCGGGAGAGTGGGCCATTGCCATCGGCAACCCACTCGGCCTGAACAACACCGTGACGGCGGGGATCATCAGCGCCGTGGACCGCACCAATGCCGTTGGAGAAGGTCAACGTGTTCCTTACATTCAGACCGATGCGGCGGTGAATCCCGGCAACAGCGGCGGTCCATTGATCAATGATGCCGGTCAGGTGATTGGCATCAACACTGCAATCCGTCAGGCGCCGGGAGCCGGTCTCAGCTTTGCGATCCCGATCAATCTGGCCAAACGCATCGCCCAGCAGATCATCAGCACAGGCCAGGCGTCCCACCCCTTCATCGGCGTTCGCCTCCAGGGTCTCACTCCCCAGCTTGCCAAGGAGATCAACGCCACCAGCGACTTCTGCCAGGTCCCCGAACTGAACGGTGCGCTCGTGATCGAGGTGGTCAACAACAGCCCAGCCTCCCGTGGAGGAATCAAAGCCTGCGATCTAATTCGCATTGTCAACGGCACCGAGGTTCAGGACCCCTCCCAGGTCCAGCTGGCGGTCGACCGCGGACGCGTCGGACAACCGATGCCGATCGTGGTCGAACGAGACGGCGAGACGGTGGAGCTCACAGTGACACCTGAAGAGCTTCCACGTCAGCAGTAATGCGCGCTCAATCGATCCAATGACCCAGCCGGTGCTGGTGGTGATGACCCGCTGGCCTGCCAGCGGTCGCTGCAAACGGCGGCTGGCGCAAACCCTGGGCGCATCACCAGCTGCACGCATTCAGTCACGGCTGATTGCTCACACTCTGACCGTTGCGCAGAACGTGGCCGCGCAGCATCGGCTCCATCTCCACGTTGCTGTCAGCGGAGCGGGCCCCCGAGCACGCCAACGTTGGCTGGCATCGTTGCCCCAGGCCAGGGTGATCGGCCAAGGACACGGAGGCCTCGGAAATCGCATGCGTAGGGAGGTGCTCAGGGCCAAGACTGTGCACCCCGGCTCACCCGTGATCCTGATCGGGACGGATCTGCCCGATCTAGAAGAACGGGATCTCGCGCAAGCCATCGAAGCGCTGAAACAAGCACCTGTGGTGCTGGGCCCGTCTCAAGATGGGGGCTACTGGCTGCTCGGCCTGGATGGCTCAGGCCCTGGTGCACCCCGCTGGCCCTTCCACTCCATGCCATGGGGGACCGACCGGGTGTGTCATGTCACCCGCGAACGCGCTCGGCGTCACGGCGTGGAGCCGGCAGAGCTCGTTGCACGCAATGACATCGACCAGCTGAACGACTTAACAGCTTGGCTGCAATGACGAGGAATCAGCCTCCACTGAGCGTGATCGTGCTCTGTCTCAATGAGGCAGCGCGATTGCCGCTCTTGCTGGCAGACCTGCAGCAGAGTTCGTTCCCACTCGAAATTCTGATTAGTGATGGTGGCAGCATCGATGCCAGCCCACAGATCGCGGAGCTGGCCGGAGGGCGCGTCGTCAGCGTGCATCCCCCTGGCCGGGGACGTCAGCTGGCGCTCGCGGCCGACGAAGCCCGAGGGGATTGGCTGCTGTTCCTACATGCCGACAGTCGGCTAGCACCCAACTGGCAAGACTCAGTCATCCATCTGCTGCCGTCAGAGGATGCTCAAGGCTCCGGTTGGTATTTCGATCTGTGCATCGAGCCGAGCACATGGGCACGTCGGTTGCTGGAGCAGCTCGTGCACCTGCGCAGCCGCTGGCTGCAACGCCCCTACGGCGATCAGGGATTGCTGATTCACCGCAGCCTGTATGAACGCTGCGGTGGTTTCAAAGAGCTGCCGCTCATGGAAGATCTCGATTTGGTGGAGCGCTTGAGCGCCATCACACGCTTGCGCCGAATTGGCCTGCCGCTGACCACCGATGGGCGGCGATGGGATGGGGATGGTGTGCTTCGGCGCAGTTGGAGTAACGCCATGCTGCGCCGGAGCTGGAAGCGAGGGGAGCCAGCAGAGCAACTGGCGCGTCGCTACGGCGTTGATCAGTTGGCGTACCAGAAGCCGCAGCGGTGACCACCGGGTTCCAAATCCCATCCCAGACGCTTGTAGAACGGCAAGACACCAGGATCCGCGAACAGCGTGGCCCGCTCGGTGCCAAGCACGCGCAAGGCGTCCAAGATGTAGTCCATCAGCTGGCTGCCGAGTCCAGAGCCTTGATACAGCGGATGAACAGCCACATCCCAGATCGTGGCCTCCAGCACACCATCACCGGTGCAGCGGGCAAAGCCCACCAAGCGGGGAACCCTTAAATCATGCCTCCACAGGCCAACCCTCAGCAGGCTGTGGTCCAAGGCCTTGCGCACGCGCCGCACAGGGCGACGACTCCATCCCACCGCCTCCAACAGCTGCTCGAGCTCCACCAGATCAAAGGGTCGGTGTTGGCTGAACACCAACGTCAATTGGTCGCTGGGTGACGCACACAGCTTCGCCTGATCGCCGTACATCGCCTGCAGGATCTCTGGAGTCAGGGAGGAGTGG
>MDTA01016664.1_pt1 | contig 14138 bp, 11 predicted proteins | sample 811151 | NCBI WGS metagenome assembly MDTA01 (sample SAMN05326648, study PRJNA326480) | marine metagenome | isolation source: seawater | place: Indian Ocean: South | collected 2010 | reverse complement strand
CTCGGAACATGCCATGCGTTTCAGGGACGGAGAGGCCGAAGGCCCGCTGGAAGTCGTCGGCGATGCCGGCGGCAAAAAGGGGACCGCGGTAACATTCAGCCCATCTTCCGAAACCTTCACTATGACCGAATTCAATTTCCAGACACTGGAACACCGGTTGCGCGAACTGGCGTTTCTGAATTCCGGCGTTCGCCTTTTGCTGACCGATGCGCGTGGCGTGGAGCCCAATACCGTGGTGCTGGAATACGAGGGCGGCATCGAAGCCTTCGTCAAGCACTTGGATCGCGGCAAGACGCCTCTGATCGATAACCCCATCGTCATCGCCGGCGAACAGGACGGCGTCAGAGTTGACATGTCGCTGGAATGGTCGGACAGCTATCACGAAACCACATTGTGCTTCACCAACACCATTCCCCAGTCCGATGGCGGCACCCATCTCGCCGGATTCCGTGCTGCCTTGACCCGGACTGTTAACGGCTACGCGAATGACAGCGGCCTTGCAAAAAAGGCCAAGGTGTCGTTGTCGGGGGATGACGCCCGCGAAGGCGTAACATGCGTGATTTCGGTAAAAGTGCCGGATCCTAAGTTCTCATCCCAGACCAAGGACAAGCTGGTCTCGTCAGAGGTGCGGCCGATTGTTGAAAGCATCGCCAATGAAAAATTTGGCCAGTGGTTTGAAGAACACCCGAATGAAGCCAAGCGAATTGTCGGTAAGGTGATAGAGGCCGCGGTCGCGCGCGACGCTGCCCGCAAGGCCCGCGATCTTACCCGGCGCAAGGGCGCGCTGGATATCTCATCGCTGCCGGGCAAGCTGGCGGATTGCCAGGAACGCGATCCCGCCGAATCCGAACTTTTCATCGTCGAGGGCGATTCCGCCGGCGGGTCCGCAAAACAGGCCCGCAACCGGAAGAACCAGGCGGTGCTACCACTTCGCGGCAAGATCCTGAACGTGGAACGTGCGCGCTTCGACAAGGTTCTGTCATCGGCGGAACTAGGCACCCTTATCACGGCGTTGGGCGCCGGTATCGGGGCCGAGGATTTCAATATTGAAAAGGCACGGTATCACAAGATCATCATCATGACGGACGCCGATGTCGACGGCAGTCATATCCGTACCCTGCTCCTGACGTTTTTCTACCGGCAGATGCCTGAAATCATCGAGCGGGGCTATTTGTATATCGCTCAGCCGCCGCTTTACCGGGCGAAAAAAGGCGATGGTGGTCAGTACCTGAAAGACGATTCCGAGATGGAAGAATTCCTGATCGAAGCCGGGCTGAAAGATGCCGTGCTGTCGATCAGCGACGGCGCGCAGGTCGCTGGCCGCGACCTGTACGATCGGGTTAAGCAGGGCCAGAGGGCGAAGCGTCTGTTGCAGCCGATGTCCGCCAAGCTGACCAATGAAGAGGTCGCCGAACAGGCGGCCGTGCTGGGAGCGTTCAACCAGGTGCTGCTGGATTCCGAAGAACAGTCGCAACTGGTGGCAGAGGCGCTAGCGCGCCGTCTGGACGGGCTTGCCGAACCTGCGGACCGGGGGTGGCAGGCTGAAATTATCGAGGGTGGCGGTATCGCCTTTTTCCGCACCCGCCGCGGTGTCATCGAACGCCAGGTGATCGATGGTGCCTTGCTGCGCTCCAGCGAGGCGCGCCGCCTGGATGAAATGGCGCCCGAGTTTCAGACGCTCTATGCCCGCCCGGCGGCGCTGTCGATCAAGGAAAACGAACAGCGCATCACCGGGCCGGTGGAACTCTTCGATGCGGTGGTCGCGATGGGCCGGAAGGGCGTCAGCCTGCAGCGGTACAAGGGGCTAGGAGAAATGAACCCCGACCAGCTATGGGAGACGACGCTGGATCCCAATGTGCGTACCCTGCTGCGCGTTCGCATTGAACACGGCGATCAGGCTGAGGACGTGTTCTCCACCCTGATGGGCGACGTGGTGGAACCCCGCCGCGACTTCATCCAAGACAACGCCCTGAAGGTCGTTAATCTGGACGTCTAAGATTCGTCTGACGGTCCGCGATGGTATCGAAGCACGCCCCGAAGGCGGCGCAGATGATGACGTCTTTCAGTTCCGGGGCGAGCTGTCGGTAGAACCGGCGGGCGCCCCGGTTACGTTTCAGGACCGACCAAAAAATCCATCGCGCGCCATCGGCCCGGGCGAAGCGCGAGGTTTCCGATATCAGTGTCGTTCCCACCCCGGCGCGCCGGCGGGCCTCGCTGACATACAAATCGGCCAGATATACGCCGCGGGTTGCGCTGTCGGTATCGTATCCCCAGTAATAAATAGCGTACCCCGCCGCCGTGCCGTTATAGTCGGCGACCATGGTTTGGAAAGCGGCAGTGTCGCCGAAACCGTCCCGTAGGAAGGCATCCGCCGAAAACCGGGACGCCCGGGCGCCATCCGCCAGGCTCAACGCCCGTGCCATGCCGGCGATTGCGTCCGCGTCTTCCGGTATTGCGGGCCGGATCTTCAACTTTCTTATCGTATCGGACATGCGCCTTGGTTTTGCCTTATTGCTGAATTGGATTGATGCGACTCTGAATCTACTACATATAGCGTCATGGTCGGAAGAAAGCGGAAATCGCACAAATTGCCTACGAAACAAGCGTCGTCGTCAGCCCGCATACGCACAACCTCCGTCCGGACCTCTAACAGCGAGGCCAAAACGCTTAAAGCTTCCACGGGCGGATCATTGTGGCGGTGCATCGGGGGGCGGGTCCTTAAATGGTCGTTGATACTTTCTATATGGGGTGGGATTGCGCTGGGGGGCGTGGTGGCGTGGTATGCCTATGATCTGCCGGATATCGACAATCTTGAAACACCTACACGGCGCGCCAGCATCACGCTCACCGATGCCGCCGGGCGAGAGATCTCTAGCTATGGCGACATCTACGGCGAGCCGTTGCGCCTAGCCGATGTGCCGCCGCAACTAGTTCAGGCGATCGTGGCGACGGAAGACCGCCGCTTTTTCGAACATTTCGGCTTTGATCCCCTCGCCTTGATCCGGGCAGTGGTGGCCAACCTGCGAGCGGGGCGGGTGCGCCAGGGTGGCTCCACCCTGACCCAGCAACTGGCTAAGGTTATTTTCCTGAAACCCGACCGCACCCTGCGGCGGAAAGTGCAAGAGTTGCTACTGGCTTTCTGGCTAGAAGCGAATTTCAGCAAAGAGCAAATTTTCACGCTCTATATTAACCGTGTCTATCTGGGCTCAGGCACCTACGGGGTGGACGCGGCGGCGCGTCGTTACTTCGGAAAATCGGCACGGCGGGTCACACTTCACGAAGCCGCCGTGCTAGCAGGCTTGTTGAAAGCGCCCTCCCGGTATTCGCCGCTACGCAGCCGCAAGGCGGCGGAGGATCGGGCGAAAATTGTGCTTAGAGCCATGGCGGCTGCGAAGTTCATCGACAAACAAACGGCGAAACGAACGGCGGACCGCCGACTGCGTCTCGCCCGCAGCGCGGCGCCGTCCGGCACGTCGCGGTATTTCACCGATTGGGCGCTAGAGCGTGTCACCGGTTTCGTGGGACGGCCCAGCAGCGATCTGATCGTCCGCACGACACTGGACCCCCGGCTTCAGTCACTGGCGCAGTCGCGGATACGCACCTATCTGAAAAAATACGGCAAATCCCGCCGCATTGGTCAGGCGGCGCTTGTTGCCATGTCTCCGTCCGGCGCGGTGCGGGCGCTGGTCGGCGGGCGGGACTATGGACGAAGCCAGTACAACCGCGCTTCCCAGTCGCTGCGCCAGCCCGGCTCCGCGTTCAAAATGTTCGTTTATCTGGCTGGTATGGAGAATGGCCTGACGCCGGACGACCGCTTCGTCGACGGACCATTGCGCATCGGCAATTGGCGGCCCCGCAATTATGGCAACAGATATGAAGGCACGGTGACATTACGCCATGCAATGGCCAAGTCGATCAATACTGTTGCGGTTACGGTTTCCGAACGGGTTGGCCGCGAACGCGTGATTGAAATGGCACGGCGGCTCGGCATTACCTCGCCGCTTAAATCCCACCCCAGCCTGGCGCTTGGCGCCAGTGAGGTATCGTTAGTCGAACTGACCGCCGCCTACGGGGTGATCGCAAATGGCGGCATTGCCGTCTGGCCGCATGGAATTATCGAAATCCGTAATCGCGCTGGCAAAATCCTTTATCGGCGTACCGATGGCGCGGCGACACAGGTGGTCGCGGCGGACGCCGTGGCCCGCACTGACGATCTGTTGCGCGCCGTCGTGGGCTGGGGGACAGGAAAAGCGGCAAACCCGGGCCGGCCCGCGGCCGGCAAAACCGGCACCAGCCAGGAATTCCGCGATGCGTGGTTCGTCGGTTACACCGGCGAACTAGTCACCGGAATCTGGATGGGAAATGACGACAATTCGCCGATGAAACGGGTGACCGGCAGTGGATTTCCGGCACGGCTGTGGGCGGATTTTACCCGCAATGCGCTGAAGGGTGTTGCCGCCCGGCCATTTGCTCCGGATTTTCCGGCATCGTCTCAATCTTCACGCGGTGCATCGTCCTTTCGTTTGTGGTGGAAGCGCAATACATCCAATCAGCCCGAACCCGAGGAATATCCTGACGGCGGCTGATTTCCTACCGGCTCACTCTATAGGACCGGTTTCGCGCGGCGCAGCACGAGGAAATAAAAACTGATCAGAAGGATCGGCCCCAACCAGAAAATAGTCCAGGCCATCGGCATGACCGATCCTTCCAGATATTGCGCAGCGCCCGCACCAACGATAGCGGCGGTAGTCATCTGCAGGCAACTCAGCATGGAAGAAGCAGATCCGGCCATGTGGGGATACGGCGTGATCGCGCCGGCCTGACCGTTCGGAAAGACGAAACCAGTGCCAAACGCGAATCCGGCGAACGGTAATATCACGGTCCAGACGTTGAAATATCCGCCCAGCGGCAGCAGGACGAAAATTTCCCCCGATATGGTCATTACCAGCGCGCCGAAGACGATCATCCGGTCGATCGGAACGTTCTGGCCGTATCGAGCCGCGATCAGGGTGCCGACACCGTAGGCACCCACGGTGAAAGCATACAGCGCACCGAAGGTATCCGGGGGTATCTTCAACAGCTTGATCAGCACATATGCGCTGCAGGACGTGAAAGCGAATATACCCGCATAGCAGATGGCGTTGCACAGCGCGTAACCGACATAGCGACCGGTAGTCAGCAACGATAGATAGTTGCCGATTAGCCGCGCCGGGCGGGTGGCACCTGGGTCCCGGTTCTGGTTGGTCTCCCGGAGTAACAAAAGGATACTCGCCAGCATCAGCGCCGCAAACCCGGCGCTGACAAGAAATACCGAGCGCCAGCCCGCGGCGACTTCTACAAAACCGCCGATGATAGGCCCCAGGATCGGCCCGATCGCCAGCGCGGTGCCGACATAGGCATATACCTGAGCGATGTGGGCGGAATCGAACAGATCGCGCACAATAGCCCGGCCAACAGACATGGTGGCGCTGACGCCAAGTGCCTGCAGCAGGCGGACGGCGCATAGCGTGATCAGGTCCGGCGCCACCGCACAGCCAATTGATGCGAGCAGAAATATGGTCAGGGCCACAACAAGAACCGGCCTGCGGCCGAACCGGTCCGACAGCGGCCCGACGAACAATTGTCCGGCGGCAAAGCCCGCCATGTAGACACTGAGAATAAGCTGTGCATCCGCGAACGACACCTGCAGGCTGCCGGCCAGCGCGGGCAGCGACGGCACCATGATGTTGTTCGCGAACGGCCCCAGCATGACTAGGGCCGAAATCAGAATGATGATTACCGGTCGGGACATCGTGCGCATCATGCAACGCTGTGCGACGCTTTCCAATTCCCGCAAGATTGAGAAGTGTTTCCGTCAGGAAAGGGTGGCGGCGGCGATATTGTTGCAGGCAGTGATTGATCCGGCTACGCAGATCCGCAGAATATCGTGCAGATAGGCGTTAGATCTTGAAAACACTCGAAAGTCTGGGAAAGTCCGGGTCATGGCTTCCATGTTCGGAAAAACGCCGGCGGAATCCTTGCTATTGGCAACTGGGTCGGGATAGGGGTTCACCGGCCGTTCGGTCCCGTTGAACGAGTTCGCCTCGCTGGTGATGCCCAGAACTGCGAGACTATAACACCCGGCATCCAGCAGCGACTGAAAATGGTCCAGTCAGTGGGCGGAGTCGGGTGAAAGATCTTCGTTCAGTGGTGTCAGCACAGCGGTCATCACGCCGCCTTGGATGGGATTTCGGATGTCAGACGTGCGGCGTTTCCCTTTTCATTCCCTGCCCCTTATTCGGGCCAGGTGACGATGTAATCTTCCGGATCGATGCGTTGGGACTCATGGATGACCCGATGGCGCACGGAAATGCCAGCGGCGTGAACGGTTTCGGGGTCGCCCGATACCAACGGGTGCCACCAGGGAAGCTCTTTTCCTTCTGCCAGCAGTTTGTAGGCGCAGGTGGATGGCAGCCAGTTGGCTGTACCTGCCAGTTCCGGCGTTACCTGCAGGCAGTCGGGTACGCGGACGGACCGGTTGGGATAGTCGGTGCAGGTGCAGGCTCCGAGATCCAGAAGCCGGCAGGCGACCTCCGTAAAGGCCAGTTGGCCGGTATCGACATCTTCCAGCTTCAGAAGACAGCACTTCGCGCAACCGTCGCACAACGATTCCCATTCGTCCGTGTCCATTTCTTCCAGACGTTTGGTCTTCCAGAACGGCTCGGGCACGTTGGCGACCGTCATGGTTCGGCTTATCCCCCCGTTTTTTCGGTCAGCGCCAGCGCCATTTTTTCCGGCTGTGTGGCGTGGGTGAAATGCGTGATGTACCGTCCGTTCGGGTCCATCAAAAACACAATCGAACTGTGATCTATCAAGTAATCCTTTACATCGCCGCCGGTTTCCTTGGACTTCGCGAAATACACTCGATAGGCGCGTGCGGCGTTGGCGATTTCTTCCGCTGTACCGGTCAGACCGACCAGGCGCGGATGGAAATTGGCGACATAAGAGGCAAGCTGTTTGACCGTATCGCGTTCCGGATCGATGGTGATGAAGACGGGTGTGATCCTAGCCTCGGCGTCCTTGTCCATCCGGTCCATGGCATTTGTCATGACCTGCAACGCCGTCGGACACACATCCGGGCAAAACGTGTAGCCGAAATAGATTAGCATGTGCTGGCCCCGAAAATTTTGATCCGTGCGCTTGGCGCCTGTATGATCGGTCAATGTGAAAGGCCCGCCAATGGCGGCAACACCCCGCCCGCCGCCGCCGCCATACAGAATGAATGCGGCAATTGCCGCGATCACGACGGCGGTCGTTCCGATCAATACGGCCTGATAGGGACGCATATCCTGACCTTTCCAAGGGTTTCGACTGCCGGTCAGATATAGGCCCAGGCGGACATATTGACCATAGACGCCCTTGACCATTGCGACACTTCGGCACACATTTTAGTTATGCAACTAATGGCTAAATTTTTCGGCCTGTGTGGCTTCATTGCCGTTGTGTGTTCGCTTGGCCTGCCGGTTCGCGCTGAAATCGATCTCCTTCAAAATAGTCGGTTGATCGAAGCGGTTCAGGCGAACGATTATGACGGCGCAGAAAAACTGCTGCAGCGCGGACAGAATGTTGACGTTCGTGATGAACACCAGCGGACCTCGCTGATTATTGCGGCGTCAAGGGGCCGCGAAGATATTGTCGATCTACTAATCCAGCACAGGGCAAAACTCGGCGCTGCCGACAAATTTGGAAATTGTGCTCTCTATTACGCCGCTGCCGGAAATCACGTCGGGGTGGTCGAGGTTCTACTGGAAGCGAAAACCGACATCAATTACCAGAATCGCCAGGGCCTAACCGCGTTGATGATTGCGGCATCCTCGGGTCACCTAGCGATTGTCCAGACACTGCTTGATGGCAGAGCCGATACCGGCGTTACTGATTTTACTGGACGGACCGCCCTAGATTGGGCAGAACGGAATAATCGTGGTTCCGTTGCCCGGTTGCTGAGAGCGAGTGCCCGCCCCGGTTAATTTTTCGTTCACCACGATTATCTAGGCTTTTGATTTTCCAGATCGTTTGGGGCTCACCGTGTACGTTGTGCCTGACTGGCTTTTCGGTAGAGAAACGATTTTAGCGGTTCTCTGCGTAGGGTTTGTGCTCAAATTATTTCTCGGTGGGCTTCTGGCTTTAAGGCATTTGCTCTCGCTTCTCCGGTCGGTCACCGCGGTTATTGCGCAAAAGGCTGGAAACGGATTGAACCGCGAGCACGGTTTGCGTCGCAGCCGTATGACCCAGGGCCCCAGTTTGGGATTACCGGTCGTCTTCGGCGCCGCGCGGCTACTGCGCAAAGCGTGGGCTTTGGGTGTGTTTGCCGTAGTGCTGGGGCGGCTGGCCCTTTCCGGCGCGCGCCGGTTGGACGGCACCTGAATCGGTGATTGCCGGGGGCGGGCGAATGCTAACGCTATTTCGCAGGCGCTATGGATTTATCTGATCGCCGGTTTATTCAGCTTTGCGCCGCTCGTCTTGATGGCGTTGGCCGCCCACCGTTTGTAGGGCATAGTGATCAATCTGCGGCACCCGAACGACCCAGCAATTAAGCCGGTTCACTCGCCCATCTGCAAAAGCTGGCCACGGTGCCGGGCTATGCGGAAGGCGATTAGAAAGGCTGTCAGTCCGAGCGCCAGGTACACGATGTTCAGGCAGACCGACCAGATAAACCGATCCAGCAGGAAAACGCCATCGAGTGCTGCCGCCCGCATGCCTTCGAACACATGCGATGACGGTAGGGCAAAGGCTATAGGTTCCAGCCAGTCAGGCAGAGTTTCGATCGGATAGTAAATGCCGCTCAAAGGCGCGACCGCGAAGATCACGGCCCAGGCCAGGCTTTCCGCGCCAAGGCCGCACCGCAGCACCAGCCCCGAGACGGCCAGCCCCACCGCGGCACCGAAAACCAGCAGGTTCACAAAAAACGCGACCAGCGGCAGGCCCATTTCAAAGATCGAATAGTGGTAGAGCGGAATCGCCAACAGTGCCGCCGGTACTACGCCGATAATGGTGCGGAGGGCGCTGATGGTCAGAAGCGAGGCCGCCCATTCGTAGGGGCGCAGCGGACTGGCGAAAAGCTGGCCTAGATTGCGCGACCACATTTCTTCTAGGAACGAAATCGATACGCCGATATTCGATCGGAACATGATGTCCCACAGCAGGACGGCGCCGATCAGTATGCCGCCCGCCTGCACGAACCATTCGGAGTGGCGGGTCAGGAACTGGGACATAAAGCCCCAGATGAGCATCTGCATGGTTGGCCAGTAAGCCAACTCCACAATGCGGGCGATGGAACCACGCAACAGGTAAAAATACCGCAACACCATGGCGGAGACCCGGCGTATAGAAAACAGGGAGGCATTGCGTGGGGGCATTTGTGTTGGTGTATTCATGGGGCGGTTATTCTTATACCGGTGTGTTACTGGGGTCGCGGGCGATATCCAGGAAAACGTCTTCCAGATTTTGACGGCCGTATCTCGACAACAGTCCCGACGGGCTGTCCTGGTCCACGATGTTGCCTTCCTTCATCATCAAAACATGGCTGCTCATTCGTTCGACTTCCGACATGTTGTGCGATGCCAAAAGAATCGTCGCACCACGATTTTTCTGGAAAGTCATAAGATAGGTACGTACCCAGTCTGCGGTGTCTGGGTCCAGAGATGCCGTCGGTTCGTCCAGCAGCAAAAGCTTAGGTTCGTTGAGAAGTGCTTTGGCGAGAGAAACGCGCGTCCTCTGGCCCGATGACAACTCCCCGAAGGGCCGATCGAGCAACTTTTCGATGTCGAGATCGCTTGCCAGCTCCCTTAGCCGCGTAACCGGGTCCGCAACGCCGTATAGCTTGGCATAAACCATCAGGTTTTCCCGAACGGTCAGCCGTTTGGGTAGATCGACATAGGGCGAAGAGAAATTGACGTCGGCCAGGGCGGAATAGCGATCGTGTAGCATGTCGACCCCCAGTATCTGAAGTTGCCCGGAGGTTGGGATCAGAAGGCCGAGCAGCAGGGAAATCGTCGTGGTCTTTCCGGCACCGTTTCCGCCAAGCAGCGCCGCCAGCGATCCTTCCTCAATTTCGAAGGTCAGATTGTCCACAGCGACGATATTGCCGAAATGCTTTGACAGGTTCTCTACTTTGATTGCGGCGTTCACCATGTTCGGAATATGAATTGTGGTAGCTTTCTCCGCCAGTCCTATAACCAATGCCTATTTGCAAAACATCTTTTCGTTTGCAGCCGGGCGTTTTATCAGAACGAACTTGGATTAAGGAGTTGACGATATGACCACGGCAAACTTCGCGGATACCCCGCCTGCAGGTATAGGCGCCACGTCCGATGCCGGCGGCGAGGCGGGCGTTTCTGTCTGGCTTAGGACTCTGACGCTTATCAGGTGGGTGGCGATCGCCGGGCAGGCGCTGGCGTTGCTAATCGTACATTTCGGGTTCGGGTTCCATGTGCCTCTTATTCCGGCGATGGCGGTGGTAGGGGCCTCACTGATCCTGAATTTCTCGGTTTCTGCGGGATACGCCACGCCGGTTCGTCTCGGTGAAAAAGCGGCATCCGCATTCTTAGCCTTCGATATTCTCCAGCTCGCTGCCCTTTTGTATCTGACGGGCGGGCTGGAAAATCCATTCTCCATTCTACTGCTGGCCCCGGTTGCTGTTTCCGCAACGATCCTGTCCCTTCGCAGCACGATTGCCCTCTGTGGTCTTTCGATTATTTCGATTACCCTGCTCGCCATCGTTCACTACCCCCTGCCCTGGGCGCTAGGCGGATTTACGGTACCCAAGATCTATGTCTTGGGGATTTGGGTGGCGCTGTCGGTCGGCATCGTATTTTTTGCTATCTACACTTGGCGGGTAGCGGAAGAAGCGCGGCGCATCTCGAACGCGCTTGCGGCCAGCCAGCTCGCGCTTGCCCGCGAACAGCAGCTTGCCGCGCTTGGTGGGCTTGCCGCCGCCGCCGCTCATGAACTCGGCAGCCCCCTTGGGACGATCGCTGTCGTTTCAGGCGAAATCGCCCGTGACCTATCTGCCGATAGTCCGATTCGGGACGATGTCGATCTTCTAATGAGCGAGACGCGCCGGTGCCGCGATATTCTGGCGGAGCTTTCGAGCCGATCGCAGATTGGCGACGGAGCAGGTTCGCCTATTGCGCGGCTTCCTGTACATGCAATTGTCCAGGCGGCTGCAGATCGTCATCAACGCACTGGTATCCGACTCGAACTGGATGCCCGGCCCCATTCTGACGGAGCCGATCCCGAACCGGTCGTGATGCACAGCCCGGAAATCATTCATGGGCTCGGCAACATCATTCAGAACGCCATGCAGTTCGCGCGGACGGAAGTACGGGTCGAGATCAGATGGAATCCCGAAATAATCCTTGTATCGGTCAGGGACGATGGCCCGGGTTTCCCACCTGGTCTTCTTGAACGCCTCGGCGAACCCTATATATCCTCCCGGACGCAATCGGCGGGAAATATGGGGTTGGGCATCTTCATCGCCCGAACGCTGCTGCATAGGTCCGGAGGGGCAACGACCTTCGGCAATCATTCCGGCAGCGGCGCCTCGGTTGAAATTCTTTGGCGGCGTGACAAACTTGAGAGGGTTGAGGGAGATTTTGCTTGATGGGCGTGCAAGAATTGCAAAATTACGAGGATCGCACCCTCCTGATCGTTGATGACGATGAACCCTTCAGGCAACGGTTGGCACGGGCGATGGAAAACCGAGGATTCGATGTAATGACTGCCTCTTCGGTGCGCGAGGGTATTGACGCCGCAAATGTGGGATCACCGGCCTTTGCCGTTCTTGATCTACGTCTTTCCGACGGCAGCGGTCTGGATATTGTACCTGTTATTCAGGAAACCCGGCCGGAATCCCGCATCGTCATGCTGACCGGTTACGGGAATATCGCCACGGCCGTGGCCGCAGTAAAAGCCGGCGCGCTGGATTATCTGGCAAAACCCGCAGATGCGGATGCCATCGAAGCCGCCCTACTTGCCAACGGGGACAGCCTGCCGCCACCACCTGAAAATCCGATGTCAGCCGATCGGGTGCGGTGGGAGCATATTCAGCGCGTTTACGAGCAATGCGATCGCAACGTTTCGGAAACCGCCCGGCGGCTAAACATGCATCGCCGAACACTACAAAGAATCCTATCCAAAAGAGCACCGCGGGAAGCCCCTCCGGAAAATGTCTGACGCTGCCGAACCGGCCGCAGACGGCCTGCGCGGGTTCTGGAATTTCGGCCCGAAGGACGCGCCCGTGCTAGTCGAAAATGCTGAAGCAGTCATGCCTCATCTACCCTATTATTTGGGTGGGTGGAATTTTCAATGGGCGGGGACGTCGACGGAAGGCCCACCCGATGTTCGGATAATAGAAAACTACAACGGCGAGTACCGGGTTGTGAGTAACGGTCCCGGCGGTGCCGATTTTAGCTTCGACAATCCCTATGATGCCGCTAACGGGCTTGCCGCCGGACTTATCAGCGTTCATGTCGCTCGGAACCCAGAGATGATCTGCCTTAATGCGGGCGCGGCCCGTATCGGCGATTCGCTTGTGATCATTATTGGCGACTCGCTTGCCGGGAAATCAAGTGTCGCGTTGCACCTTGCCGTCCTCGGCCACCGGTTTTTTGGCGACGATCAGATAGCTGTGACGCTCGGTCAGGCGCCGGTCGGCACCTGTCTCGGTCTTATGCCGAAGGTAAGATTGCCTTTGCCGTGGGATTGCGGTGATGCCTTTCGGGAATTCGTCGAAGGCTATTCCGCCATGCAGGGCGAGGACATGGCCTATCTAAAATTGTGGGACGGGGAGGCAGGCGGTTTCGGGGAAACAGCGCCGGTTAGCACGCTGGTTTTTCTGGATCGCCGGCAGTCCGGAACAGCGGAACTGCGTCCGGCTTCACGACCTGAGATCGCTCGAAAAATGGTATCGACGGCGTTCGCTCCGCATATTTCCTACGCCGAACTTCTGGATGGGCTAACCTGTGTGGCGGATAGCGCGGGCACTTATAATCTGGAATTTTCCAGCAGTCGCGAAGCCGCGGCCTTGTTGTCGGGAATTTTTCGTGATGACGGGGACAGATCAAAGGAATGACTATAGAAACATCTTTCTACGAAACTCCGGGATCGCGGCGACAGAGATTGATGAAGAATCCATACTAGTGGAGCCGGATGAGGGAGAGGTACTCTTTCTGGATAGCGGGCCCGACATCGATTGGGTCCGGGTAGTGGCAATGGCGGCGGAAGGCCGGTCTCGGGGGCCAGCCCATGCGGTCTCTCGGCCTGGGCGCTGGATCCGATGGTACAAAAATTGGAGACATTCTTCGCCGCGCCGTAAAATGCGGTTCGCGTTTTATCGCGTAAGTTGTTGCTGTGCGCTGAACCCGGCGTGACCGTTAACAACATGTATCTACGGTTTATCCGGTTGTTTACCCGCCGCCGCGGGTTACCGACAGGGCATGAGACAAAGGGCGGTTAACGGCTGCAAATAAAGAAGCCCTTCTTTCCAGGCCACTTCGGTGATAGCTTCCGCCCGGTTTTCGGTTTCCCCTAACAGTTTGTTTGTCGACTCCATGTCCGTTCCCAAAAAGATTTTGATTACCGGCGGCGCCGGGTTCATCGGCTCCCACCTTTGCGAACGCCTTCTGTCCGACGGAAATGATGTTCTGTGCGTCGACAATTATTTCACCGGCGTGAAAGACAACATCGTGCAACTTCTGGACAATTCACGCTTCGAGGTCATGCGGCACGATGTGACCTTTCCGCTCTATGTGGAAGTGGATGAGATCTACAATCTCGCCTGTCCGGCATCGCCGGTGCATTATCAGCATGATCCCGTACAGACCACGAAGACCAGCGTCCACGGCGCCATCAACATGCTCGGTCTGGCCAAGCGTCTTCGGGCCAAGGTTTTCCAAGCATCCACTAGCGAAGTTTACGGCGATCCAGAGGTGCATCCTCAGCCAGAATCCTATTGGGGCAACACAAATCCGATCGGGTTAAGGGCCTGCTATGACGAGGGCAAACGATGCGCGGAGACGCTGTTTTTCGACTACTGGCGTCAGCACGGTCTTCGGGTCAAGGTCGCGCGGATATTCAATACCTACGGCCCCCGCATGCAT
>MDTA01013902.1_pt1 | contig 14138 bp, 11 predicted proteins | sample 811151 | NCBI WGS metagenome assembly MDTA01 (sample SAMN05326648, study PRJNA326480) | marine metagenome | isolation source: seawater | place: Indian Ocean: South | collected 2010 | reverse complement strand
TCGATCTGACGCAACCGGTTGAAGACACCGTGCGCGATGCACTGTACGCAGCTTTTCTTCAACATCTCGTGCTGGTTATCAGGGACCAACACTTCACGCCGGCACAATATCGGAACGCGATGTGTTTGTTTGGCGAACCCATGCGCCAGCACCGCGCGCAATACAACATGGAGGAATGCCCTGACGTCAGCATCGTGACGAACCAGGGCGGGTTTGGTAAGGCGGATATGTGGCATACGGACCACACCAACCATGAGGTACCGCCCAAAATAACGGCGCTGTACGGTGTCACGGTGCCGACAAGCGGCGGCGCGACCTGGTTCACGAACACTTACGCCGCACTCGATTCGCTGCCTGCCGAGGAGCAGGCAGAACTGTCAGCACTTTTTACGCTGAACGACATGGAGAACACTCTCAGCTACACCGAGGCAGATCGCGCGCGGCATCCTGGAGGGGTACGACATCCGTTGGTGCGCACGCACCCGGAGACGGGCAAGCGTAGTCTCTACTTCCACATTACGAAGTCGCAGCGCATCGAAGGCATGGCGGATGACAACGTGCGGCCCATGCTGCAATCACTGCTGGACCGGACGGTGCAGGAAGACTGGATCTACCGTCACAACTGGCGCCCGGGTGACCTCGTCATGACCGACAATCGCTGCACCATGCACCGGGTAGAGCACGATTACCCGCCGGGGACCAAGCGTTTGTTGTGGCGCATGTTGATCAAGGGAGACCGGCCGCAATAGCTTGGATTTACCGACCGGCAGCGCTTACGTAAGCTGATCTGTAGTACGATTCGGTCCTGTCGCCACGATGAAGCTCTGCGGTCACCCCACGGTCTTCGCAAGGTTTTTACCGAGCCGTGGTAACCAGCAGACTAATCCCAGAACCAACAAGCAGATTGCCGATTGGCGATACGCCCGCCGGCAGGAGGAAAATATCAATGCATAAGTCCATCAAGGTCGCCAGTGCTGTAGCTGCAGCGCTTGCGCTGAGCGCCGGTGCAGCTCACGCTGCTTATCCGGAAAAACCCGTCAAAATCATGGTTGGCTTTTCGGCAGGCGGTGGCACCGACACCACGGCTCGCGGTTTTGCCTCTTACGTGCACGAAGTGCCGGAAATGAACGGCATGCCTGCTGTCATCGTCAACAAGCCTGGCGGCTCTGGCATGATCGCGGCCAAGGTTGTGAAAGACGCGAAGCCTGACGGCTACACGCTGTACATGATCAACTCCGGCACGTTCTCCATCACCCATATGAAGAGCTACGGCAAAGCACCTGTCGATCCGTTGGGCGATTTCCAGATCCTCGGTTGCATGTCGCAATTGGTGACCTCGCTGCAAGTGCCTGCCGACAGCCCGATCAAATCCGCTACCGAGTTCGCTGACTGGGCGAAGTCGCAGGAAGGCAAGATCCGCTGGGCCAACCCGAGCGCGGGTTCGCTGCACACGCTGGCCGGTCATTTGTTCCTGAATACGCTTGGCATCAAGCACCAGCCGATTCCGTTTAAAGGTGGTTCCAAAGCCCGTAACGCTATCGCTGCCAAGAAAGTGGCTTTTGCATTCAACGGCATCCACATGAGCGCCGGTTTCGAGTCGAAGATCCGCGTACTGGGCGTCACCAGCGCTGAGCGTGATCCAGTGAATCCGAAGGTCCCTACGCTGGGTGAAAGCAAACTGCCGGAACTCGGCATCGTTGGCCCGATGTGCTTGTGGGGCAGCAAGAACCTGCCAGCTGACGTCGTGACCAAGCTGCAAGCTTCGGTGAAACACGTTGCTGGCCTGAAAGGCTTTGGTCGGTTCATGAAGAAGTCCAAGCTCGCGGCTCTGTATGCGTCTCCTGAAGAAGGCACAGCCAAAACGCAGGCGCTTTACACGAAGCTGCAGCCGGTTGTCGACAGCATCTTCAAGAAGAAGTAGTCGAGTACCAGCGGCGCTTAACGTTACGGAGTAATCCGTAGGTGAGGCGAGCACTCTTCAGGGGTGCTCGCCTTTTTCATCTCTGGTCCCACACGATGAGAGCCGCGATCGCCACCAGGTCGGTCGCGTGAACAATCCATGTCCCGACTTCGTTACCGCACAAAAATTGACCTCGGCGTCGCCGCGGTCACGATCTTGATAGGCGCATTTTTTACCTATCAGGTGTCGCTGGTCGAGAGCATCGCTGAAGATGCGATCGGGCCACGCATGATCCCCTATTTCCTGTCCATCGCGATGATGTTTCTGGGTTTCATCATTGGCGTCAGTGCACTCGTCGCGAACAAGTCGCTGGTGGCTTTCGCAGACGAACAACACTCCATCGCGGAAGAAGCCGACGACGGCTTCGGCTTCCGCGACTCCGATATGACCCGCGTGGTCGCCGTGGTCGGCATGGGCTTTGTCTACATCTGGTTGTTCTGGGCGTTTGGTTACGTCATCTCGACCATCTTGTCACTGGCGCTGATGCTGCTTGTATTTGGAAACCGCGCACCGCGGCTCATCCTTATCCTCTCGATCGTCGGCGGCCTCGTGTATCACTACCTGTTCATTCACCTGATGGGGTTGCACGACCTTGCGGGCGCTTATTTTGACCTGCCGCGATTCCTGGACGACCCGTCAATGGAAGAGCTGACGCGTAAGCTGCCATTTATCGGTACGGAAGGGTCGAACCAATGATTGATTTGATGAATGGCTTCATCAACCTGTTTACGAATCTTGAAGCCCTGTTTTTTGTCATCCTGGCCGCCTTTGTTGGCATCGTCGCCGGTGCACTTCCTGGCCTGACGGCCTCCGCAGCCATCGCAATGCTGCTGCCATTGTCGTTCCACTTGGGCCCGCTCTCTGCGCTCGCGTTCCTCTACGTCATCGGCAAGTCGGGCCGTTACGGCGGCTCCATTGCCGCCATCCTGTTCAACACGCCAGGCACCGCCGCCTCCGCTGCAACCATGCAGGACGGCTACCCGATGACCCAACAAGGCAAAGCGGGCAAAGCCCTCAAAACTGCCACGCTGGCCTCCATCGTTGGCGACTATTTCGGCGAGATCATTCTGATTTTTGGCGCAGTCATCATCGCCGCGTACACGTCCGACTTCGGGCCCACCGAATATTTCGCCATCTACGTCATGGCGTTTGTGGTCATTGGCTCCGTGGTTGGCAAGTCGGTCATCAAAGGCATCCTGTCGACACTGTTTGGCGCGTTTGTCGCACTCATCGGACTGGATACCATCACAGCCGAACCGCGCATGACGATGGGTTTGCTGGAACTCGAAGACGGCCTTGCGCTGGTGCCATTGCTGATCGGTGTCTTTGTCATATCGGAGATCATCATTCAGGCCGAGCAGGCAGCCCGTCAGGGACTCGCTGAGGCTTACAAGATTCGTAGTGACGACCCGGACGCCAACCGTCAGACCTGGCCCGAGTTTGTGCGCTGCATTCCGCTGATGCTGCGCTCGTCCGCCATTGGCTCTTTTATCGGCATGATGCCTGGACTCGGTTCATCCGTTGCCTGTTTTGTAGCCTACGGTGAAGAAAAACGCCGCTCCAAATACCCCGAGAAATGGGGTACCGGTATTGTCGAAGGCATCGCCGCGCCGGAATCGGCCAACAACGCAGTCTCCGGCCCCAGCATGATCCCGCTACTGACGCTCGGTATCCCCGGCAGCACCGTGGCCGCGATCCTGATCGGTGTGTTCCTGATTCACGGCATCCAGGTGGGCCCAACCATCTTTGATGATCCCATCAGCCGCGAACTCATCTTCTCGCTGTTCGCCGCCGGTCTGGTGGGCATCGCCGCGTATGGCGCCATCGGTTACTGGGGCGGCCCGTTTATCGGCCGCATGATCGCGTACCTGCCCGCACGCCTGCTGTACCCGTTCATCTTCCTGACGGCTGTAGCCGCCGCCTATTCCAGCCGTGCCAGCATCACCGACGTCATGATCGCACTGTTGTTTGGCATCATCGGCTACGCTATGCGACGCACCGAGTTCAGCACAGCGGCATTTGTCATTGCTTTTGTGCTGGCGCGCAACGCCGAAGAAGCATTCCGTCAGGCGATGCTCCTTTCTGACGACGGCATGATGATCTTTGTGAAAGAGCCGGTTGCGCTCACCTTCCTGATCGTCGGCTTCAGCGTAATGGTCTTCCGATCGGTAACGATGCACCGCGCGAAGAAGAAAGCACTAATGGGGCAGGCTTGAGAACAGCTTGATCGCTTCCGTACCCGAGCGCTGCTGATGGCGCTCGTGCGCGCTTTTAACAGTCTGCCCGCCATGGTCCGCGGGATGGTGATGATGCTGGTGACGACGCTCTGTTTCGCCGGCATGCAATCCATGATCAAGTGGCTGGCCGCCGTTGGCGAAGAGCCCATGCATCCGTTTGAGATCGCATTCTTCCGCAACCTGATGGGCGTTGTGGCAATGCTGCCGATGGTCTTGCGCGGCGGCACACGCACGGTCCTGTCCACGTTCCGTACGTCGCGCCCCGGCCTGCATCTGCTGCGCTCCGGCGTGCAGGCCATTGGTATGTTGTGCTTCTTCACAGCCGTCACGATGATCCCTCTCGCCGAGATAACATCGCTCAGTTTCTCTGCGCCACTGTTCGCAACCACACTGGCCGTGCTGATGATGGGTGAGCGTATTCGTGCGCGCCGCATTACGGCCCTTGTCCTCGGATTTGTCGGCGTACTGGTCGTGCTGCGTCCCGGCTTCGGCGATCTCTCCACGGGCGCGATTCTGGCCGTCGTGTCGTCCCTCGCCTGGGGCTTCGCGATGACCATCATCAAGCGCCTGTCACGTACGGACTCATCCCTGACCCAGACGCTCTACTCCGGAATCCTGCTGGCCCTGCTGACAGCCATCCCGGCGTTTTTTGTGTGGACCACGCCATCACTCGAGCAACTGGCGTGGCTGCTGGGCATCGGTATCGTCGGCACGGTTGGCCATCTGGCCTTTGCGGAGGCGCTACGAAGCGCGGAGATGTCCGCGGTATTACCGTTGGATTTCTTGCGCCTGGTATGGGCCAGTGCAATCGGTTTAATTGTGTTCAGCGAAGTGCCATCGCTGATCGCTTGGGCTGGTGGGGCCTTGATTTTCACGTCGGCGACTTATATCGCGATTCGCGAGGCACAGTTGGCAAGGAACCTCGGGAAAAAGCGGTAGCACTTAGCGCAATCCCGTCAGGAAACGTCTCTTCACCTCGTTGATTCGTAACGCATCCAATACCGGCATCATATGCCGTTGCTGGTTGAACACGTGCAATTCGGCATTCGGAATCTCATCAAACATCTTAAACGCCATCGCGGGCGTTGAGCCCGCGTCGCCATCGCCCGTCATAATCAGTGCCGGACAACTAACGTGTTCGAGTTTGCCCGCGACCTGGTCATCCGAGCTGGAGAACACGCGGTGGGCTTTGACCTTGGCGGAAAAGTCGCCGTCACGCATCCAGCCGAGGACCTCCGCAACCAGTTGCGGGCGCTCGGCGCGGTCCTTGTCGGTGAACCAGCGAGCATTGCCGGAGGCACATGCCGCTTCGGCACCGCCGGCGGCCATGTCGGCTGAGCGTTCGCGGACAATCCTGGATTGTTCTGGCGAACGGTCGTAGACGGCGTTCAGGATCATGATGCCGGCGAGGTCGGCGTGGTATCTGACAGCGTAGGCCTGCGTGATGAGGCCGCCCATGGAGAACCCACCCAGCACGGGTTTGCGCGTATCTCCATATCTCTCGGCGATAGTCTGAATGACTTCGTGCACCTGCTGCACAAAGTCGTCCAGGGTGCGCTCACCCGACGGGTTGGGCGCGAGGCCGTGTCCCAGCATGTCGATGCAGCAGACACCAAAATCTGACGACAGCGCCTCGACCTGCCTGGACCACATGCGGTGGTCCATCAAGACGCCGTGCACCAAGACGACCGTTGGACCTTCGCCGGTCACCCACACCGGTGTGCCGGATGGCGTGACCAGCGTGGGTGTAGCCGCGGAATCTGACATGGATCAGAACGTCCGAGCTGTGTCTGGGCGGTGTCTGTTGGATGGCACGAAGCCGGTGCGAACCGCCTCCCGAGGCGCGGGCACAAACAACTCGCGGTCCGGATGCATGCCGGCCCCGTAGACGGCGGACACAGCCGAGCGACGCATACGGTTCAGCAAACGGGTGTCCGCGTCACCGATGTTTGGGTGCGTACCACCGTTGCCGTCCACCACGGCTTGCCACGCGGCTTTGCGGGCGGCCAGCGTGTCCGCATCGTTCAGCGCCGTGCAGTTCAGCTCGTTGATGTTGAGGTCCACGATGACTTCGTCGCCGTCTTCCACATAAGCAATCGGACCGCCTATTGCCGCTTCCGGTCCTACGTGTCCGATAACCAGGCCAACGGAGCCACCGGAAAAGCGCGCGTCAGTCATTAACGCCACCACCATGTTGCGCTCGCGGCAGAGCGTGGTGATACGGGATGTGGAGTCCAACATCTCCGGCATGCCAGGCGCGCCGCTTGGGCCTTCGTAACGCACGATGATCATGTCGTGGTTGTTGAAACTGTCGGGATCGTTAGCCAACGCGTCCAACAGGCCACGCTCACCTTCAAACACGCGCGCACGGCCGTTGAACACGTTGTCCTCAAGACCACCTTCAACACCGGCCAACTTGAGCACGGCGCTGAACTCTGGCGACAGATTTCCGCCGAGGACACGCAATCCACCAGTTGGCTTGTAAGGCGCCCCCACGGTATAGATGACAGTGCCGTCTGGAGCCGGCGGATTCAGCCGTGCGATCTGCTCGGACAGCGTCTCGCCGGTGCAGGTCAGCATCTCGCCGTTCAACAAACCGGCGTCCAGCAGCTCCTTGACGATGACCTGGATGCCACCTTTCTCGTCGATGTCCACCATCGAGTACACACCGAACGGACGTGCGTCGATCAAGACCGGCACAACGTGATGCGACAAATAGTTAAATTCTTCTGGAGACATGATGTCATCCCAGAAGCTGCCGAAGCCTGCGGCGCGGGCAATCTCGGGGCCGTGTAACAGCACATTGGTTGAGCCGCCTATCGCCATCGCGACGATCATGGCGTTGCGGATGGAATCACGCTGCACGATGTCGCGTGGCGTGATGCCTTTCTCAACCATGTTCTTGAGGTGTGTGACGAGTTCATCCGGGAACACGTTCATGCGACGCTCGTCGTCAGATGGCGGCGACACCATGTGCAGCGGCTCCATACCGACAACGGCAATAAATGTCTGCATCGTGTTGTACGTGAACATGCCACCACAGCTGCCGTAGCCAGGGCACGCCTCGCAGGCGATACGTTTCTTGATGTCGTCGTCCGGGTGTGCAGCGTTCTGGAAGCCGCTGATGATGTCCAGCGGCTCGTCGGTTACGGAATCGCGCCCGGGGCGGATGGGTCCGTCCGACATGATGATGGCCGGGCGGTTGTGCTCGAGAATGCCGGCCAACGTCCCCACCGGCGGTTTGTCGCAAGCCACAACGGCGATGGTGCCTTCCAAGCCGCTTGCGCTTAAGTGTTCGCAGACACCGTCATGCGTGACTTCGCGGCCGATCAGCGAGTAACGCATCTCTTTGGTTCCGTTACGCATCCCGTCGGAGGTAGCGACCGTATATTCGGGCTGTACGAGTCGCATCTCGATTTGGCCATCGCCATGACCCAGTCGCTGACGCAGCGCCTCGTGAATCGTCTCAACCTTGCGTTGTACGCCCAGGTAACACTGGCTGTCGCCTTTATTGCCTATAACGCCAACGGACGGAGAGTGCGCCAGCTCGATGTCAGTGCCCAATTCACGCGCAATGCCATAGGTTTGTGCGCTGCGGCCCGGGTTGGTGTCGATGAGGACGGGTTTACGATCGGAAGACATGTCAGAGACTCCTGGGAGAATGCAATTTTGGTCGTTGTGCAGGCCGGTGCCGGGCGCCTCTCAAAAAGACGACCCCTCAAAAATAGGCCCCCGGCAAAAGACGACCCCGGCAAAAGACTACTATTGTAACGCGGGCCGCGCGCTGACGCGCTCGAGGCGCATCAATTTGGCCCGTTTCACTTTGTACTGCCCGCCAGATGAACTTACGATAGTGTCATCGGCTTCCAGACCATAAGGTTATTGCTATGTCAGCTGTGTTGAGTACGCGCGAAGGCCCCATGTCGTGGACAAAAGAGACGTTGCTCGCCGACGACGGACTGGTGCGCCTGGACGATCGATGTCGCTCAGAGATGTTGACGGTTGCCTCTGAACTGGCAGCCAATCCTCTTCCAACGGAAGCACTGTCGGTCGACGAATTCCCGATGCCGGAGACTTACGCCCGCATGCGGGCGCTCCGGCCAACCTTGGAAAATGGCATCGGCTTCGCCATCATCGATCACGTGCCGGTTGCTGCGATGTCCACTGACATCGCTACGCAGATCTATTGGCTGCTGATGAGCGCCATAGGACGGCCAGTAGCACAGAAATGGGACGGCACCATGGTGTATGACGTCACTGACACGGGCCGTGCGCCAGCACCCGGAAACGGTGTGCGCTCTTCAAAGTCCAACCAAGGTCAGGGCTACCACACGGACAACGCGTTCAACACGCCGCCTGAGTTTGTGGCGCTGTTCTGCTTACGCCCGGCGATGGAAGGCGGTGTCAGCGGACTGGTCAGCATGGACTCGGTCTACAACCTCATGCTGGAACGTTATCCACAACACGTCGAGCGCCTGTTCGAGCCGTTCATCTTCGACCGTCAGCGCGAACACGCGCCCGACGACGACGAACTCATCAGTTCACGCCCGATGTTTGATGGTTCAGATGGCGAGGTAAAAGTCTGTTTGTCGACCGGCCTGGTGCGTCAGGCTCACAAGATGAGCGGTACGCCGATGGAGCAGGCCTGCCGCGATGCCATGCTGGCACTGGACACCGTCATGGAAGACGACTCACTCGGGAAAACGTTCGACTTCGAGGCCGGACAGATCCAGATCGTCAACAACCGCCGAATTGGCCACCGCCGCACCGGTTTTACCGACTGGCCCGACGCCGAGCGCAAGCGCCACCTCGTACGCATCTGGTTGCGCGACCACGGCCGACGCACATATCACGGGTGACAACTGCCATGAGTGACCAGCGCCCAAGTTTTGTTGTCTACGTCACGGACCAACACCGCGCAGATTTTATGAGTTGCGCAGGGCACCCGGTCCTGCAAACACCCAACATCGATGCCCTCGCGGCACGCGGATTGCTCTTCAAGCGCTTCTATGTGGCAAGCCCGGTGTGCATGCCAAACCGCGCCAGCCTGATGACTTGTCGTATGCCCAGCAGCCACGGTGTGCGCATGAACGGCATCCCGTTAGATACGCGCGAGGTATCGTTTGTCGAGCTGCTGCGCGATGCCGGCTACGAGACCGCGCTGATTGGGAAGAGCCACCTGCAGAACTTCAGCCGCGACGCGCCCATGATGAAGCCGCCGTCTACACGCGACGGCTACCATCGTGCGGGACCGCCGTTGTTGGAAGCTTACCGACAGGACTACGACGTACCACCTTACCTGTTTGAGCAGCGCGACTATCACACGCCCATGGCAGAGCATGCGCACGGGTCGTTTTATGGCTTTGACCACGTCGAAATAGTCACCAGCCATGGCGACTTCTGTAACGGCGAATATCGGGAGTGGTTACTCGAGCGGGAGCCAAACGCGGCGCAGTTGGTAGGCGCGGCCAATCAGCTGACGCACGACTATGTTTGCCCACAAGCGGTGCGCACGTCGATCCCGGAAGAGTTGTACTCAACAACCTACATCGCCGAGCGCGCTGAGGCGTGGATACGCGAACGTGATCCGGCGAGCAAACAACCGTTTTTTCTGATGGTCTCGTGGCCAGACCCGCATCATCCGTTTAATCCGCCCGGCAAATATTGGGACCTGTACAAGCCTGACGATATGCCAACGCCGGCGGCGTTTGCACGCAACGACTGGGAGCCGCCTGTACATGTCAGCGGCATTCTCGCGGAGCGCGAGGCTGGAATGGCACAACTGCAGGGGATGGGCAGTGTCGGCTGCTCAGCGCGCGAAGCGCGGGAAGCACAAGCGCTGACCTGCGGGATGATCGCGATGATCGACGACGCCATCGGATGCGTCGACGCAGCGGTGGATGAGTGCAACCGTGGGCAGCAGGTCGTAAAGGTCTTCACGAGCGACCACGGCGACCACCTGGGAGATCACAAACTGCTCTTCAAGGGCGCGGAGCAGTACGAGCAGCTGACGCGTGTACCTTTTATCTGGGCTGATCCCGATGGACCAACCGGCGAACGCACGGATGCACTCGGGCAGACGTTGGACATCGGCCGTACGATACTAGAGCGGGCGCACGTTGAGCCCGCGGTGGGCATGGAAGGCCAGGTACTGCCGCCACTTGCTGACGATGGCCGCGAATCTGCGTTCATCCAGTACGAACATCAGAAAGTCAATCCTGGCATAGGCCCACAACCGCGCGTGTACAGCATTCGCCACGGAGACTGGCGCCTCAGCCTGATTCACGGCGTCGAGGTCGGCGAGCTCTATAATCTTGCTGACGACCCGGGAGAGTTCCAGAACCGGTGGACCGACGCGCAAGCCAGTACCATCAAGGCGGAAATGATGGAGCGACTGGCAAGAGCACATCTGGATGCGGTAGTGCGCGCGCCGATCCCGGTCCGCAAGGCGTAATCCTCCCCGCCGGATGCGAAGGACAGCCCCTACGCTCCAATTTTGCGTCGTAGTGCACACTTTCCTTCCTCTTGAAGCCGGCCACACCATCGCCATATAGGTGTCATACAGGAAGCAACTGCTGCGCGCCCGGCTCAAGTCACTGCGCAAGCGACTAACGTGCGCGACAGGTCTTATACTCACAGAACTGTCAGGCGCTGAAGCTGACAACACCACCTAACGGAGGACTCGCAATGGGTTTATGGGATAAGTTGATGGGTGAATTTATCGATGTCATCGAATGGACCGATGACAGCGCGGACACACTCGTGTACCGCTTCCCAACCCACAACAAAGAGATCCAGATGGGCTCATCGCTCATCGTGCGCGAGTCGCAAATTGCGGTATTCGTATACCGCGGTCAGATTGCTGACGTGTATGAGCCCGGCTCGTACAAGCTGGTGACAGCCAACATGCCGGTCATGACGACACTGCAGCACTGGACCCACGGCTTCAACTCGCCGTTCAAGTCCGAAGTGTACTTCTTCAATACGCGTCAGTTCACCGATCTGAAGTGGGGTACGCCCAACCCGATCACGCTGCGTGACCAGGAATTTGGTGTCATTCGCATGCGCGCCTTCGGCAGCTACTCCATGCGCGTGGCGGACCCGGAAAAGGTCATGAAAGAGATCTCCGGTACGGAAGGTCACTACAGCGTCAAGCAGATTGAAAACCAGATTCGCGCGGCCATCATCACGCGCTTCACGGACCACATTGCGCAGTCGCAGGTGCCGTTTCTGGATCACGCCGCCAACCTGAACGAGTTTTCTGCAGCGTTGATCCCGGACATGTCTGCCGAGTTGGACCGTTTTGGTCTCGCGCTGGAGACGTTCTACATCCAGAACGTGTCGCTGCCGCCGGAAGTGGAAAAGCTCATCGACCAGCGCGCTGGCATGGCCGCGGTTGGCAACATGGATCAGTACATGAAGTTCCAGACCGCGCAGGCCATCCCGGCTGCAGCCGCAGCTGGTGGCGATGGCAGCGGTCTGGCAGGTGCCGGCATGGGTGCGGGTATCGGCATGGCCATGGGCAACGCGATGGCGGGCGCCATGGGTGCCGGCATGGGCGGCATGCAGCAGCAGCCCATGCAGCAGCAGGCCGCAGCGGCACCACAGAAAGTGATGGTGCGCTGTAGCCAGTGCAACACGCTTTGTGAAGAGGACCAGCGCTTCTGCCACAGTTGCGGCAACAAAATGTTTGCCGACTAACGACGACCATGGCGGGCGCCGGACCCTGGCGCCCGTCCTTTGTTGCGTCGATGCCGCAAACATCCGGCATTGCCTGAGCCAGGCGTTCTATCACTACAAATAAATTGGGCTTACGCGACAAGGTCGAGCTCGGGGCCATAGTCCAACGCCCACAACCCGGTGGTCGATTCGCCCCAACGCGACCATCCCCACCTGTCACGTCATAGCCACCGACGCAAGAATTGTGTACAAATAGGCGCGGCTATTCAGAGCTGAGTCGAACAAGCGAGGGACCGTTGGCGGATCTCAATTGCCCATCGTGTGGAAACGTCGTTCCGCATCAGTTGCAATACGCCAAGCTGGTCGTCTGTCCTAGCTGCCAAGTCACATTGTTCCTGGAAGATGATGCCGTCAAACATGCAGGCGAGAGATCCGTTATCGCCCAGGGTCCTTCCATATTTGCATTAGGCGTACCGTTCACACACGCCAATACGACATATGTGCCGCACGGCCGCATCCGCTTCGACTATGGACGCGGTTACTGGGACGAGTGGTGGGTGCATTCCAACGAAGGCGAAGGCCTCTGGATCAGTGTGGACGAAGGCGACATCGCTGTTGAGCATCCTTTGGCGTTGAACGGCCCGGCACCCGACTTCGATGCGCTCGCCATTGGCAGCACGATCACAGTCGGCGATCAAAAACTCACCGTTACCGAAAAGAACTCTGCTGAGTGCATCGGTTTCGAAGGCGAGTTACCGGAAGTCATCAGCGTCGGCGAGCGCCATAAATACGTCCACCTTTCGGGGCCACGCGGGTTAATTCTCACAGTCGAATTTTTCGACGGTGAGGCGCTGGTCTTCAAAGGGCTTTGGATCGATCCGTTTGAAGTGCGCACAGCATGAGCGAAGCCCAGAGCAAGTTGCGTTCCGTCAACTGCACACAGTGTGGCGCGCCCTTGACGCTGCACGGGGGTCACAAGGTCGAGTCGCTAACCTGTGGTTACTGCGGGTCCATGCTGGACGCGCACGATGATTACAAGATTATTACGCAATACAAGAACCTCCAACGTCCTTATTGTCCAATCAAGATCGGCATGAGCGCGACCATCATGGACGTGCAGTTCACAGCGATCGGGATGATCGCGTACCGCGACGAAGAGGGCTTTGCCTGGGTGGAAATGGCGATGTATTCGCCCACGCACGGTTATGCCTGGCTAGAGTACGACCACGGCCACTTCGTGTTTATCCGGCGCACCCGCGAGTTGCCTGAGACCCATGGAGCGCTGCACTACAAAGCTCGCTTTGGCGCAGCAGGGCGCAGGTATACCGTTCATAGCAACTATCACGCGAAAGTCTTCTTTGTAGAAGGTGAGATGACATTTGTTGCCAAGGTCGGCGACCAGACGCGTGTCATCGAAGGCATCGACCCGCCGTTTGGTTATGCCATCGAAATGACTGAAGGTGAGCAGGAATATCTGCTAAGTCAGTATCTCGAGCCCGAAGACGTCTACCAGGCGTTTGGCATCGATGCAGATGAGATTCGCGTTCGGCATACCGTACATGCGTTACAGCCGTACAAAACCAGCGGCTTCATTGGCGGGCTGAAGATGGCTGCCATCATCTTCACACCGATCGCGTTGCTGCTACTGCTGTATACCGTTGTGTTTGGCAGCGGCACGCGCATATTGCACCAGCAGTTTACGTCGCAGCAGATCTACGCGAAGACTGGAGTTGCCACGCGAACTTTTACAGTCACGGATACGGAAAACCTGATCTGCCTGGAGTTGCACTCACCGTTCAACAACTCCTGGGGATACTTCGACGTTGTCATCAAGAAGAACAACGAACCCGTCTTTTCGATGGCAAAAGAGATCTCTTATTACTCTGGCGGGAGTGGCGAAGATTCATGGAGTGAGGGTAGTACCGAGGCGGGTGCGTTCTTCCGCGCGCCATCGACCGGTGAGTATTCGCTCGAGATATTTGCCGAGGGCGGGACAGGTTACCGCGGTCGCAATCCTTCGCGCGCGCCCGTTGTGGTCAGTATTACTGAGGGCGTAAAGGTCTCGCGCTATTACTTCATCTTGACGGTTTTGTGTCTGGCCGCCTTCGCCGGCAGTTGGTTTGCACGTCGCCGTTTTGAGGCTGCGCGCTGGGAAGACGACGAAGATGACGACGACGATGACTAGTTTCGGAGACGCGCATGGGTAAGGTCATGTTAGGCGTCTTTGCGGTGCTCACGTTTGGCGCGATTTTTTTGACGAT
>MDTA01189472.1_pt1 | contig 14139 bp, 7 predicted proteins | sample 811151 | NCBI WGS metagenome assembly MDTA01 (sample SAMN05326648, study PRJNA326480) | marine metagenome | isolation source: seawater | place: Indian Ocean: South | collected 2010 | reverse complement strand
ATTATACGCACGATGCATTCAAGAGGGGTAAATCATTCGGATTTACTGAGCAAAGGCTCGAAATCCGATTCACTCGTGTCTCAAAGACACGCACAATCACGCGGTTGATGTGGTTTGGTTAGAGAGTCTAAGGAGGCTTAAAAAAATGGGAAATCAAAAAAATAATAAATCAAAATATATGATTAAAGCGAAAATCCAAGTTGATGGTACTGTACAAAGGAAAGATGTTGTCGGTGCACTTTTTGGGCAGTGTGAAGGACTGCTTGGAGATGAGTTGGATTTGAGAAAACTTCAAAGAACTACAAAAATTGGAATGATAGAAGTAAATCTTCAATCTAACAAAGGCAAAGTGTCTGGAGAAATAAATATACCAAGTAGTTTAGATAATGTTGAAACTGCAATTATAGGTGCAGCAATATCTACAATTGATCGAATAGGGCCGTGTAAAGCCACAATTAATGTTGCAGAGATACAAGATATTAGAGTAACAAAGAGAACTCAAGTAGTAGAGATAGCAAAAGATCTACTTTTGCGCATGGTCAATGAAGGCACATCAGCAACAAAAGATGTAATTGATGAAGTTCGAGCAGTTTTGACTACAGGAAAGGAAAAGATGTTTCATGGATTAACAAGCGGTCCCAATGTTGAAAGTTCGGATTCATTAATTATCATGGAAGGAAGAAATGATGTTAGAAATGTATTATCATTTGGAATTAAGAACGCTATTTCAGCAGATGGAGCAGGAAACATCAAACCAGAGTTAATTGAATTGGCAGAGAGTAAATCAACAGTCATTGTAGCAATAGACGGTGATCGTGGTGGCGAGATGCTATTAAGAGAACTATATGGAACTTTGAAAGTTGATTTTGTAGCGCAAGCACCAACAGGCCAAGAATGGGAATTATTACCACAAAAAACAGTAACTAAATGCCTGAATATGAAGGAACCTGCTGAGAAATTTATGTCTAAGCTTAGTTCTGATGACGAAGACGATGGTTCCAAGAAAGAAACAACAAAGCGCGAAGCACCAACACAAATTGTTGATTACGCTGCACACATAAATTCACTAAAGACAAATCAAGCATTATTTGTTTATGGTGACGACACAGTTTCTGAAGCAATTGGTGCAACTAAACTTGCAGATGAAGCAAAAAAAGCAGAGAATGTGTTGGCTATAGTTTTCAATGGTAAAATAAGTGACAGAACCTTTGAAATTGCAGCAGAAGCATCAATTCCTACAATTATTGGAACATCCATAACTAAAGGACTTAAACCCCAATTGAATGGTGTTGAAGCATGGTCAACCACAGACCTATAGTGAAAGAGTGAGCAGATGCAATTAATCCCAACAGTGCCATTACTTGTGGGAATAATAGGCCAATCAATTTGGTTTTGTTCAATCTTTTGTATACTATATTCAAAATGGTTTGAGTCGACTGTAAAAGCTAGCAACAAATTGTACTTACTAGGATGGTGGGGCGGAACAATTTCTTTGTTCGGTTTCATAATTTATTCACTTGCTTCAACAGCAAACGCAACGTTTTTTGAAATTGGTTGGAGTATGAGTTTAATCTTAAGCTTGTCATTATGGTGGATTGTATGGAAAAAAATGGATTCAAAATTATCAAAGTTAGAGGAAACTTTGCTAAATTCTAAAGATGCCCCTCCTTCCAAGGAAAAGAACGAACTAGAGGAAATCTGTAATAAGCTTCAAAGAATTTCACAAAATATTGTTAAATTTTGTTTGCTATTGTGGTTAGCGCAGGTCATTTTCATTACCTTAACATTTAGTTAGAATTGTGCTATAGTTCCCAAAACGAGAATAACTATTCGCACCTCCCCTTTTGTTATGCAATCCCCTCCAGCAACAGCATTTGATTTACCACCTCAGAAAAAATCATTGGAAATATCTACGTTGATAAGTCCTGGAATTGTATTCATAGCATTGATTTTGGCATCCGTTGGAGTATTTTCAGATTCATGGAGTGTCGAAGAAACATCTCAAACAGTAAATATGATTGGCCAAACAATCACAACATCTAGTGATATGAAAACAGGACTTGATGATGGATATAGTGAAATTTGTGTAAATGGGGTATGCACTGTTAACGAATATGACCTCGGAGAATCGTATGACAATTGCACTTCTTCGATTGAACAACAAAAACAATCATCCCAGGGAACAAATACAAGCCAAGAAGAGGGAGATACATCGTTAGAGGCATCATGTGAAGCATTAGGAGATTCAAGTAGTGCAGGGTTAGTAGGAATAATCTTCATCACATTAGGAATAATTGCAATGATAACTTCGATTACGTTTTCAATATTGGGCATTCGTGGAATAATGATACCTTATTCATATATCTCTACTTTTTCTAGTTCATTTTTCACTTTCATTGGAGTAGTAGGTTGGATGGTAATGATGCCCGACCCAATTTCAGGCACAGATCCGAGTTTGGGTTCTGGTGCATGGATTACAATCTTTAGTATATTATTTACAATTGGAGCGGGCTCCTATACAGTATATCTTCAACATTTTACAGATCAAAGTTTACCATTTATTCAGGGAAACATACAACAACCCCCCAATGTATCCGGAAGTATGTCTATACCTTTGCCTCAACATAATATGACAAATCATTTAGGGGCGACAATGGAAACCAATAATTCAATTAGGGCAATTCCATTGATGAATAAGCCAGATTCAAACTTGAATGAATTAGTGGTACGCGAATCTTCAAATGGAAACGCCACACTTTCAATAGTTGCAGATGAAGATTTATTTCATGTCTTGAAATCAGTACGAAAAAATACACAAGAATCGGTAAAACACCTTGCAACGATACAGAAATCTGCAATTCAAGGTTTTTCACATACGCGCTATAATCTTCTAATTGATAACCAACTTTCCTTTACCATTTCTTCAGTAATCCTGTTTCCAACAGCAGTATTGCTTTTCTTTCCTGTAACTGCAGTTTTTGGATTATTTACTTTCACAGCATCTTTACTTTTTGCAGGTCTTGCGATTATTGCAAAAACTAGGCCACACACATTAACTATACATACATCAGGCGGGCCCATAAAAACTCATTTTTTCGAAGCTCAATCAAATGGATTTTTGATGACATCCACGATGGGCTCTATTGATGGTATATTATCTGATTATATTCAAACAGGAGTATTGGAAATTCCTCAAATGGCGACTCCACAGATGCCAACTATACCTGTAAATACGCCTCCCTTAGAAACCACCCCTCAAGAAGCAACTACAGAACCCCCCTCTTTAGAAATGGAAAATGGCGGTGATGAGAAACCAGAAGAAAAAGTCGAAGAAATTATACAATCTTCTTCAGAAGATATGGATGTAGAAACACCTCCTCCAGCATCATTGCCGTCAACACCTACTCCGCCAACACCTCCTCCAGCATCATTGCCGTCAACACCTCCTCCGCCAACACCTCCTCCAGCATCATTGCCGCAAACACCTCCTCCGCCAACACCTCCTCCAGCAGCATTGCCGTCAACACCTCCCCCGCCAACACCTCCTCCAGCAGCATTGCCGTCAACACCCCCTCCGCCAACACCTCCTCCAGCAGCATTTTCAGCGATACCACCTCCTCCCCCTCCACCTTCAGAACAACGGGCAGACTCAATATCTACAGAAGAAAAGGACGATCTTCTCGATGCTCTTAATGATTAAAAAAGTGCAATTTAATCTGAAGTTAAGGGTTAGAGCAATGAATAACTATATTTTCGCAGTCATATGGCCCTTGATAAAATAGAAAAGTCAAGCTTCATAGAATTTTTAGTATTTTTAGTTGTAGTAATTAGTACAATCTCAATAAGTATCAATCAAAGTGAAAATCAAAGTGAAATTTTGGAGGTAGAAAGAATTACTGGTGTGATAGAACTTTCTACAGAAGAATCGATGGATGCTTTAGGTTTACAAGAATTTAGAGTGGGCGCATTAGCAGAAATAGATATGAATGTGCAAAAAGTAGTGACTAGTGGGTGTGAAGATTGTACAACATTGATTGAAGGAATAGAAATTAATGGTACAGCCAACATAACAAACCTCAAGGACAAAGAAAGTATTGGCAACAGTGGCAGTACAGGTAGAGTAGAAGGTAGATTAACGATAATTCATTTGAGTGAATATCTCAAACCAAATTTTATTTCAAGAGAATGGATTTCAATTGATTGGGATGCAGGAGATTCCTCAACAAAATGGGAGATATATTTGAATCATACTCCCCCAAAATGGAATCCAAGTGATAGGTACAGCACATCTTTTGTAGAGATACCTGAAGGAATGGAAAGTAGAGCAGGGCCTCTTGTATTGGTTAGCCCTATCACAAATCAATATACTATCTCAAAGGGCTGTTTACCATCTACATTTTTATGTGACGAGAATTCTACAAACATAAATCTAGAAACAACATTTAATGTTCAAAAAAACCCTAAAACTATTCTACACCCGATTAAATGGGATTTGCAAATGGTCAATTTAACTAGTGATGAAAGCCCCGTTAAGAATGAAAAAGTTAGAAAACTTTTCGAATTAAAAAATGAAATGGACCTAGATGAAATACGTTGTCCAGAACAGGATCAACAAATAATTGCTTCTAAATCGTGGCAAGTTTCAGAAACAACCAATTCAGTCATAGCGCCAATGAGTATTTGGGTAGAAGCTTTTTCTTTGAATTCAAATATATTTTCAACATCAAATGCAAAAATGTGGAAGGAAGTAGATTATTCCAACTCCGGTTGTGCTAATTTAGAAACGGATGATGGCAGGCTAATTTTTGGAATTGTTGTTACTGATTAGATTATACCAAAGCCCAATAGAAATACATATTAGGTCACTTTCCGCAATGATATGAAGCGTATAGCGGTAGCTTTGGTTGTATTGTTAGGTTGTATGACGTTATCCTCTGCAATGGGGAGTATTGTCGCCTCGAACGATATTATAACAGAGTCAGGACAAAAAAGAGGATTAAGTGTAGATGGTTTTGTTGAAACAAAATTAGCGAGTGTTGGAACTGCAGTACAAATTCTGGCACATACACGAGGACACACAGACAATACTCAAGTGACAGCAGATATTCTATATTATCCACAAGAACCAATAGAATTTTTGACAGAGGGTGCATTGCCCGAAGGACATCAAGGAGTTTGGGAAGCAAGTCTTACATTACAAAAAGTAGGGGAGCATCCAGAAGATTCTAATACATGGGTTTGGGAAGGAAGTTACATAGTTCCCATTAATTCAATTGGAGGGGTATTTGGAGCAAGAGTAATTGCAGAAGATGGTAATCTTAGAGCCACAGACGACCCCAATCAATTACGCGAACTATTCCTTTCAGAAGTAGAAAAACTTCTACAATCTTTAGACGATGCTTGGGATACTAATAGCCCAGCAGATGATATAAAAACTGAATTTGATGAATTAGAAAATACCGCAACATCAAATGGAGATTGGACAGATTTTGTTGATATTGCAACGGATGGAAACAGTGCTGGAGATGCAGGGCAATTATGGAATTCAATGATAGATGCAGGACATAACCAATACAATATGTCAGAAGGCGCAACTTTCCTTGAATACTTAATGGAATTTTTGGATTCAGAAGATGTAGATGCAGGACTAGCATTCATAGGTAGTTTGTTGATTTATGTTCATGAGTTTCCAATACCAAGAACTTTTGAGGATTTACCTCCATTAGTAGATCACATTCAAGCCTTTGATCCAATTGAGAATTTTACAAGATTTGAAGGGACAGGAGATTTCGAAGCAGCATACAATGCATTATTGGGAAGTAATGAGTGGTCTGCGTTAGAAGATGCATTTGATAATTTAATTAATGGTGAAAAAGAATTCGAATCAGTACAAACAATATTGCACAACATAGCACTATTATCGGTGTCTGTGCATCCTGAGGCGATTATACAAGGGATGGATGCATATTTTGGTTCATTAGAGAATGAAGATATTGATAATGCTACACCATTCCAAAAACTCTTAGTTGGATGGGCAGGTATGTTTGAAAAATTCGAAGAAGAAACAGATTTCCAAGATACTGATGGTGATGAAATACCAGATAATATAATCTTCGAATACGAGAAACTTCTAGATACTCCTGAAGGACAAGCATGGACTACAAAAATGGCTTCAAGTGGCTCATCATCATATGTGAACGATGCTTTTGATGAATTCAATCAGCTGCCTGAAAATATAATACAACATATTATTGATAGCATATTCTTAGATATTGCAAATGAACAAATACATCCATTATGGGAGGATGTTGGAGAAACAGCAGCAGAACTTGGCGAGTGGATGGAGATGGCCTCATTTAGTAATAAAGAGGACAACTGGCATAAACAAGACTGCGATTCAGAATCCACCGATGATGATGGGGATGATGGGGATGATGGGGATGAAGAACCTTGTTACGACACACCATATTTCGAAGAATTTGGTGAGATGAAAACATCATTATATGATCCGCACTTACTTGACCTTGGATTTAGATTATCTTTCGGTATAGACTCTCATACAGGAATGGACTATGAGACAATTCAAGACAAATATCCAGATGATTTCCAAATAGTAGCTACTAATAATCATGGTGAATCTCAGACAATATCTCTTTACAATAATGAAGATAATATTCATGATTATTATGGCAGATTTACTGCAACACACATTGAAGATGCAACCTGGAGTTTTTCGCAACCAATGTATAATTGGGAACCATGTAATAACGATGACTGTCATGTCTCACATGCAGAACTACGTATCGAAGCACTTAGGCCCAGTTTGTTGGAGGCTATGTCTTACTGGACATTAGATTCATTATTCGTTATATCAGCACTAGGAGTACTCGTAGATCAAGAAGAAACAGGAACAACAAACACTCCTTACACTATTAACACATATTCATACGATGCATTTGGTGCAGTAGAAAATGCAGACGTAGATATTGCAGTATTGAGAGTATCACCCCAACTAGGGGCAGAAGCAGCAGCTAGTTTAGAGCCAGAAGGCACTGTAAACATAGATACTAGTTCAGCATTCCCAGCATCACAAGCATCACAATTTAGAGGAGAATATGATGGAAGTGATTTAGATGGAGATATTTCAGTAAGAATTGAGCATTGGGGAGAACGTGATGATAACGAAAACTTGAGGCAAGATATGTTAAACGCAGAAATGTATGTTGACAAATCTGGTTCAGGTACTATGTGGGATGCAACTAATGAAGTAAATAACCATTGGAAGAGAGGGATAGTCGAGACTACAAGTTCTGGTACTACAACCAGTGGAATTGAGTTTGAGTTTTGGGAACAAATACCATTACCAAATAGTCCTGGATGTATGTGGTCTGAAGCATCTTTTGACGGAGGGGATAACCTTAATTTACAAATTAGATATCAAAAATTCTTCCAAGAAGAACATGGTGAAGATGGTCATTATGAACGCACTGATTTCGATGCTCCAAATATAGAGAAAATAGTAATTGATTGGGGAGATGGAGCAACTGATGAAATCGATATGACAACTGAGTATAGAACTGATGCTGATGAGTGGAGGGGTCATAGTTATGATAATAATGGCGAAAACCAAATGGTAGAGATACAGTATGAATTAGGTGATAGCACCACATACACACATACTTACCACTATCAAGAAGGTGAAGGATTTGAAAGAACTAATGAAGAAGAAGAGACTTCGTATCATTGGAGCGAGTCCCATTCAGATGAATCGTGGTGGGATTATTGTCGACTAGAAAAAGACAGTTCCTCTACACCGACTCCTGCTTTGATAAATTCGTTTATTACAGATGGTCCAGCAGAAGTATTGACTGAAGTTATCTCACAATCAAATGGTGATGGAGAAGTAAATCTTGATGTAACCCCCGATTTAGCAGGAGTGTATACATCTATTGTCCAAACACAACACGTTAGAAATGGAGAAACATTTACAGGAATTGGTGTGAATATTATAGGCATTACAGAAGGTACAGTTGCTTTGGGAGGATCATTAGTATCTGAGACAACATTTGCAGGGATTCCTGTATATTCAGCAACTCCACTTTCGAGCGGACTAATGGAAATTGAGGTAACACCTTCAGGAATTTCAGCCGATAATTACAAGGCGATTGTAGCTGTTTTACCACTTGATTTATCCGTACCGTTTCCAGATATTGATGCAGATCTCTGGAATGATGAAGCAGTGCAAATGGAAGAATTAGAATTCCAATCAGGAGATGTTTCACGTACGCAAGAAGTTAGAGTAAATGCACCATTATCTTTAGTAGCGGTAATGATTATGGAAGATGAAGAATCATTATTCCCTCTAGCTATGAGCATTGGTCTTCTTTTAACCAACCCAGAATCTTTAGATTTGAATTGTGCGGATCCACTTGACACTTCTTGTCTAGGGCCGGGTCAAACTGCAAATGTAGCATTAGCAGATTCAACAGATACAACACGTATTCTTTCAGTTGCTGCACCAAAATTAGGTTTTGATCCAGCATCAATAGATCTATCTTCATTCAGTGAATTCGGTTTTGGAGCAGTAAGAGAGGATGTAGGATGGATAGCTGAAGAACAAGATATTGTAGAACGGTGTGAGGTCCATGAAGTTTGGTTTGATGAGGATAGTGATTGGGAAACAGGCACTGAAAGCAATGTAAGGATGAGTTTGAGAAGTGAAGTTAACGAATATGTTGAAAACAATTATGTTTACACACCAAACACTGTGTTAAAAGACACAAATGGGGACACAATATCTCCTACCTCAGATTGGCATAAAGATGAATGGGAGTGGGAAGATAAATACCATGCAAGATATTATTTAGAATCTGGAGAATATACTTTAACTACAGATTCAGGAGATTTCACAATAGAAGTATCTACAGATGAATATAGTGCAGAAAGAAAAGGGGACGACACTCGTTGTGGCGAAGAAGAACCATTAGAGGAAGAAGTCTTTGCAGAATTCACAGATGTATTCGGCAATCTAAATTCTGTTGCTTGGGGACAAGGAAGTAGTGCTGATTTGTCTTTACCACTTCTTTCAGCGCCAAATGTGCCTTACACTGTAATTGGTATAGCACAGCAAGGAACTGGTGACTCATCAACAGTTATTGCAGCATTAAACAATTGTGATAACAATGAATGCGTTTCTGAAGAGAACCCTGAAGAAATCGTAATGCAAAACTTATCTGTAGCATTTACTCCATCAAACCCACAAATTGGAGAGACTGTAATAATTAGTGTAGTTGATGAAAGTGGATTCCCAGTTCCAGGTTTATCTCTAATTGTTACTGGAGAAGATAAAGGAGATTCATACATTACAAACCAAAATGGACAAGTGGCATATGTGATTCCTGATGCTGGAAATTATACAATATATGTTGGAGGAGGTTTGAATTATAATGAAGTTACAAAAACAATAATTGTAGATTCAGATGGAGTCCAAGAGCAAATAGTCAATGAAGAGGGGGAAATTATTGAAGTTGATTTACAAGACGGCACAGACATTACTGGCCCTATTGACGACAATCAACAAGATAATGAAATAGATAATCAAAATAACCAAAATGATCAAACAACTACAACAGATGATGAAGATCAGGCAGGATTAAGCAGTGGATTAAGTGCTGGACTTGGCGATAATATGATGCTAGGACTTTATGCAATAGGTGGAATAATCATAGTTTTACTTGTAGCAGTATTAGTTATGAGGTTAAGAGGTAGAGAAAGCAATCAATGGGATGATTATGATGAATCTTCAGATATGTTTGATTATGGGGACGGAGACCTCTTTGGAACACCACAACAAACATACGCACAGCCTGCGCCAACACCACAACCAGCATATGCACCACCTCAAAGTTCAGGTAAACCTCCAAGCAACCAACAAGGGGAAATGAGAGACGGCTATGAGGTACTCGAATTTCCTTCAGGCAGTGGCCAGTGGTGGTTTAGAGATCAATCATCTGGGCAATGGATGGAATGGCGCTAGTAGTAAGAATTTAGTATTAACAAAGCCATAACCTCTGTATTGAGGCAATGATGATTAGGTCCAACCACTGAGAATGTTACGTGAGACCAACTAACGCTAGACTTGTGATAGTAACAATAATGCTTACATGTACAAGTTTAGTAGTACTTTTCCCCTTTGAAGCGCAATTAAATACAGATCTAATCTTTGATGATAAAACAACTCAAAGGTTAGATGACGAGGGCTCAATAAACCCATCAACACAATTAATTCTAAAGATAAAACATGATGATGGGAAAAAGCTTACAAATAATCTCACAAGAGTACAAAATTTGTTAGAGTTAGAAGATAATGCCATGAACAATAAAACATCTCGATATTATTTTGAATCAAATCGAGTGTACCCTGCAGATATTGAAACACCTTTCTCACGATGGTCTTCTGCATTTGAATCTAGAAATAAATCTTTAGAAAATGCATCCACGTGGACCGAATTACTTTCCCCAAGTATCGAAGGAGGGTGGTGTGGTTCAGAATCCACACCGGAGGAGCAAAAAGCATTCCAAGCAACTTTGTTATTATTGCCTAAAGAAACGACTTTTCATGTGGCTTGTCCTGCCTTTACAGGGTCATATCCACAAGTAGCTCCTGATTCTACAGAAATATTATGGTTAATTAATCTCAAATTAGTTGAAGAAACTGGAGAGGATTGGTATCAACTTAGCAATTGGGCTGCAAAAATAAGTGAGGAAACGGAGTATGAAATTTCAACTGTTGGCATAAATATGCTATTTTCAAAAACAACAGAAATTGCGAAAAATGACGTTTCAATGATTATATTACCATCTATAATTGTTTTAGGATTATTACTTACATTTGGATTAAGAGATCCATTAATTGCGATAGGAACTCTTGGAGGAATGGCTTTAGTAGTAAGTACTGAAGTTGGGATTTTGAATGCATTAGGTTTCCAATTTTCAGTAATTGATATTGTTGCCTTACCAATAATAATGGGTGTTGCTGTTGATGGTGCTTTTTGGTATTGCAAATCCTCACGCACTAGAGATGAAGTTAGAAAAATGCTACTTATTGCTATGTTAACTACTGTGGCGGCAGTATCTTTTGCATTATTTTCTCCAATCAGAGCACAAAGATCACTTTCACTTGTAATGATTATTGGAATTGTTTTGAATTGGATTTTTACTAGATTTGTCCTCGAAGAATTTTATCTTAGTAGGTCCCAAAAAACGCAACAAGTTGAAAGATCAAAATTATTGCCATATCACATAACATTTTCTTGGTTTTGGCCCATTTTTTTGGTAGTACTTTCCTCTTTAGTACTAATCGCACCTCCTGGTGTTCAAGTTCTTGACATCAATCAATTCTTGCCAGAAGACGATCCTGCATTAGAAGAAATGGAAGAAATTAAATCAAAATATATTTTAGCATCAAGTACAATTACTTGGATTGCAATTGATGTTGATGGAGATAGCACCGAAGATTACCTCAAAGTAAGAAACTTTCAAAACCAATTATCATTCCATCCGAGTATAATTAATCTTGATACTGGTTTAATACGTAATCCAATGATTATTGGTTTACAAAACCCAATAGGAAATATTTCAACTCAAACGATTAATTCTGTTTCGTCAGACAATGCAGAATCAATATTTATGGATGATCAGCGACTTCAAAATAACGGTGTTACTACTGGAGTTATAATTGGAGTATTGATTGATGGAGAAAATGCAGATGCGGCTTTAGAATTATCAAACGATATTTACAGTTTATTATCTGAAAATTCATTATCAGGAGAAGTAGGGGGAGATTTGGCAGTTGGTGCAAGTTTAGCATTAGCTTTTGATGAAAGTCGTGTAACACAAATATTGTTAGCAGGAGGCGCAGTATTTATCGTAGCTTATATGGTATTGAGATCTAAGATTAAAGCATCTCGAATTGCAATTGGGACAATTGCGGTTGGGATTGCTGTTGATAGTATGGCTAGTATGATGGGAGGCAGGGGAGTGAATACGGCACCTGCTGTGCTCTTAGGAATGGGTTTTGCTGCTGATTATTTATCTCACTCAAGTACAGATCATGCTCCAACAATAAAAGATACTGCTGCTAGGTGGTGGGCAGCAATAACTTCATTATCGATATTTATAATGCTAGCTTTTGCAACATTTCCTCCTGCAAAAAGTACAGGAGAGCTACTTAGTATTAGCATAATATTTTCAATATTACTTGCAACATTTTTGTCTATGAAATATATCAAAAAGGATGAAGAAGAATAAATTCACAGATATGGCAAGAGATTTTTTATAATATGCAATTATTAACATAGTTTATGGATTATGATTCTAAAACGCTTCTAGAGTTGAAGAAATTGTGCAAAGAGCGCGGTTTAAAAATTTCGGGAACAAAGGATGAAGTAGTAATACGATTAATGGAGAATGATGAATCAAAACAATCAGAACCAGTTCAAGTATTGAATCAAGTACCCGCTCAAAATTATTCAACACAACAATTTCCATTGGGAATTCAGCCACATTTTTATTATCAAAAGCAAAATGAATTATTCAAAACATTAGGTACATTTGTTTTGCTTTATGGCATATTTAGAATGGGGTGGGCAATTCTATTCACCTTTGATGCTGGAATGGGGCTTGGCTGGTTAACTGCCCCACTTGGGGTTTTGATGGGATTCGGGTTTGTTTTTGGTGGAGTTTTAATCTATAATGAATATAGGAATGGAATATATTTCACACTTGTAGTACTCACAATCTCAGGGGTATTAAGCCTTGTATTCCATGGCCCAGATCCAAATTCGGTATCTATTGCATGGGGAGATGAGATGCTAATGACTTCAGCACTTTGTTCAACAACATGCATCGGAATTGCAGCAATTCCCTTGGTTTTCTCAACTGATAATCTAAAAAAGGGCTGGCCCGAAGCGATTGATAATTTAATCAATAATCTATATTCAAAGAATAATAATTCAGTTAGTGAAAAGATAAGAATCGAATGTTCAAATTGTGATAAAGTGCTATTGGTTCCAATAGATTATTCTGGTAATATTAAATGTCCTAGTTGCGATAACTCAATGTCCATTTAGTAATTAGATAACAAATAATATGATGTCATTATACGCTAGCACATGCCCGACCCAACGTTTAGCCCTGATGGAAAATGGATGTGGTCAGGAACTGAGTGGATTCCAGCACCTCCATCTAATGAAGAGGGTCAAAAGAACGAATCACAAACAGTTAACTTACAAGATTCAGTTATAGGAGGAGACGTCATTCATACCACAGTAGTCAATAATGATGCAACCGCAGTTACTTCCGCAGTCATTACAGCACTTCAACAATTAGGAGTTATTAACAAAGAAAATACAGAACCAACTCTCCCTCCAATTCCTGAAATAGAATTACCTCCTTCATTTAGTGTAGGAGATCATGTGGAATATCATAGTCCAACAAATGGATACTGGTTGGATCGTTGTACAGTTTTAGCAGTTAATGATGATAGCACATATCGTATTGAGGTGCCAAAAGATCAAGGATTAATTGAAACTAAATATGCCGTAGTTATTGGTACTGCTCCAGGAACAATTAGACCTGCATCTGCACCCTACAAGTTAGGAGATCATGTATTTGTCAATTGGAAAAATTATGGGCATTATTATCCCGGAACTATTGCTTCAGAAAATGAAGACCACACTTTTTTGATACATTTTGATGATGGCGACGTTGAAGACAATGTCGAATGGAGTAGAATTGAAAGATTACATGAGGAATCACCTGAAGTCAGAGAATATGTTGATAATGTGATGGAAACACATCAAGAATTGAATGAATTGATTGAAGCATTTAAGGTATTTGATAACGAAGGCAAGGGAACTATTTCAGCTACAGAATATTTTAGAATATTAACTGAAATTGGAGATAATCCATTAAATGAAAATGAAGTTATAGAAAGTTTTGAAGAATTAGGAATTGGAATGGATACAGAAATTGATTATTATGAATTAGCTAGATATTTGGCAGGAGGAAATACTTCGTCACAAGAACTTGTAAAACCAAACGTGATAATAAAAGATGCAAAGATTGTACAAAATAGTT
>MDTA01031818.1_pt1 | contig 14140 bp, 14 predicted proteins | sample 811151 | NCBI WGS metagenome assembly MDTA01 (sample SAMN05326648, study PRJNA326480) | marine metagenome | isolation source: seawater | place: Indian Ocean: South | collected 2010 | reverse complement strand
TTTACATTGTAAGATTTTAAAGTCTTTATAAATTTTAAAAATTGTATATAAGTTTATATGGTTACAATAAAAGAATCTCTTACCTTTGATGATGTATTATTGCTGCCGCGATATTCCAATATATTGCCATCTCAAACAGATATTTCTTTAGAATTAACAAAAAAAATTAAATTAAAAGTTCCTTTTTTATCTTCAGCAATGGATACAGTGACAGAGGCTAAAATGGCTATCGCTATTGCACAAGCAGGTGGTATTGGAATCATACACAGAAATTTGAATATAAAGAAACAAACAAAAGAAATTGTTCTTGTAAAAAAAAGAAAATTATTGGTAGGTGCAGCCGTAGGGACTAATAATGAAGACATAAAAAGAGCAAAATCATTAATCGATTGTGGTTGTGATCTTATTATTATTGATACGGCCCACGGGCACAGTGAGAAAGTATTGAATACATTATACAAGTTAAAAAAAATTAGAGGCAATGTACCAATATGTGTAGGCAATATAGCTACAGGTGAGGCTGCAAAAAAATTGTTTGACTCTGGTGCAGATATTATAAAAGTAGGTATTGGTCCTGGATCAATTTGTACAACGAGAATGGTAGCAGGAATTGGTGTACCACAAATTTCAGCAATCAAAGAAGTAAGGCAAGCATTAAAAAATAAAAAAATTAAGATTATTTCTGATGGAGGTATCAAATTTTCTGGTGATCTAGCAAAAGCATTAGCTGCTGGTGCTGATGCAATTATGATGGGATCTATATTTGCTGGAACAGATGAAAGTCCAGGAAAAAAATTTAAAATTAAAGGAAAAATTTATAAACAATATCGAGGCATGGGTTCTATTGGCGCTATGTCTTCAGGCTCTGCAAATAGATATTTTCAAAAAAAATTTAAAGATAAATCAAAATTTGTACCTGAGGGAGTGGAGGGTAGAGTAGAATATAAAGGTAACGTATCAAAAATTATTTATCAATTACAAGGTGGTTTACGCTCATCAATGGGATATATTGGAGCAAAAAATTTAAATCAAATTAAAAAAAATGCTAAATTTATCAAAATTACAAAAGCAGGTTTTTACGAAAGTATGGTTCATAGTGTTGAGATGACACAAAAAACAATAAATTTTAAATTATGACTCAAAGATTATTAATTTTAATAATTATTTTTTTATTACTACCAAAATTTTTGTTTGCAAAAAGTAAATTTTTTGAGGAAGGTCTTAATCTATTTAATAATAAAAAATATGATGAAGCTAAATTTAAATTTGAGCAAGACATAATTTTTGATCCAAAAAGTGAAATGTCTTATTTATATCTCTCAAAAATATTTAATAATTTAAAAGAAAAAGTTCTTGAGGAACAAAATTTAAAAACAGTTATTATGCTTAATCCAAGAAATGAAGAGGCAATTTATTACTTAGCAAAATTAAAATTAGATAGTTCAGACTATATAAAAAGCAAGAAATTGAATGACAAACTAATGACTATATGTAAAAAATTTTGCAAAAAAGGTAAAAAACTAAAAGTCGAAATTGAAAATTTATCAAAAAAATAAATGCAATTTCATAGTCATAAAGATAAGATTATTATTGTAGATTTTGGATCTCAGGTTACAAAGTTAATAGCAAGAAGAGTTAGAGAATTAGGTGTTTATTCTGAAATACTTACTCCATTACAAATAAGAAAGTTAAAAAACTATAATTTTATTAAAGGTATAATTTTGTCTGGTGGACCTTCAACAGTTACCAAAAAAAAATTCCAGACTATTCCAAAATTAATCTTTGAAAAAAAAATACCAATACTTGGAATCTGTTATGGTTTACAACTAATTGCAAAACTATATGGTGGTAAAATTAAATCTTCAAAAAAAAAAAGAGAGTTTGGTAGAGCTTTTATTTTTAAAAAAAAAGAGTCAGCTTTAACTAAAAATTTTTTTAATAAAAGAAGTTTTGTTTGGATGAGCCATGAAGATGCAGTGGTAAAATTACCAAAAAATTTTAAGATTGTTGCATCCACTAGAAATTCAAAATTAACAATTATAGAAAATAATAAAGAGAAGATTTATGGTGTTCAATTTCATCCTGAAGTGACCCATACAGATAACGGAAAATATATCTTCAAAAATTTCTTATTTTCAATCTGTAAATTAAAAAGAAAGTGGAGTGTTCCTTCACAAAAAAAAAGACTTATTCAAGAAATAAAAAAAACAGTGAAAAAAGATAAAGTATTATGTGCTCTTTCTGGGGGCGTAGATAGTAGTGTAGCTGCTTTATTAATTAATCAAGCAATTAAAAAAAATCTAATTTGTATTATGGTTGACACTGGTCTCATGAGAAAAAATGAATTCAAATATACTTTCAAATTATTTAAAAATAGATACAAATTAAATGTCAAATTAATAAATGCTTCAGATATTTTTTTTAAAAAATTAAAAAATATCTATGATCCAGAAAAAAAAAGAAAAATAATAGGTAATTTATTCATAAGAATATTTGAAAAAGAGGCAAAAAAAATCAAAAATGTTAAATATTTAGCACAGGGTACTTTATATCCGGATATAATTGAAAGCCAATCTTCGACAGGAAGCATGACCTCAAAAATAAAATCACATCATAACGTAGGTGGACTGCCAAAAAAAATGAAATTAAAACTAATTGAACCATTAAAAGAATTTTTTAAAGATGAAGTAAGAATTCTTGGTAATTCCTTAGGTTTAATTAACGATATTTCTAACAGACATCCTTTTCCTGGACCAGGTTTAGGAATTAGGATATTAGGTACTGTTACAAAAGAGAAGGTAAATATACTACAAGAAGCTGACCATATTTATATAAATGAACTTAATAGATTTAAACTTTATGATAGAATATGGCAAGCTTACGCTGCATTGTTGCCTGTGAGAACAGTTGGAGTTATGGGCGACTCCAGAACATATGAATATACTTGTTTGCTAAGAGCTGTAACTTCAGAAGATGGGATGACTGCAGATTTTTTTACATTTCCAAAAGATTTTTTTAATAATATTTCAAATAAAATAATTAATAACGTTAAAGGTATTAACAGAGTTGTTTATGATATAAGCTCAAAACCACCAAGTACTATTGAGTTAGAATAAAAATATGAATAAAAAAATAGTTAAACTTCAAAAAAAAAAGAATAAATCTAAAATCGTAAGTCTAACCGCATATTCTAAAAATATTGCTAAAATTCTTGATAAATATTGTGATATCGTGCTCGTAGGCGATTCAATGGCTAACGTTCTTTATGGATTAAGTAATACTCATTCAATAAGTATAGAAAATATTATCCAACATACTATTAGTGTTAAAAAAGGAGTTAAAGACTCACTTCTAGTAGTGGATATGCCAAAAGGAACTTATGATAATATTTCTGAAGCAAAAAAAAATGCTAAATCTATAATGAGATCAACAAAATGTGATGCTGTAAAGATTGAGAGTAATGGTAGAAATTTTAATATAATTAAAGAACTTGTAAAAATTGATATACCTGTAATGGGACATATAGGTTTTACACCACAATTCAAAAGTAACTTTAAAATTGAAGGCGCTAGTAAAAAAAAAGCTACTAAACTTTTAAAAGAGGCTATTAATGTTCAAAAATCTGGAGCATTCTCAATCGTCTTAGAATGCATATCTCCATTAGCATCAAAATTGATTACAAAAAATTTAAGTATACCGACCATTGGAATAGGTTCTTCAGCTTATTGCGATGGGCAAATACTAGTTACAGACGACATGTTAGGTATAAGTGGCTTTTATCCTAAATTTGTAAAAAAATACGCATCTCTAGATAGAGTGATTGAAAAAGCTGTAAAAAAATATACTAGAGAGGTAAAAACAAAAAGATTTCCAACTTTAAAAAATTTTTTAAATGGATGAAAATTTAGATAAAAAAACAAATAATACTTATAATTTAATTAACATTTATGATAAGCATAAAATTAAAATTTATTTTTTAATTGCTTTAATATTAAGTGTTACCCTTTCATCAATTTTTTATAACATTTATCAAGAAAATAAAAATAATTTGGTCTCTGAAAAATATATAGAGGCAGGATTGTATCTCGCTAAAGATGACAAAACAAAGTCTAAAGAACTATTTGAAGAAATAATTTATGAAAAAAATAGCTTCTACAGTCTATTATCTTTAAATACCTTAATAGAAAAAAATTTGGTTACAGATACGAAAAAAGTACTTAATTATTTTGAAATAATTGAGTCAATAAATTATTCAAAAGAACAAAAAGATTTAATTATTTTTAAAAAAGGACTTTACCTCATCAAAAATTCTAAAGATAAAGATGGATTTCAATTATTAAAAAATTTAATTGAAAAAGACTCAGTCCTTAAACCGTTAGCAAAAGAAGTATTAAATAAATAATTTAATGAGATTTATATTTATATTATTTATCTTTACATGCTTTTCTTCTTGTTCATTTGATAATAAATCTGGAATTTGGATAAACGAAAAACAAATTTCAAAAAAAAAAGAAAATTTCGATGAATTAGAAACACTAATTACTTCAAAAGAATCTTTTAGCGAAATTGTTGAATTAAAAAAAAGTTATAATTTTACCAATCCAGAAATTAAGAAAAATTTAAACTGGTCTGATATTTTTTATAATGAGAAAAATAATATCGAAAATTTTCGTTATGATAATAAAAATAATTTGTTGCTTAAAAGTAAAAAGCTTTCAAGAAATGCAATTAAGGAATTTTTTATATTCAATAAAGGTAATGTAATATTTAGCGATGTTAAAGGAAATATAATAATTTATTCGTTTAATGATAGACATATAAAAGCAAAATTTAACTTTTACAAAAAAAAATTTAAAAAAATTGATAAAAATTTAAACATAATCGCAAAAAACGATAATGTTTTCGTTTCTGATAATTTAGGTTTTTTATACTCTTTCAATTACGAAAAAAATAAAATTATATGGGCGAAAAACTATAAAATACCTTTTAGGTCAAATTTAAAAATTGTTAAAAATAAATTAATTGCAGCTGATCAAAGTAACAATTTATATTTCTTCGATTTGAATTCTGGTGAAGTTATAAAAAAAATTCCAACAGAGGAAACTATTTTAAAAAATAAATTTGTAAATAATTTATCTGCAAATGAGGATAAAATCTTTTACTTAAATACTTACGGGTCATTGTATAATCTTGACCAAGATACAAATAAAATAAATTGGTTTTTAAATTTAAATCAATCAGAAGATATCAATCCAAGCAATTTATTTATAAGCAATCAAATTGTAAATAATGGCAAAAAAATTTCAATAAGTTCAGATAAATTTACCTATATTATAGATGTTGAGACTGGTAGTGTAGATTACAAACAAAACTTTTCATCTGTGATTAAACCCATAATTACAAAAAAATATCTTTTTTTAATTACTAAAAAAAATTTATTAATTGCTTTTGATCTTGAAAATTATCAAATAATTTATTCATACGATCTAAATGAAAAGATTGCTAAATACTTAAATGTTAAAAAAAAATCTGCAGAATTTAAATCAATGATGATGGCCAATAACTATTTATATATATTTTTAAAAAATTCTTACTTTCTAAAACTTAATCTTAACGGGGAAATACAAAATGTAAAAAAATTATCTTCAAAATTGAAAACACATCCAATTTTCGTAAATAACTCTTTAATGTTTTTAAATAAAAAAAATAGATTGATTGTTATAGATTAATTATTTGATTTACCACTAAGTAATGATAATTGCTTAATTTTAAATCCATCTAAGTTGTCAGTTGGTTTAATAGGATAATGTCCAGTAAAATAATGATCACTAAATTGAGGATAATTATTATTTCTCTCGTCGCCAGTTAGAGCTTTGTATAAACCATTTAAACTTAAAAATTTAAGGCTTTTGGCTTTAATATATTGACACATCTCCTCGTTATTTCTGTTATATGCTAGCAATTCCTCTTTAGTAGGCATGTCTACACCATAAAAATCTGGATACTTAATTTCTGGACAAGCAATTCTAACATGAACCTCTTTTGCACCAGCTTCATAAAGCATTTTTACAATCTTTAGACAAGTCGTACCTCTTACAAGAGAATCATCTATAAGAATAATCTTTTTATTCTTAACAATAGTTTTTGTAGAGCTGAGTTTTAATTTAACACCCAAACTTCTAATATTTTGTGAAGGTTCAATAAAAGTTCTGCCTACGTAATGGTTTCTTATCAATCCAAGCTCAAATTTTTTATTCGCTTGTTCTGCATAACCTAGTGCAGCTGGCACACCCGAGTCAGGAACAGGCACAACTAAATCGGCATGTATATCGGTCTCTTTTGCTAGCTCAGAACCTAATTTTTTTCTGTACTCGTATGCACATTTACCTTCGATTAAACTATCAGGTCTAGCAAAATAAATATATTCAAATACACATGGACGAGATTTTTGTTTAGGAAAAGGTTTAATACTTTTAATTTTTTCATCTTCGATAGAAACTATTTCACCATTCTCTACTTCTCTTATAAATGTTGCTCCAACAATATCTAGTGCGCAAGTTTCAGATGCAAAAATATATGAATTTTTTAATTTTCCAATAACCAATGGCCTTATACCAAAAGGGTCTCTCACACCCACTAACTTTTTATTAGTCATTAAAATAAGAGAATAGCCTCCTTTTATTTGGAAAAGTGCATCGATTAGTTTATCTAAAAACTTATCTCTTCTTGATTTCGCTATTAACTGAACTATTGTTTCTGTATCACTTGTTGTTCTAAAAATTGCTCCATCTTTAACTAAATCGGCTCTGAGAAGTAGAGCATTAGTTAAGTTCCCGTTATGGGCAACACTTAATCCTCCCATGTGCAGATCTGCAAAAAAAGGCTGTATATTTCTTAAAGAAGTTTCACCAGTAGTTGAATATCTGTTATGCCCAATAGCAAATTCACCGGGTAATTTTTTTATAGTTTCAGGATTAGTGAAGTGATCTCCAACCAAACCTTGTCTTTTTTCAGAATGATAATTTTTTCCGTCAAAAGAAACTATACCACATCCTTCTTGCCCTCTGTGTTGTAAAGCATGCAAACCTAAAGCTACCAAAGCAGCGGAGTCAGTGTGGTTTGAAATTCCAAAAATTCCACACTCTTCTCTAAGTTTATCTAATTTAAATTTTTTCAATTTTTTCTTTCGTATCAATTAAATCTTTATTTGATGGAAATTCTTTAATCAATATTTCACTGCCTTTGTTTATAATGTTAAATGCTAATGCTTCTTCTGCTGATATACCCCAATTTTTGTAAGGATAAAACCAATTTAATATTGAAAATATACACACTGAAACGACATATCCTTTGAAAAATCCAAATAATATACCAAAAGATTTATCAATTGAACCAACGCCCGTCCATGTAACAGCTCTGCCTAGACCCTTGCCTAAAACTACGATTAAAAATAAAGTTAATATAAAAACTAATATTCCAATACCAACATTATTAACAAATTCAGATTCAATGTATTCACTTACTATTGGCCTAATTTTTGGAACTAAAATTATAGTAATTACTGTAGATAGCACCCATTTCATAAATGAAATTAAACTAAGAGAGAAACCTTTCACAAAACATTGTATTACACAGTAGGTAAAAATCAAAACTACGAATAAATCAAAAAGATTTACATTGGCAATTAAATCTTTAATAAAATCTATCATCAGGTGAAACTTTCAGAGTCGTTTCCAAAAGGTCTTAAAATTAATAATAATTTTGGAAGTAAAGTAAGTACCGAAAGCATTGCCAGCAGCATAGCAACACCAGTAAATATTCCAAAATAAATTGTTGGTATAAATTTTGATAAAACCAAAATTGAAAAACCAAAAACGATAGTTATTGAAGTATTTAGGATTGCTATCCCAACAGTTTCATGACACTTATCGATTGTTTTTTCGTAATTATTGATTTTTTTAAACTCTTCTTTAAATCTGTAAATATAGTGAATGCTGTTATCAACAGCAATACCAATAGTTATCGCTGCAATCGTAATAGTCATCATATCTAATGGGATATTCATTAGACCAATTATTCCTAGGATAAAAAAAGCTGCAATAAAATTTGGAATAACTCCTATAAAAGACAAAGTCACATTTCTAAACAAAACAAAGAACATTGAAAATATTCCAATCATTACAATTCCAAGTGTTAAAATTTGAGATTTGAATAAACTTTGAAGCAAATTATTAAATAATATCAAAACTCCAGCAAGTTTATATTCATCCTTATTTAGACCTATATTAGTATGAAGTTCTAAATTTATCTTTTTAATTAATTCATTTCTTCTTAGATCTTTTAAAGAGTCCTTTATTCTAACTGATACTCTTGCTTCATCTTCATCTACCGAGATGTACGGTGATATAATCTCCTTTTTAATTTCCTCTGGTATTTTACTATATAAAACAGCTATCTCGAGACTTTGAAGTTCTTTATTATTTAAATCTTCAGCTACCCTTAAAATTGATCCAAAAGATAAAACTTTACCTATCTCTGGTAGAGAGTCTAAATAATCATGAACTTTTAAAATTTTATCCATTTTGTCCCGTGTAAACCAATACTTTGATTTTTCCTCATTACTTTCATTATCCTCATCCCACTCAGAGAATTCATCGTCTTGTATCTTGTCTTCCTCTTTTTTTGGAAATTTGATTATTACGTTTAATGGAGTTGTACCGCCAAGATCCTCATCTATTTTTTTCATACCTTTGTAAATTTCAGTTTCTTTATCAAAATAGTTTATAAAACTATTTTCTACCTCAAGTTTCGTTATACCAACTAAACTTGCTAATATAATTACAGAAGTACATGCAAAAATAAATATTTTACTTTTTTTTGCAAAATTACCAAGAGATCTTGTTATTTTAGATTTTTCTGTTTCTCTTATTCTTATTTCCTCATCTTTTGCAAAAATTTTTAATAATGAGGGTAAAAGTAAAAAAGTTACAATTAAAGAAACTAATAAACCCAAAGTCATCATCCATCCAAAATCAATAATTGGTTTAATTCCGCTAAAAATTAAAGACAAAAAAGCAAATATTGTTGTTAAAACTGTATAAAAGATCGGCAACATCATTTTTCTACTTGCTTCTAATACAGCTTCATCTTTTTTTAAATCAGGGTTCTCTTTCTTAATTTGTAAAAATCTAACTGTAACGTGAATATTCATTGCCATATTAAGAATTAGCATCAAAGCAATAAAATTTGAGGAGATAACAGTTACTTTCCATCCAATCAGCCCTAACAAACCAATCATAATAATAACTGAAGTTGCACATCCTAATAATGGCATAATTACCCATTTGATATTTCTAAATATTAACCAAAGTGTAATAACTATAAAAATAAAAACTCCAATTCCGAAAACGACTATATCTTTTTTTATGAAACTCATCATATCGTCAGCAATCATTGGAATTCCGCCTAAATGAATTTTAGCATTTTCTCCATATTTACTAATTACATTTCTAATTTCTGTTATATTTTGATGATTTCTTTGATTGTAAAGATTTTTGTATTCCTCGTACTCTGATATAAATTTTTTGTAGCTAAGTTTCTCGTCTTTCGTCAAACCAATTTCTTTTGATTGAAGAAAATATTTATCCTTAATTTTAATATACTCTGCTAATCTTTCATCTTTTTTTAAATAAATTACTATTCCTGAAGTTTTGCCATCACTACTTATTACATAGTCTTTATAAATTGGACTATTTAAAATTTCATTAAATCCTCTTTTCCTATCGATTTCCGGATAAGCTAAAGTCTTATAATTCTTCAATCTATCCATTAAACTTTCATCGGTGCTTTTTAATAAAGGTACATCGATTATAGTTATGACGCTATCTACCCATGTTAATTTTTCAATTTTAGATTTTAAAAGTTGTAAATTAAGGATAGTTTCTTTTTCCTCAAAACTTGTTACTGGAGTGTAAGTTAAAACTAAAAAATCTTTAGAACCATATCTATCGTTAATTTCTCTTAAATATTTTAAGTCCTTATCACCTTCTAATAAAAGTGCATCGGATGATGCATCTAAATTAAAATTTTTAGCTTGATAAAGTGAGAAAACTATAATTGCTGAAATCAGCAAAAGGGTTAATTTAGAAAAATCTATGACTAGTTTTTTATAAATGTACAACCACATGAGGATAATTCAGATATATCTTAATTTATTTATAACAAAAGAAAAATTTAGGTCTAATTTTTAGTTAAATCTTTGAATTTAGTATATATTCCCTCAAACTCTACTTTAATCGTCCCAGTTGGACCGTGTCTTTGTTTACCTAAAATGATATCTGCTAATCCATTTACGTCGTTCATTTTGGACTGCCATTCAGCATGTTCAATAGAGCCAAGTTTTGGCTGTTTTCTTTCTAAATAGTAGGCCTCTCTATAAACGAACATAACCACATCTGCATCTTGCTCAATTGAACCCGATTCTCTTAAATCTGCTAATTGTGGTTGTTTATCATCTCTCTGCTCTACTGCTCTTGATAGTTGTGATAATGCTAAAACCGGAACAGAAAGTTCTTTGGCTAAAGCTTTTAAGCCTTGAGTTATCTCCGAAATTTCTTGAACTCTCCCTTCATTTTTACTTAATGAGGATCGCATCAACTGTATATAATCTACCACCACTAAACTTAAACCAGATAGTCTTTTAATTCTTCTCGCTCTATTACTTAATGTTGCTATCGTAATTGCAGGGGTCTCATCGATAAACAAAGGTAAATTATAAATATTCCTAGAGGTTTCAATATATCTATTTATTTCCTCCTCAGATACTTTTCCTCTCCTAATATCATCTGATTTAATTTTTGCTTGTTCGGATAAAATTCTTGTTGAAAGCTGTTCTGAAGACATTTCCAAAGAAAAAAAAGCTACTGATGATTTTTCCTCTTTTTTAAGAATAGCTTGAGCCGCATTATAAGCAATATTTGTAGCTAAAGCTGTTTTACCCATTGAAGGTCTTCCAGCTAATATAATTAAATCTGATTTATGTAATCCACCTAGTTTTTCATCTAAATCAGTTAAACCAGTGGGCACCCCAACTAGCCCTTGATCATTTTTCATTGCCAATGTGGCCATCTCTATAGTTTGATCCAGAGCTTTATTAAACTTTAAGAATGATTGTGAGAAACTTCCTCTTTCAGCTAAATCAAATAGAGATCTCTCAGTATTTTCAATAATATTTTCTGCGTTTTGCTCATGTTCATTCGCATTTAAAGTTTCAGATGATAGCTTATCAGAAATCATTACCAATTCTCTTCTCAAAAACATCTCATGAACAATTTTTGCATAATCAATAGACTGTTTTGCAGAACTAGAAAATCTTGTAAGTTTGACTAAATATTCTGTACCCCCAACTTCGCTTAACATATCGTCTTTTTCAAAATAATTTTTAAGAGTAATCGGGTTAGCAATCATTCCCTTGTTGTTCAAATTTTCAATTACTTCATAAATTTTAATATGCGCTGGATCATAAAATGAAGTTGATGAAACTATTGTAGAAATTTCATCGATAATATCATTATTTACTAATATTGATCCAATTAAAGCTTGCTCAGCCTCAATATTACTGGGTTGTTTATTTTTAATATCTTTAGGAAGAGATTTTATTTCTTTCACTTATCTATATTATTAAAAAATAAGATTTCTAAAAGAAAAAGTTACACACTATTTTTTCAACTCTGTGGAAAAGTTATTTCGACTGAATTTTATCAATTTTAATTGAAATGCTTGCTTTTACCTCAGTATGAAAATTTAAGTTTGCTCTAAAAATACCAATTTTATTTAGCTCATCTTTTAATATTAAATGCGATGGGCTTACATCTGCCTGTGTTTTCTCTTTAATTAGGTTTGTTATTTCTTTCGGCTTTATTGATCCGTATAGTTCACCGTTTTCTTTACTTTCTTTATGAAATGTAAAAGTTTTGTTATTTATTAATTTAGCAATTGTTTTAAATTTATTTTTTAATTCAGTATTCTTTTTATTTAATTCATCTTTTTTCTTACTTACTAATTCTAGATTTTCCTTGTTATATCTTAAGGCCTTTCCTTGTCTTAAAAGATAGTTTCTACCATATCCATTTTTTACCTTTACTTTATCACCAATATTCCCAAGATTTAAAATATTTTCGAGTAAAATTATTTCCATTTTAAATTAATCCTAAAATTTTAGCTCTTTTAATTTCTTGATTTAGTTTTTTTTGTTTTTTAAAAGAAACAGATGTTATTTTTGAAGAAATTATTTTTCCATTTTCTGAAGTATATTTTTTTAGTAAAGAAATATTTTTATAGTCAATAACTGGAGCATTCTTCAAGGACAACGGACATCTTTTAGAAAATTTTCCGTCATTTTTTTGAAAAAGACTGAGTTTACTTAATGAATTTGTATTTTTTTTTTGAAATTTTTTATTTTTTCGTTTCATAATTTGTTATTTATCTTTCTTAAAAAACTCACTTTTGGTGTCTAATTTTTTATATTTTACTGTTAGGTATCTAATTATAGAGCTATCGACTTTTATTTTCTTTTCGATCTGATCTAGCGTAATTTTGTTTCCCTCGAATTTAAAATGAATAAAGAATCCTTTTTTATAGTGTTTGATCTTGTTAGCTAAGTTAAGAAGACCCCATTCTTCAATTTTAATCACTTTCCCAGAAGAACCGTTTATAAGCTCGTTGTACTTATCTTTTATATTTTTTATTTCTTTCTCCGCTAGATCTTGTTTAGCAACGATAGTATTTTCGTAAAATGCCATATTTTAATGTTAAAAGTAAATTATTTATTTGTAAAAACAGGTTTATACTATAATGAATAATTATAGCAATACTAATAATTATTGAATAAATAAGATAAATATGAATGCTTTATTGTTTCCAGGTCAAGGCTCACAAGCAGTAGGAATGGGAGCTGAGTTTTATAATAATTTTAATTCAGTTAAAGAAATATTTGATCAAGCAGATGAGAAATTAAATTTTTCCATTTCAAAAATGATTTTAGAAGGTCCCGATAGTGATTTACAATTGACAAAGTATACTCAACCAGCAATTTTAATTGTAAGTTATTCAATCTTTAAAATAATGCAGGATGAATTTAATATTAACATGAATGAATTTAAATATTTTGCAGGACATTCATTAGGAGAATACAGCGCCTTAGTTTGCTCAAGTTCTCTAAGTTATAAAGACTCTTTATATTTGCTTCATGAAAGAGGCAAAGCAATGCAAGAAGCTGTGCCTTTAGGCAAAGGAAAGATGATAGCTGTTTTAGGTAAAAAAATTGATGAAATCAAATCAATAACTGATTCTTTAAAAAATAATGAAGTTTGTGAAATAGCAAATGATAATGCAGAAGGTCAAGTAATTGTAAGTGGATCTAAATATGGAGTTGAGATATTAGAAAAAAACTTAAAAGATAAAAAAATTAAGTTTATTCCACTTAAAGTAAGCGCACCATTTCATTGTTCGTTAATGAAACCTGCAGCAGAAAAAATGAAAGAAAAGCTTCAAAATATTAATTTTGAAAAACCATTAAAAAATATTGTAAGCAATGTTACTGCTAGGTCAGAAAATGAACCAGAAAATATTAAAAATCTTCTTATTAAACAAATTTTTTCAACAGTAAATTGGCGTGAAAGTATTTTAAACATACATAAGGAAAAAGTTGTCAATTTTGTTGAAATTGGACCTGGGAAAGTTTTGTCAGGAATGGTAAAAAGAACTATAAAAACAGCTAATTGCTTTTCTATTAATTCAATTGCTGATATTAAAAATTTAAAAAATGAACTTAAAAGATAAAAAAATTTTAATTACTGGAGCGACTGGTGGAATTGGCAACTCTTTAGTAAAAAAATTTAATGATCTTGAGCTCAAAATTGTTGCAACTGGAACAAACGAACAAAAATTAGAAAAATTAAAAAAAAATTTTGGAAACATACACACTGAAAAATTTAAGCTTGATGAACATAGTAGAATTGAAGAATTTATTGATAAAGTAGATAAAAAACTAGATGGCATCGATATTCTTGTAAACAATGCTGGAATAAACTTAGATAATTTATCAATAAGACTTACCGAAGAAAATTGGAAAAAAGTTCTA
>MDTA01186076.1_pt1 | contig 14141 bp, 14 predicted proteins | sample 811151 | NCBI WGS metagenome assembly MDTA01 (sample SAMN05326648, study PRJNA326480) | marine metagenome | isolation source: seawater | place: Indian Ocean: South | collected 2010 | reverse complement strand
TTATTGTGAGCGGCCTGTTCTCGGTCTTGCCAACCTATCTGGCCCTGTCCGGAGTTTTGTCCTGGACCTCGCCGTGGGGGTTCGTCTACTTCTTGGCCGGGGTGGCGTTGCATTTGATCCTCAGCTTGCTCAGTCGCCAGAAGTTAAGATCGCGATACTCCGATGTCGGCTGAAGCCATGCGGCGGCGACTGATGGCTCGACATCGACACAATACTTTGCTTACATAAGTCGGCTAAAATTTCAGTATTACTTAAAGCGGGAAGGAAGTTTCAATGGCGATGATTCTCAACGAAGAGCAGACCATGCTCAAAGACAGTGCCAAGGATTTTTGCACGACCAATACACCCATCGGACAGTTGCGTAAGCTCAGAGACGAAGCAAATGCAGACGGTTTCGATCGCGGATCTTGGGCGTCCATGGTCGAGTTGGGCTGGGCAGCGATCCCCTGGAGCGAGGAGCACGGTGGTCTTGCTTTTGGTTATAAAGGATTGGGGGTGGTGACCGAAGAATCAGGCCGCACGCTTACCGCGAGTCCCCTCTATGCGTCCGTTTGGGTCGGTGGAACCTTAATTAATCTGGCAGGTTCAGAGGCGCAGAAAGCAGAATTGCTGCCGCAGCTGGCAGCAGGCGAAATTCTGTTGGCGCTGGCGCTAGAAGAGTCCCACAAGCACGACCCTTATGGCGTCAGCACTATCGCCACGGCGAGTGGCGATAGTTATACGTTAAACGGCAAAAAGACCTTCGTCCTGGACGGGCACGTGGCGGATAAGTTAATCGTAGTTGCGCGCACGTCTGCAGAAGCAGGTTCCCGGCAAGGCCTGAGCCTGTTCATGGTTGATCGCGAAGCGGCTGGGCTATCCGTAACTCGCACACTCATGGCGGATTCGCGTAATGCCGCCAACGTTGTGCTTGAGGGTGTTCAGGTCGGTAGCGACGCACTGATAGGGGAGGTCGATAAGGCCGCAGACGCGTTAGACCAAGCGTTAGATATTGCGCGTATAGGCCTGAGCGCCGAGATGCTCGGTGGCCTGCAGGAATGTTTTGAGCGTACCGTGGCTTATTTAAAAGAGCGTAAACAGTTTGGCGTCGCGATTGGCTCTTTCCAGGCGCTTAAGCATCGCGCGGCAGATATGTTTTGTGAGATTGAGTTGTCAAAGTCCTGTGTGCTTGAAGCACTGAGCGCTCTGGACGAAGGCCGCGATCGAGAAGAGATTGCTAAACTTGCCAGCCTTGCGAAAGCCAAAGTCGGCGAGACCTATAATTTAGTTTCTAGAGAAGGGGTGCAGATGCACGGCGGTATAGGTATGACCGACGAATTCGATATAGGGTTCTTCATCAAGCGCGCGGCTGTTTCTGAACAGACCTTCGGTGATGTAAATTATCACCGCAATCGATACGGAGAGCTTGAAGGCTATTGATTAAAGCTCTCGCGCTTATCGAAAAGGGCGCCGCGGCGCCCTTTTTCTTATACTAGCTGCGCCTAATACCGATGACCTGCCCTATGCGTTTGCTTTTAACGAGCGGCGCATGGGCACTAAAAACGGAGGTCAATTTTGTCATTACGGCCTCTGGAAATGACGCTGATCGGCGGCTTGTCATGTCGACGTGTAGGGCCATTTGTTCGGATGTTGCGGCCAGATACCCTTCATCGCAGTGGTACATCTCCTGGTAGAAATGTAGCCGTTTATGGTCGAAGTCTAAGAGCTGTAGGCGCACCTCCACTTCATCTCCGAGTTTTAGCTCTTGCACATAATTTACATGCACCTCGAGGGTAAAACATGAACCGACACCGCTGGAGGCATAGGCTGCGCCGACATTCAGCAAATCGAAAAAATGGTCGACTCCGTGGTCGAAAATGACATTGTAATAGGCCATGTTTAAATGGCCGTTATAGTCGATCCAGTCCTCGCGCACGCGCTCTCTGGGGCAGAGGAGCGGCGCCTCGATGTTAGAAGTCATTAAATGCACTCTCCGGATAAGCTATCGATCCACTCATTAATAAGTTTGACCCCTTCGGCATGGGTCAGCGCGCGGCCGAGCTCTGGCATCATCGCTGCGGGTTTGGTGGTGCCTAAGCGGAAGGATAGAATAGACTGGTCTGCGTGTCCCGGAACGATTGAGTAAAGGCGGCCACCCGAGCCGCTACCCGCGGCAATGGGTGGCTTGCAAAAACCCATTTTGTCGGACGGATAGTCTGCATAGTCCAGCAATAGACCCGATGTGTCTGCTGCCCCGTTAGGGTTATGGCAATGACCGCAGTTAATGTCCAGATAAGATCGTGCGCGATGCGCGAGACCTGCATCTGCGTCATCGAGGGCTGCATTAGCGGGGAACGGCAGCACCGCTTGCTGCAATTGGCCGTTGTGCTGCCAGCGCTCGAGTTGATTGAGTCCGCTGACCGGATGGGGTCGGTTGAGATGACGTGCCTTCGGCCCAATAGGCAAGAGCTTGCCATCGGTGTGATTGGTCGCGTGGCAGGACGCGCATTGGTTTTTACTCGGCACTAAGTAATTTAGGGTCTCACCGGCGCCCAAGGCGAATTGTTGTAAATCGCCAGTAAGGGTGAGATAGGCGTCATCGCCGGACCAGACGTAGGGCAGAGCGTCCCAACCGTCGAGCTGCTTGACCAGCAGTCGTGTCTCTACCAGTCGGTGGTCGCGCGTGTCGATGTCCCTTGGGTCGCCTGACCAAGAGGCGTCGTTCAGCACAATCTGATCCGCGTTTACAGGGTAAAAGAAGGTTTTAGTAATGATACTGCCGGTTGGAAAGTCAAACGTGTCCACTGGGTGATAAGTCGCCGCTTGCCCCGGGGGAATGTACACCGTGCGCAGCTTCTGCGCGTAGTCGGAGAACAACGCAGTGTTTAGCGCATAAACGACGGTGTCTGGGTGTACCGAAAGAGAATTGCCTTGTTGTTTGATCAGACCCCAGTCGGACAATTTTCTTGGATACTGGTCAGCTTGGTAATGGCTGACCTCGTCTTTGCCGCAACCACCAACGCTGAGCAACAGCAGTGCGCTTAGCAGCGCCAGTGTCATTCTCCCGGTGGGGTGCAATGATCAAATGTCCGCTAATTCGATTGGCTGAAGTTTGGGAACGCTGCAGTCGTGCCGCGCCATATCAACGCCAGCATTGGCAAAGTTATTGCCTGCGTCAATGCTCAACAGCTGAGCGTCGCCGTTATCGACGCAGACGGCTGGTGTCTTGCCATCGTTCTCAGGATTTATGATACCGTCCCATATGATGTCTGGAAACGCGCCTTGCTCGCCATATAGCGCATCGCGCAGCTGGGTAAGGTAGTCCAAGCCTGGAGCAGTGCCGCCGCCCTCAAACGAATTGTCGTAAATCATGATTTGCTCCGGGTACGGATCGAATTCTGCGGCGAGTTCTCTCTGCCCGGCAAAATTAGCACTGAAGTAACTGGAGATGACGATGTTGGCCGTGTTGTTGTTGCTGATGCGATTGTTGAAAATTTCGACCTGATCGTTGGAATTGATGACGACTCCCGAGCCCGCCGGAACGCCCGATACGGCAGTACCCGCAATTGCAAAGTTCGCGGTGTTGTTGCTGTGAACGTCGTTGTCGAAAACGCGGGTGGCGTAGCCGCGCTGGGGAATGCTTGGCATGTTGAACACCAGGATGCCGCCAGTGTTGTTATTGGCGATGTTGTTGTACACATCGGCGCCAATGGTGTTCTCAACTTCTATGCCTGCGACGTTATATTCGGCCCTATTATTGCGCACGATCACTTGGCGGGATTGTCCGACGTAAATGCCTGCGTCCGATGCGCCGATAGCCACGTTACCTTCCAGCAGTACATTTGTGGTTTGCACCGGATAAATTCCGTAGGCGCCATTCTCCGTATCGGGACCGTTGGTCCATTCTGTGCGTACGCGACGAATAGTGATGTTGTCGCCTTCATTAATTTTTAGCGCGTCACCGATGGTGTCCTCTATAGCGAGGTCCTCGATGAGGAAATTACTGGCGTTCACGGACAGGCCCTCGGCGCCTGCCACCTGACCTTTAAAGCTCAAAATTGATTGCGCCATGCCAGCGCCGCGTAGGGTTACGTTGTCGGTGTTGAGAATTAGGGACCGCTTAAAATTAAAGGTTCCCGACGGAATCTCAATGACGTCCCCAGGCGCCGCTGTTTCTAAGGCCTCGCGCAAGGCGTCGGTAAAGGGCTTCTCAGGTTGCGGCGCGCAACCCAGCAGTAAAGAAGTGCCTATGGCCAGTAATGTCAGATGAAGTGGCGAAAATTTCATGCGAGCCCCCATGTGTTGAATCGTTACTGTGCTTAGAGCAGCACCAGCGTTCGATCGATTGTCCAGTAACTGGCCAAAATCCCCATGCCGAAAGCGGCGCCCTTATATAAATGGGCTTCGGTGTAGTTTAAGTGTTTGGTGATGAGATGCCACACTCGCGCGACGATGAGAAACAGCGCGATAATGAGTAACTGGCCAATTTCGATGCCTAGGTTGAACAGTAGAAGACTCATGCCAATGGCATCCTCCGGGAGTCCGATGTCGCTAAGCGCGCCGGCGAAACCAAGGCCATGGAGCAAACCGAACGCAAAGGCCATTAGCCAAGGTTGCGCACGCGTCAGAACCGATCGACGTTGTTCTTCTTGGGCAAGTTCCCGCGCCAGAAATACGATTGACAGCGCAATGACGGCCTCAACCGGCGCTTGCGGCAGGCTGACAACATTAAAAATCGAAAGCGCGAGGGTAATACTGTGAGCGATGGTGAACGCCGTTATGGTTTTCAGCAGCATCCACGGTGCGCGAATAAAAAGTACCAGGCCTATGACAAAGAGCACGTGATCTAAGCCGAGGACAAGGTGTTCGATGCCGATGACAAGATAACTCACTGACGGCACTGCGTCTGCAGCCAAATTAAGGGTCGGATCGGCAGGCCGCAGAATAAAATTATCGTAGTCTCCGCGGTCATCTATGACCCGCACCATGACATCTGTCAGCGAGGTACTGAGGCCTTTAATCGTGACACTTGAGGCATTCAGCGGGCAGGGCGCCTGCCATCGTTGTACCAGTGCATTGGCGGTAACGCTCGGTGGTCCAAGTGGTTGTAGGTCGCAGTTAGGATCGAATACCGGCTCGATAGGTAAGCGTCGATTTTCTACAACAGGTTGTTTCCAAAGCACTTCGTACAGTGGTGATTCAGCGGTACTGGTTGTGTCGGTAATCTGCAGGTACGCCGGTCGAACTTCGTCTGCCGCAGCCAATGCGCTGCAACCTACAAAAAATAGTGTCCAAAGTGTCCGCAGCGCCATGACGATCTAGGGCGCTGTGGCTGCTGGCGCGGGCATTTGCACATGGTACCGATCGCGCAGTGAACGATAATATTCTTCGTTAGCCGCTTGTCGCTGGGCTTGTTGCCAATCCGCGAGCACGCGATCCTGAACCTCGGTGAATTCGAGCATACGGCTGGGCGTTACGCGGCTCAGTTGCACCACGTGCCAACCGTATGCGGAGCGCAGAGGTCCTTGCCACTTTTGCTTCGCACTTAAGGTTGCAAGCGCTGCTGCAAACTCTCTGCCAAACAGGTCGCCAACTTCTCGCTCCGAGCGTTGCGCGTACTGTTTCTGCAGCATAAAAGGGTCGCCAATTAGATCCTCGTCAGTGAGCGCTTGTTCGGCGACTTGTTTGGCGTCGCCCCGACGATCGCTGGAAAAATATCTATGTTGGAAGCTATACCGCTTGGGTAGGCTATAGTTGTCGCTGTTTTGTTGATGATACTGTTCCAGCGTGGTGCGCTCTGGCATATCGCTAACAGCCAAGTCCTCAGTAAGAAAAGTCAGCTTTTGCAGCATACGCCGCCGCACGATTGTGTCGTCTCTATCCAGCCCCAAGCGCAGCGCTTCGCGGTAGTAGATCTCTTCCTTAATGTATTGGTCGAGGAGTCCATCGAGTTCTGCGGCACTCGGATCCCTGCGCATTTGCAGAGACCATTGTTGCGCCAAGCGCTCTATGTCTTGGGTACGTACATCAATGTTCGATTGCCCGTCACCGCCGATGCCGCCGGCGATTATGAATAGGAGCATGCCAACAACGCCAAACGTTACCAGCGGATCTCGATACCAGCGCGCAGTCATGAGCTATCCGGCGAATTGCGCTAAGTGATAGTCGTGATTGCCAAATTGGGCGTCTATCACCAGTAAGCGCTTGAAGTAATGTGCTACGCGCAGTTCTTCGGTCATGCCCATACCCCCATGTAACTGCACCGCGTTTTCGCCGATGAAGATACCGTTTTTGCCGATCAGGTATTTCAACGCATGCACGGTACGTTGGGCGGCGTCACCCTGTTGCACGACCTCCAGAGTGGCGCGGTAGAGCATCGACTTGCATTGCTCGTATTCCATGAACATATCCACCATTCGGTGCTGTAGGACCTGGAAATCCGACAACGGTCGATCGAATTGTTCCCGTTCCTGAGTGTACGCAACCGTATCTTTGTAAAGCACCTCCATTGCGCCTACGGCCTCAGCTGCCAGCGCCAGCATGCCATCGATGGCGACACGGTTCAGCGTTGTAAAACCGCCGTCGGTGCAGGCGAGTTTGGCTTTGGCATCAATAGCCACGTTGGCAAATTCAATCTCAGCCGCGCGCAGACCGTCGACGGTTGGAAAATCATAGATGCTGACGCCGTCGGCCTGTGTATCGACTAAAAATAATTCGATACCGGCCTGCTCCGTTTGCGCGCCCTTGGTGCGGGCGCTGACAATAATTGCGTCGGCGCTGGCTGCATGCAGCACCATGCTTTTACGCCCGTTCAGTACATAGCCATGGTCTTTCTGTTCTGCTCTGGTGACGACATCGTGTAAATCGAACCGCCCCTGTTCCTCGGCATAGGCGAGGGTGAGTTGAGCACTGCCGTCGGCTATCTTAGGCAGCCACTCCTGTTTTTGCGCTTCGCTACCACCGTATTTCAGCGCGCTCGCGGCGAGCACCGCGCTGGCAAAGAACGGTTCTAACACCAATCCTTTGCCGAATTGCTCCATGAGTACCATGGTGTCGGCCTGAGTGCCGCCGAAACCCTGATGCTTTTCCGCAATACCGACGCCGAGCCAGCCGAGTTCAGCCATAGATTGCCAGTGGTCACTGCTAAACCCCTGCTCGGACAACACAGTAAGCTGTCGTTGATCAAGAGGGTAGTGGTCAGCAACAAACCGCTCGACGCTGTCGCTTAGCAGTTGTTGTTCTGGGGATAAATCAAAATTCATTTCTTTAACCCTAAAACATTTTTCGCAATCACATCCCGTTGCACCTCGGATGCACCCCCATAAATGGTGTATGCACGACTGGCCAGATATCCGGACATGCCGCTGTGGGCAAAGGCGTGACCCACGGGTGTTCCGCCCCAGGCCGCGGAATAAATACCGCCAGCTTCGACGGTGAGTTTCTGCAGCCGCTGTTGAATCTCTGTGCCTTTGAGTTTGAGAATAGATGACTCTGGTCCAGGTTCTGCACCAGATGCTGCGCTGGCTAATGAGCGCAGCTCAGTAAATTCAGTAGCCATGAGGTCTACTTCAAGTTCGGCGAGCTTTGAACGATAACTCGGATCATCCAGCAAGCTGCCATTGCCGCGGGTGACGGTGCCCGCTTGCTTGCGCAGTTTTTCTAGCGCCACCAAGGAGCGCGAAATGCCTGCAAGGCCAGTGCGTTCGTGGGCCAACAAGCCTTTTGCGTAGGTCCAGGCCTTACCTTCTTCACCCACTCTGTTTTCAACAGGCACTTTTACATCGGTCAGGTACACCATATTTACCGAATGAGCACCGCCCAGCGTGATTATGGGTTTCACTTCGATGCCCTCTTGCTTCATGGGTATAAGCAAGAAAGTAACGCCGTCTTGTTTCTTGCCGCTGTCGTCGGTGCGGGTCAGGCAAAATATCCAGTCTGCAATATGCGCCAAGGTGGTCCATATTTTAGTGCCGTTCACTACATAGTGACTGCCGTCTGCCGACAGCTCTGCCTTGGTTTTAAGGTTGGCCAAATCCGAACCCGCATTAGGTTCCGAGTAACCCTGACACCAATTTACTTTGCGGTCGCGAATGTCGGGCAAAAAACGTTGCTGCTGTTCCTGGTTACCATAGTTCATCAACACGGGGGCAAGCATAGATAGACCGAATGGCAGGTCCCAGGGAGTCTGGGCACGAGCGGTTTCCTGTTCCCAGATATAATGCTGGGTCGGGCTCCATCCGGGACCACCGAATTTTTCGGGCCACTTTGGCACATCCCAGCCACCTTGTGCTCGAGCGAGGCGAAACCAATTCATGCGCCATTCGTTGTAGTCGCTACCAGCGACATAGTCGTTAGCGGCAAGAAATTCACGAACAGTGGTTTGAAATTTTCGATCGTCGCTGCTGAGATCAATGTCCATAAAACCCCCTTACATTATCAACCGCCAAGCTTAACGAGTTGTGCGATTCAAGTTAACCCAAAGTCGCTGACTATAAGTTGACCCCGAGATTGTCGGCGCTAGGCTAGAGCTTTGCAAAAGTAAGTAAGGATGAGCCATGGGTTATCAGACACTGAATTTTGAAGTTGAGACCGGCGTAGCGACAGTTACGTTAAACAGGCCAGACTCGTTAAACGCAATGTCTCCTGCGATGGCAAAAGAGTTGCACGATGTGGCGTTGCGTATTGATGTCGACAGCAGTGTGCGTGCGGTCATTCTTACGGGCAACGGCAAAGCGTTTTGTGCCGGGGGTGACTTGGGCGAATTCGTAGCTGCAGGCGATCAGGCGAGAACGTTGATTTTGCAAATGACAGGAGACTTACACCTGGCCTTATCGAGGCTAAGCCGCAATCGGGCGCCGGTAATTGCAGCAGTCAATGGCACCGCCGCAGGGGCAGGATTTTCTTTGGCTATGGCCGCTGACTTGGCGATTGCCGAGGAGCAAACAGTGTTCACTATGGCTTATACCAACGCGGGGCTGTCGCCGGATGGTAGCTCCACGTATTTCATGCCGCGGAAGATTGGCGATCGGCGTACGCGCGAATTAATGCTCACAAACAGGGTGTTGAAGGCGCAAGAAGCGTTGGATTGGGGTGTGGTCAATGAGGTCGTCGCCGCAGGTGAAGCGTTGGCTGCGGCGCAGAAGCTGGCGGCAAAAATAGCGATGGGACCGACTGCAGCGTATGCCCAAGTGAAGCAGCTTTTAGACGCGAGTTTTAGTCAAAGTTTGGAAACGCAGATGGAGCTTGAAGCGCGGGCTATCGCGAGCCAAGTGGCTTCGGTAGACGGTCAGGAGGGCATGCGGGCCTTTGTCGAAAAACGTAAGCCCCAGTTTCGCGGCGAATAACTAATATTGCCTTAGCGCTCGGTTGGGGCGGGTCGTTTGTTTTCGGGGGCGCTCCCGGAGTGTTGTTGCTGGCTTACAACCAAACCCAAAACGATAATTCCGAGTGCGGGCACAGCCCATAGGCTGATGTCTTCGTCCAACAGCAGATGGATGAGCAGTAAAGATAAAAACGGCGATACGAAAATAAGCTGGGCGATTTTTGCGCTGCTGTGCGCGCGTTGCAGAGCTCGCTGCCAGAGCAAAAAAGTGATCCCCATTTCAACCGCTCCGATCCAGACGGCGTAGCCCAATGCCGTTGTGGTTAGGTTGGGCAGTCCGGGCCCATACCAGCAAATGGCGCTAACAAACGGCAGCGCCATGGTAAAACTCCAGAACATAAGGCTCGCGGGTTGCGCGCGGCTGCGCGCGTTTAGCAGCCAGTAACCCGCCCACAGTAAGGTGCTCACCAAGGCCAAAGCGATACCTTGGGCATCCACATCGCCAGCCTCCCCGGGGGTAGTTATAACTAACAGGACAACGCCTAGATAACTGATCAGGATTCCAGCGAGAGTGCGCTTACTGAGCCGTTGGCCGAGCACGGGCACAGCCAGCAGGGCCAAGGTAATAGCCCAAGTATAATTTATCGGTTGTGCAATGTGTGCGGGCAGCCGCTCGTAGGCCGCGAACAGAATAAGGTAATAAGCGGTCGGATTGATAAGCCCAAGTAAGAACGCGAGTCTTCGATCTGCAGCGGCGAGGTATAGCTGGCGGGTGGCGGCGGCGTAGCATAAAAATATTAGCCAAGACATCGCCGTGCCGAGAAAAAGTAACTGTTCTGTCGCGAAAACCTCGAGCCCGAGCTTAAAACCGCTGGCCACCGTAGACCACATGAGAACGCTTAACAGCGCCGGAATAACGGCGCTTGGCGGATTACCGAAAATGTTTTTATCGACCATGATGGCACTATACCCCAGCGGCAGTTGAGGTCAGAATTAACGCTGAACGTTGGGGGTTTTGGTTATGTCAAGCTTCGTCTGTGATGACGATTTACGTGTAAAAATTGCGCAGCGATTGGGGCAGTTTCCTGCCCGACGCGCGGAGTCAGCCGGATTGCGTGCGGCTGCGGTGGCGGTTGTCGTCACCGATGTGGGTCCAGGGGCAGATGTTCCTGGCATCCGCGACCAGCGCTCGTGGTCGGATCAGGCGGCATTGCTCTTAACTAGGCGTTCAGAATCTCTCCGCAATCACCCTGGTCAATGGGCTTTTCCCGGGGGGCGTCTGGAAGCTGGAGAAACTTCGGTAGCAGCGGCCTTGCGCGAAGCCCGCGAGGAGGTGGGAATTGCTCTGGCTGAAACCGATGTTTTGGGTTGTCTCGATGACTTTGTCACGCGCTCGGGCTTCGCTATGACACCTATTGTTGTCTGGGGCGGTGCCGGTCTGGTTACGCGCTCGGATCCAGCGGAAGTGGCCAGCGTGCATAGAATTCCACTCAGTGAGTTTTGTCGCAGTGACGCTCCTCAGCTCAGTTATACGGACACCAGCGATCATCCGGTACTGCGTATGCCGGTGGGGGATGACGCCATCGCGACACCGACGGCCGCGTTGATCTATCAGTTCAGAGAAGTTTGCCTAATGAACCAGGCCACTCGTGTAGCTCACTTTGAGCAGCCTGAGTTTGCCTGGCGTTGACGCGTCGCTGTGCCGGTGCCTTTATTGACGCTTTCAGATCAGAGGACGACAATCGCATGAGACTTCAATCGATCATTTTGCAAATTAGATCTAGGAGACAAGGATGAGTATTCAAGAAGGGGACAAGATGCCGACGGCTACTTTGCACTGTATGCAGGACGGAAAGCCTACCCCCATCACCACCGAAGATATATTTGCCGGCAAGAAAGTCGTCCTTTTTGCCGTGCCTGGAGCCTTTACTCCGACGTGTTCCATGGCGCATTTACCTGGCTATGTGGTTCACGCGGACAGTATAAAAGCCAAAGGCGTAGACACTATAGCCTGCGTCTCGGTGAACGATGCGTTTGTTATGGATGCGTGGGGACAGAACAAGAATGCCGAGGAGTTGCTGATGTTAGCCGATGGCAATGGCGACCTTACTGCGGCGCTTGGACTAACCATGGATGGTAGTGGGTTCGGCCTGGGACAGCGGTCGCAACGTTACGCCATGATCGTAGAGGATGGCACAGTAACTAAGCTTTCGGTTGAAGCGCCAGGAAAATTAGAGGTGAGCGCGGCAGAGGCCATCCTCGAGTCGCTTTGAGCCACGATTTCTGACCGCTGCGGTGTCGACTATGCCTCTGCATTGGTGGCGGTTAGCGCGGCCCGCAGATCGCCTTGGGGTCTGATCAGACATTCTTGGGCTGCTGATGCGACCAATTCGCCTTGGCGATTAAAAAAATTCCCGCGCACGAACCCGCGCGCGCCACTGGCATTCGGCGACTCCTTAGCAAACAGCAGCCACTCGTCGGCGCGAAAGGGTCGATGAAACCAGATGGCGTGATCCAGGCTTGCACCCTGAATGTTGTCGCGCCGCGAAATCTTGCCATGGGGCATCATTGAGGTGGACATAAAGTCCAGATCGGACATGTAAGCGAGCAGGGCTAAGTGAATTTGTGGGTCGTCGGGTAAGGTATTGCGAGTTTTCAGCCAAGTGTGTTTATACGGCGGACGTTCCTCGTTACTGTACATCAAGGTTTTCTCGACCGCTCGAGAGTCGATGGCTTCAAAGCGAAAGCTGAATCGAGCGAGTTCGGGTTGTTGTTGGTAAAGCTCTTGGTACGCTTCCAGATCGCCGCGCAGCGACTCGGGCGGTGGCACGTTTGGCATAGGTTGGGAATGGGTTATACCTCGCTCGCGTTTTTGCCAGGAACAAGACAGGCTAAAGATTGCCCGGCCGTTTTGAATAGCGGCAACGCGACGTGTGGTGAAAGAGCGTCCATCGCGTATGCGATCGACTTCGTAAAGAATGGGTCGTGTCCAATCACCCGGGCGCAGAAAGTAGGCGTGCATAGAGTGCAGTTCATGTTCTCTAATGACCGTGCGGTATGCTGCAGTGAGCGCTTGGGCCAGCACTTGCCCGCCGAATACATGTTCGGTGTTATGGTTCTGACCGCGAAAAAGATTTTCCTCGATGGGCTCTATATCGATCAGATTCAAAATTTCTTTCAGGACCGGATTGTTCATGCTGTCGTTGCTGTGAATAAAGTCGACAGTTTAAGCCGGTCTTAGGCGTAGCGTCGAAGCGTTTTTGAGTTAAGCCGACAAGCATGATGGAAAAACCATCTCTAGGTCCTTCAATACTTTTGTCGCTGCGCCTTCAGGGCCGTTTCAAGTACAGTACGCGGCTTTAACGAAAACTCAGGGGCACAAGTGCTCGCGATTTATCGACTTCACTGTTTGCAGGGCGGCGGTTGGTGGCAGGTGCACGAACAGGGCGGGCATGGTTTTGCAACAACCTGCCTGATTGATGAGGCGCCAATCAAGCTCATACCGTGGCAACGTGTGCAAGCGTTGGAGCAACGGCGTTCTGCCCCGCTGCCTGCAGAGCCGCGAGGGCGTAAGGATCGATTATGAGCGACACGTCTGCTGAGCTTGAAGATTCCCGTGGCGGGCTATTGTATGCGTTCGCCGCTTATGGCATCTGGGGGGTCGCGCCGATCTATTTCGTTTGGGTCAGCTTCGCGCAGCCGCTAGAGGTGCTTGCCCACCGAGTGGTTTGGGGTATCCCATTACTCGGATTGTTACTCATGGTATCTGGTCAGTGGCGCGGGATAAAAACTCTTACGTCTGCCGCATTTGGATACTTGCTGGCGAGCGCCGTGTGTCTAAGTATTAACTGGCTCACTTTTATTTATGCGATTCAAAGCGCACGCATTGCTGAAGCGAGTCTAGGTTATTTCATTAATCCGTTGGTCAACATTTTGTTGGGCTGGTTGTTTCTGCGCGAACGCCTCAGGCCGTTACAGTGGCTGGCTGTGGGTGTAGCCGCTACCGGGGTTTGTGTGGAATTATGGTCACAGGCCAGCTTGCCTTGGTTGGGTCTTACGCTGGCGTTTTCGTTCGGGTGCTACGGACTGTTACGTAAACAGGTTAACGTTGGCGCCGTTGTTGGGTTGAGCGTTGAAACCGTGGCCGTGGCGCCGCTGGCGATCGGGTTTTTAATTTGGCTGGGTCTTCATGAAGGCGTGCGAGAACTTGCAGCGCTGCTGAGTTTGGGTCTCGGTGGGCTTATAACTGTCGTGCCGCTGGTGTGTTTTGCGGCGGCGGCAATTCGCCTGCCTCTCACGACCCTTGGGTTCGTGCAATATTTAGCGCCCAGTTGTGCGTTGATGCTGGCGCTGTTCGTTTACGGCGAGACCGTTCCAGCAGAACGCTGGCTAACCTTTGCGCTGATCTGGGGGGCTCTCTTTATATTTTCTTTTGAGGGACTTTATCGTTATCGCAAACAGCGGTTGGAGACCAGCAGATGATCGTTTTCCCGGGGAGCTCGATCATACGCGGTGCTTAGTGTCCCTATTGCTCCAGATTCTATGAATGACCGGGTGGTGGAAGGTACGGCCATGTATTTTGGCAAATGCCCGGTTTTTTATCGTTGCGCTAATTCACTGTCACTGCGGCTATAGATCCTAGGGTGCGTAAAAATGGGGCCTCGGAGCGAGGATTGCTAAGGCTCGCAGCCGCGTCGCTCGCAGCGCCCTTATTGGCGTAGCGGCCGCTAAACAAAATATAATAATCGCGATTATTGACGCGAATGTGACGGATTTCGTAGTTGTCGACAAATCGCGATAAATATTGGCGCCCGTACTCTTGTGCTGCGGTATTAGAGCT
>MDTA01167161.1_pt1 | contig 14145 bp, 15 predicted proteins | sample 811151 | NCBI WGS metagenome assembly MDTA01 (sample SAMN05326648, study PRJNA326480) | marine metagenome | isolation source: seawater | place: Indian Ocean: South | collected 2010 | reverse complement strand
TTGATAGGCTGGGTGTGGAAGTGCGGTAACGCATGTAGCTGACCAGTACTAATAGCTCAATTGGCTTGATTTATGCACTGAAAAAAATTTTTATTATTTTAAATTAAATTATTTCTAAATGAAATTCTTCATATTCTTTAGGAAACGTTGATTTATAATCTTTTAGATATTGTCTTGAATTATTTACAGTTTCAATAATATTATTATCAAACATCCAACTTTGCCATTTCCAAAGTTCTAGAAGTGGATTTTTTTCTTTTAAATTCTTAATTTTATTTCTAAATTTATCACTCAACATTAACTCATTTTCAAAAACTACTTCTCTTCCAAATTGAGTTTTAAAATTTTGAGTTGTTAAAAAAGATGCATTATCATTATCACTCCTAAAGTATACGTAATGGCCTCCTTTATTAATATGATTAAGCGTGATATGAGGCCATTCATTAAAATTAAGATTTCTTATATCATCCAATTTAAATAACCTCCCATTAACCTCATAATCTTTGCCTTCAATGTTTTGAGGATCATCCATAAATTGATTTATATCATGGACATTTTCAAGCTTATGTTTTCCAAATTTAATATAATTGATTCCCAACTTTCTTTTATGAAGAACTTTTTCAATTGAAGATTTTAGACTAGTTTCAGAAGTGTTTTTATTAATGCTCATTATGTGTACGTGTGCTCTATCTAATCCGCCAATACATGCGCACATACCATGTTCAAATACAACTGAATTTCTCTGATATTTTTTATTATTATTGAATTCAAATAGTTTAATTAAGAAATTTAGTTCAGACACTACTTTATCATCAACTAGACCAAAAGATGGAATAAAATCCTTAGTAATTATAAGTATATAGCCTTCTGTAAAGGCTCCATAACCTGCAACAATAAACAAATTTTTACTATGTGCTACTAATCTGTTAAATGGTTTTACCTCTGAGATAATTTGATCCTTCCTGCTATATTTTAAAAATTCATTCCATGAGAGTTGATCTTTTAATTCCATTTTTTACCTTTTATTGTATCCGTTAAGTGAGTAGCAGTTGTAATACAGTTTTCAGTTATTGATTTAATAATAGTTTTTCTTTCAGGGTTAAAGTTACTAGACAAAGTACCTGGTGCATATATATTATGTCCTATCAGATTGAATTTATTAGATATAAAACCTCTTTCATTAAAATTATTACATATCTTCATTAATGAATTTAAACATGGCACTTCATTAGTATTATTAAATAGTGAGACTGGACCAGAAACATTAATAACTAAATCGGCTATTACAACCCGTTTATTTTTTGTTTTTACAATGACTTTATTATTTTTAAAACTTAAATTTGAAACTTTATCATTTAAATTTTTAAGTATATTCAATTTTTCAAGTCTATTTTTTGCCTCAACTGTTTCAGGATATGTATATCTTGTTATATTTCTTAATTTAATGAATATTAAATTGTTGTAAGCCTTTTTTTCTTTGAATGATAGTTTCTTAAAGCATTTATCAAGTATCTTCTTTTTTAAAATAAGTGTCCAAATATCATATTTACTATATTTTTTTTTAATACCATTTTGAAATTCTAACTTTATTAAATTTAAAATTTCTTTAGCCATTTTTATTTTTGAAATCTTTTTATTAATTAAAAATTTAAAATCATAAGATCTATAATTTTTTGAAAGAATGGCTTTTTCTAAGGATAATGAACTGGAAGAAACACTGATTATTTGCATTCTTTTTAATGTTTTTTTTTCAAGTTTCTCAATTTCTTGAACTGTTTCTAACAATCCTGCTTTATTTCCAATAAATACAATAATAATTTTCTTTAGGTTTTTTATTTTTTTAATTTTTTTTAGAAAGTTGTTAGTAGCTCCAGATGCATAGAAATCATGAATATAATTATCACTTAAGCTTAACTTTTTGGAATTTATATATGTCGGCGGCAAAATCCCTAAACCCAAAATAATATTTTTTGTTCTAATAACTCTTTCTTTTTTTGTAAGTTTTTTTTTCAATAGTAGATTATTATTTTCAGTCATTAATTTCATTTTTTTTAAATTGTTTTTTACGTAACATAGGTAACGATTTTCTTTAATATCTTTTGAAACTTTTATTAATTCATTTTCATAGAAACTGATTTTAATTTTCTTTTTTATATTCATTATTTTTAGAATATTTAAAAACTTTTCTTCAAGAAACATTGCATATGCCGACCTTGGTAAATACAATTCATTTATATTTTTAAATTTATTAAATTTTCCTAAAACATTTTTATCTAACCAATTTTTTAAATTAAGATCTTCATTAGATCTAAAATATTCTATTAATTTTTTTTGATTTTCTATCTTTTTAACCCAATTTTGAAACTCATCATTTGATAATCTAAGTGGATTATTAAAAAAGCCATGCTTTGAATTAGACTTACTGTATGCTACTCCACCTGGAAAATTAGAATAATCTTTTTCCATGATTGAAATATTTAGTTTTCTTTTATCTATTTTTTTTACTACTTGATATAAAACCTCTGTTCCTATTACACCAAAACCAGCAATAAGTATATCTTCAAACATAAAATCTTTTGTAAATTTAGATTACCTAATATAATAATAATTTGTGAATTTCAAACTTAACTATAAACAGTATACAGATTATATAAATGTTACTTCAGGAATTTTTTACCCAGCAAAAAATTTTGTAAATCAAAGAGAATTTAATACTATTTTATATGATCAAACTTTAAATAAAAAATTCTTCCCATTACCAATTTTTTTTGGATTAAAAAAAAAACAATATGAAAATATTAAAAACAAAAGAAATCTTACATTAAAGTATAAATCGCAAAATGTTGCCAAAGTATCAAATCTAAAATTTTATGAAATTGATAAAAATCTTTTCGGTAAAAAAGTTTTTGGAAATAATTTTAAAAAACACCATTATTTTAAAATTTTTGATAAAGAAAACTATAAGTTTTTAAGTTTTAAGATTTCTAAAAAATATTCTTTTAAACATTTACCTAAATATTTCATAGATCCAAAAGTTTTTAAAAAAAAAATAAAAAAACTTAAATTTTTACCAGGCTTCCATACTAGGAATGTTCCACATAATGCACATTTATGGATTCATAAACTATTACACAAAAGATATGGTGGATTACTTATTCAACCGTTGATAGGGCAATATAAAGTTGGTGAATATAAGGATAGATTTATAATGAAATCTAATATTAAGGCCTCAAAACTTTTGAGAAGTGACGCAGTGTTTTGTTTACCTTTTTTTTCTTACCCTAGATATGGAGGACCATTAGAGGCCTCATTACATGCTATTGTAAGAAGGAATTACGGCTGTTCTCATTTCTGGGTTGGTAGAGATCATGCAGGATATAAAAATTTTTTTTCTAAATATGAGTCTCAAAAATTTTGCAAAAGCTTAGAAAAAAAAATTGGAATAAAAATAATATCTGAAAAAGAACCCTTTTATTGTAGAATTCAAAAAATAGTTACAAATAAATGTAAATCAGCAAAATGTAATAAAAAAAAATTAATGATTAGTGGAAGTAAAATAAGAAATTTAATTAAAAAAAATAAAAAAATTCCAAGTTATTTAATGATAGAAGATATATCTAAGTTAATAAATTCAAAATCTCTTATCTACTAAATCTTCAATTTTTTTTAGCAAGATTTTTGAAAGATAGTCTAAATCTTTCTTAAAATTATTTGTGATAATAATATCTGGATTTTTTGGAAACTCTGGGGGTATGTCAACACCAACAATTTTTGAAACTTTTTTATGATAAATTTTTTTCTTTTTTGCATTAATTATTTTTTTTAAATCAGACTTAATATAAATTTCTACATAGTTTTTCTGATTTCTTTTATTCCATTTTCTTAAAACATCTACCATTCCAATTACAGCAAAAATTACATTAATGTTTTGAGAAGTAATTTTCTTTGCCAATTTACAGTATTTAAGAACAGTTTCTAATCTTTCTTCATAGCTATATCCTTTTAAATTAAAAATATTTCTAATTTCATCTCCACTTAGAACTACAGTCTTTCCATAATTTTTTCTAACATTGTTAGATATTTTCTTTGCAATTCTTGTTTTGCCAGATCCTGATAATCCTGTAATCCAAAATAGAATTCCGTGGTTCTTTTTTAATTTAATTTTTCTCATAACTTTTATATTTCTTGTTGATAAAAAATTTCATTTTTTTAAAACATTCGTTTATTGATAATTTTGAGCTATCAATTAAAATTGCATCTTTTGTTTTTTTTAATGGAGAAATTTTTCTCTTAAAGTCTGATTTATCTCTTTTTTTTATAGAAACTAAAATATCATTGTATGTAATTTTGTAACCTTGAGATTTAAGTTCATTATATCTTCTCTTTGCCCTTATGCCAACATGAGCTGTCATAAAAAATTTTACATCAGCCTTAGGCATTATATTGTATGTTATATCTCTTCCATCAAAACAAACACCTTTAAATTTTTTTGGGGGATTATTTGCTATTTTCTTTTGATACATATTTACGAAAGTTCGAATTCTTTTTATTTTAGCAAGATATGCAGCAGCTAGACCAATTTCATTTTTAAGCAAATTTTTTTTTTTTAAATCATTAATTTTTGTTTTTAAAATAATTTCCTTAAAATTTTTGTAATCTATTTTTTTATTATTTTTAATATAATTTTTTCCTAAAATTCTATATAATTTTCCAGTGTCCAAATAAAAAAGATTATAGTGTTTGGATATTAATTTTGCTTGAGTTCCAGCACCACTTGCCGCAGGACTATCGATTGCAACTTGAAAATTTTTTTTTTTTCATTAAAGTAAATAGTTAATTAAGCTAATAAAAATATTGTTAATTTTATCAATATACTTTTTCATTAACAGTTCAATAATTTTTTAGTAAATAACTATATAATTATTTTTAAATGCAGTATAAAAAAAATAGTCAAAACACTGAAAATCTATTTATAAAACCAGACAATAGATTAAAAAAAATTCTTAAAATTGTACTTTCTAAAATTATAATTAATTTAATATTAAAAATAATTTTCAAGTTAAATTTAATAATATCACTAATATTGGTTCCAATAATTATACCAATATTAATAAAAAAAAAAATAAAATTTGTCAAACTTAGACGAGATACAGTAGGAAACTCCATTGAGGAATTATTTTTATATTTAAATATATTTAAAAATAAAAAAAATAAAAATCATCTTTTCTTTTTTGATGACCTATATATTTGTAATGAGTATTTAAACACAATATATAAAAAAAATTTTAGAATAAGTATATTTGGGATCGGTATTAATTATTTATCAACAAAATTTAATTATTTTAAAAAATTTTTAATTAAAATGCCTTCTTGGGAAAATTTATATAAATATAAAATAAAATTAAAAAAATTTTCAACGCCAAAAGAATTTAAATTTAATAAAATGCAAAACGAAATCGGCCTAAATTTTTTAAATAAAATCGGTGTAAAAAAAAATCAAAAAATTATCTGCTTAGTAGTAAGAGATAGTTTTTATAAAGAAAATTTTTCTAATAATAAAAACAAATACTGGAATTATCATGAATATCGAAATGCTGACATTAATTCATACATTAAAACTATTAAATATCTAAATAACAAAGGTTTTTTTGTGATAAGGATGGGAAAGGGTAGTAATAAAGCAACCTTATATCATAATCGTTTATATTTTGATTATTCAATCTCAAATCAGAGATCAGATTTTTTAGATTTTTGGATATTTTCTAGGGCCTACATGGCTATTGTTACTGGGACAGGAATAGATGAATTATGTCATGTTTACAAAATACCAACGGTTGATACAAATTATTTTCCTATTGGTGCTATTAGAAGTTTAAGGGGTACAAATATAACAATATTTAAAAAAATTAAGGAAACCAAAAAAAATAAATTCATAAATTTAACTAAAATCCTTAACCTTAAATTTTTTAGATTTCCTTCATTAGTCTCAAAATACAAGAAATATAAAATAGTTGATAATACATCTAATGAGATTTTATGTGCAGTTAAAGAATTACAATTCAAGATTTCAATGAATTTTAAGTCAAAAAGAAATGAATTTAAATTACAAGATTTTTTTTGGAAAAGTTTTAAAAACTCTAAAACAAAAAAAAAAATTATACAGTCAAGATTTATTATCTAATTTTGAATATGTTTATAAGAATAGAAATATTCATAATAGTACTGTATCAAATAGTTATATAAAAAAAAATAAATGGATTTTAAAATAAGGTTAGTATGATTCCCCTCTGGAAAAAAGAATTAAACAATTCACAAATTAAAAAATTAATATCTTTGTCACTAGAAAAAAAAAATATTAGTGAAGGATTAATTACTAAAAAAGTTGAGGCGATTATTTCAAAATTTCTTAATGTAAAATATTGTACTATGCTTCCAAGTGGTACCACAGCTTTACTTGTTGGCATGATGGCTTTGGGTTTAAAAAAAAATGATTTAATATTAATTCCTGAAAGGTCCTGGATTTCTGTATTAAACGCTGCTGCTATTCTAGGTTTAAAGATTAAGACTATTGACGTTAAAAAAAATTCTCCTGTAATGGATGAAAAAGAGCTACTAAGAGTTAAGACAAAACCAAAGGCTATTGTTGTAGCTCACATGGGAGGGAGAGCGGCAAACATGAAAATAATTAAGAGTTTTGCCAAAAAGAGAAATATAAAGATTATCGAGGATGCCGCACAAGCTTTAGGATCTAAATATATGAATAAAAATTTAGGAACCCTATCAGATGTAGGATGTTTTTCATTATCAATGGCAAAAACATTAACATCAGGTCAAGGAGGATTTATAGTAACAAATAATAAAAATCTGTGGTCCTCTATTAAAAAAATTAAAAACAATGGATTAGAAAATATATTAAAAATAAAAAAATATGGAAATTTAGGGCTTAATTTTAAATTCACTGATATTTCTTCATGTATAATTTTATCAGAATTAAAAAATATTAATAGTTACAAGAGGAAAATGATTAATTTATATTATCAGTATACTAAAAATATAATTAACTCCAAAAAATTTTTTATTTTACCTTCAAATATATCCAATGGTGAGTTGCCTCAATATGTGGAAGCAATATGTATCGAAAGAAAAAAATTTATAAAATATATGGAAAAGAATAACATACAATGTAGAGAATATTATCCATCAGTAGGTAATTCGAGATATGCATCTCATATACGAAAAAAATTAATTAATGATAATTTTTTTTCAAAAAATGGGGTTTTTTTACCTTCAGGACCTCATCAAAATATCAAAGATATAAATAAAGTCATAAAAACAATTAATATTTTTATAGAAAAATATTTAAATTAAGAAATGTAATAGATTTAATGAGTAAATATAAAAATTTTTTAAAATTAAATGATAAAGGTAAATCGCCAGCATTTTTTTTGAAAAAAGACCAAAATTACTTAACAAGAAAAATTATAAATTCTCTTTTTGATTTTAGTCAAAAGTATAAAAAAGATACTAGAATTTGCTTGCATTCATCTAAAAAAAGTAAAGTTCAATTTATGATAAATGTTTTAAGAAAAAAAGAGAAATATTATTATAGTTATCACCCCAAGGTAGATGAATATTATTTTATTTTAGAAGGTAAATTGTTAATAAAATATTATACAAATAAGAAAATCAAAAAAATTATATTGAACAAAAATAATTTTCCTATGTTTAAAATGAAAAATAAAATAAAACACGTAACAATTCCAATTACAAAAAAATGTATGTTTATAGAAGTAAGAGAAGGTCCATTTAATTCAAAAACAGACTCAATTTTTTTAAAAAAATATGAAAAAAATATATAAAATTTTAAATAAATGCAGATCTTGTGGGTCTAAAAAAATATTTAATGCTTTTAGTAATAATGCTAGTCCATTAGGTGAGTCTTTTCTTGAAAAAAAAAATACTTTAGCAATTACTAATAAAAGATATCCAATAGATTTAATGATTTGTAGAGTTTGTAGTTTGGCACAATTAAGTATTATAGTAGATCCAAATTTACTTTATAAAGATTATCTTTACATAACCGAGTCTAGCCCAACATTATTAAAACACTTTAAGGAAGCATCTAAAAAATTGATTTCAAAATTAAAGATAAAAAAAAAATCAAGAGTGCTGGATATAGGAAGTAATGATGGAACATTATTGGAGTTTTTTAAAAAAAAAGATTTTCATGTAACCGGTATTGAGCCTGCAAAACCAGCTTCAAAAATATCAAAATCCAAAGGAATAAACACAATTCAGGCATTTTTTAATCTTCAAACAATTAACAAACACTCGCTGAATAAAAAAAATTTTCATTTGATTGTAGCAAATAATGTATTTGCAAATATAGATAATATTAATTCATGGATGCGTAACATAAAAAAAATTTTATCGCCTGATGGAGTATTTGTATTTGAAAGTTCTTATCTTTATGATGTTGTATTTAATAATGTTTTTGATTTCATTTATCATGAACATTTGTCATATTTCTCCATCACATCAGTAAAAAAACTTTGTGAGAAACATGATCTAAAATTGTTTGATTTAGACCATATATCAACTAAGGGTGGCTCAATAAGGTATTATATTTCAAAAAATAAAAATAAAAAAATAAACAATTCAATTCAAAATTATCTAAATAAAGAAAAAAAATTTAAATTATTTAATAAAAGTACTTATTTAAAACTAAAAACAAAAATTAATAATCAGAAAAATAAACTTAAACATTTTATAAAATTCAATCAAAAGAAAAACATTATTGGCTTTGGTGCATCTATAAGTTGTATCACATTAATGTATGAGTTTAATATTGAAAATAAAATTAAATATTTAATAGATGATAATAAAATTAAACAAGGAAAATTTAGTCCTGGATCTAACATAAAGATTTTTAGTCCAAAAAAATATCAAATCTCAAAAAAAGATATTGTTTTAATTTTACCATGGAGATTTCAGGAAATGATTTTAAAAAATCATAAATCTAAATTGAAAAAAGCTAACCAAATTATACAAGTTTGGCCCAAATTCACAAAAATACATCTATAATTTGTCTTATTATTAGATATTAATTAAATCATTATTATGAAAAAAAATTCTTGGGAAAAAATTTGGAAAAACAATAAATTTTTGGTTAATGATAATCCAACTTTAAATATTATTAATTTCCATTACCATCATTTAAGAAAATTAAAAAAAAACTCAAAAATTTTAGATCACGGATGTGGAAATGGAAGGAATTTTAATTTCTTAAAAAATCATGGATTCGATATATATGGTACAGATATTTCAAAAACAATAATTCAAAGAAACAAAAAAAAATTTAATAAATTTAAAGATAAATTTTATCATGGAAATATAAAAGAATTAAATTTTAAAAATAATTATTTTGATGTAATCATTAGTGAGGCAAGTCTATATTATCAAGAAAAGAAAAAGATTTTTGAAGAAGTGGCAGAATTACATAGGATTTTAAAAAAAGGTGGCCAAATCAGAGTTTATATTAAGTCAATATTTGATAATTTTTATTTTAAAAATAATAATAAAAAGACTTTTGAAAAATCACTTAAGTTACAACACTGGGAGAACGATTTAACCTTAACATTTTTGGACCATAATGATGTAAAAAAATTATTTAAAAAATTCAAAAATGTATTAATAGGAATCGAGGAATTTAACTATATTAACTATAAAAAAAAACATTCATATTGGATTATAACTGCTAAGAAATAAGAATTTTTAAATGTAATATTATATCTTTAATTTTAATTCTTTAATTGATTAAAATTTAATAATAAAGTAATCAATGATCAATTAATAATTCATTCAGATCAAATGCTTAAAATAAGTAAACAAAAAATTAAATTATCAAATAAAAGATGTTTAAATTATCGTAAGAGAATACTAGACCTTTCTCAAAAAGTTGGAGCTTTGCATATAGGTGGATCTTTTTCTGCAGTTGAGATGCTGGATGTAATTTATAATTTTTTAATGAAAAAAAATGATAAATTCATTCTATCTAAAGGTCATACTGGAGTATTACAATATGTGATACTTGAATATAAAAAAATTATTTCTAGAAAGTTTCTTTTTAGTTACTGTCAACAAAATAGTAAGTTAGGTGTGCATCCTGACTATGGATTACCTGGAATTGAGGCATCTACTGGATCATTGGGACACGGTCTTGGTATTGCATCAGGTTTAGCTATTGGAAAAAAGAAAAATCAAATTTTTGTAGTTATTAGTGATGGGGAGCTAATGGAAGGTACAACATGGGAGTATATTTTAATGATTTCCTCATTAAAAATTTCAAATATCAATTTATTTATTGATGCAAATGGATTGCAAAGTTCAACATTTTCTAAAGATACACATCCCACCCTTATGCCAATTGTAGATAAAATTAAGTCTTTTGGTTGGAATGTTCATAAATGTGATGGACATAATATAAAAGATATCATTAATAAATTTAGTAACAAAAAGAAAAACTCAAAACCTTTTGCTTTAGTTTGTAATACAACTAAGGGCTTTCCCATCCCTTACATGATGAATATTCCAATGTGGCACTATAGATCGCCTAATAAAAAAGAATATGCACTGGCCAATAATTTTTTAAACAAACATTATTCTAAATCATGAGAAATAAATTCGCAGAAGTAATTTATAAATATAGTAAAAAAAATAGTAAAATTAGAGTAGTAGCTGCAGATATTTCGCCTGCTGGTAAAATGGCAGAATTAAGTAAAAAGTATCCTGATAGATTTATAAATGTTGGTGTTGCAGAGTCTAGTATGATTAGTATGTGTGCAGGTTTAGCTATGAGAGGGTTGAAGCCTTTTGCATATACCATTGCATCATTCTCAATATTTAGACCATTTGAAATGGTTAGAATTGACGTTGGATATCAAAATTTACCGGTTGTAATAGTTGGTATGGGAGCAGGTACAGTGTATTCAACTCTAGGAGGGACTCATCTTACACAAGAAGACATATCAGTAATAAGGTGTCTTCCAAACTTTAAAATTTTAAACCCGTGTGATCCTTTGGAGTTAGAAGAATGCTTAAAATATCTAATAACTAAAAATAATTCTCCTTGCTATCTAAGAATAGGCAAAGCAGGAGAAAAAAATTTTACAACAATTTCAGCTGAAAGCTGGAAATTTGGTAAACCTAGAAAAATTATTGATGGAAAAAAAATTTGTCTTTTGGCTACTGGCCCAATAATAAGGTTATATTTTGATATTTTAAAAAAACTAAATAAATTTAATATTTTTCCAAGTATTTATAGCTTCCATACAATAAAACCAACAAACAATAAAGAAATAAAAAAGTTATTTAAAAAATATAAATACATATTTAGCTTAGAGGATATTTCTGTGATTAATGGTTTAGCAACTATATTAAAAGAGGCAGCTTTTGAATATAAATTCAAAGGAACTTATAAAAATTTTAGTCTTAAAGATAAAAATATCAAAAATTATGGTTCTCAAGATGATCTTTTAAAATCACATGGAATATCGTCCGAAATAATTTTAAAAACAATTTTAAAAACTATTAAAAAGCCAAGATAGATTTTATGAAAAAAAAAAAAATTTTATGTTTTGATTTAGATAACGTTATTTGTACAACAAAAAAAAATAATTATTTAAAATCAAGACCAAAAAAAAAAATAATTAAATTTATAAATGATTTATATAATTCTGAGTACTACATAAAAATATTTACGAGTAGATTTATGGGTAGAAGCAATGAAAATGTTAAATTAGCAAAGAAAAAAGGTGAAAGTTTAACAAAAAAACAGTTAAAAAACTGGAAATTAAAGTATCATGAATTAATTATGGGTAAACCATCATATGATTATTTTGTAGATGACAAAGCAATTGGTTTTAAAAATAATTGGAGTAAAGATTTACAGATGAGACTAAGAAAAAATAATTGATAAAATTATTCTTTTGACTAATATTTTTTTTTAACTATAACATGTGTTCTTTAATCAGTTAACAAACATTTTATGGGAAAATTAGTAGAGTACGTAACGCCTCTTCATAAGGCTACAAAAAGAGATTATCTTGCCAGAATGAATGATGACAAGGTAAATTGTATGTTAAAGGCCAAAGAATATGCTTTTGACTACTGGGATGGAGATAGAAGATATGGTTACGGTGGTTATAAGTATATAGCTGGAAGATGGAAGCCAGTTGCAGAAAAATTAATTGAAAATTACAATTTAAATGAAAACTCTAAGGTATTGGATGTTGGATGTGGAAAAGGTTTTTTACTTCATGAACTAAAATTATTAATTCCAGAAATAAAAGTTGTAGGTTTTGATATCTCCCAGCACGGGATTGATTGTAGCACCGACCTTGTCAAGAAAGATCTATTTATTCATAGAGCTCAAGATGACTATCCATTTCGCGACAATGAATTTGATCTAGCAATATCATTAACAACCTTTCATAACTTAAAAATATTTGAATTAGCAAATGCACTAAAAGAGTTTGAGAGAGTTTCAAAACAGGGTTATTTAATGCTAGAAAGTTACAGAAATGAGAAAGAACTATTTGGTTTAGAATGTTGGGCCTTAACTTGCGAGGCTTTCTTTGACAAGGAAGCTTGGATTTGGTTATATAATCACTTTGGATACACAGGCGACTATGAATTTATTTATTTTGAATAAAATATAATATTTTATATGAAGGCAGCTATATTAGTCGAAAACAAAAAGCCACTTTTAGTTTCTAATCTAGAATTACCAGATAAACTTGAATTTGGACAAGTTTTAGTAAAAATCTTTTATAGCGGTATTTGTGGTGCTCAGCTAAACGAAATTGATGGTGCAAAAGGTAAAGATAAGTTTTTACCTCATTTATTAGGGCATGAAGGATCAGGAAAAGTAATTGATGTTGGTCCAGGAGTTACAACTGTAAAGAAAGATGACCATGTAGTTTTACACTGGAGAAAAAGTGATGGTATTCAAAGTCCAACACCTAAATATAAAATGGGAGATAAAATTATAAATGCTGGTTGGGTTACAACTTTTAATGATAAAGCCATTATATCAGAGAATAGACTTACTGTTATACCTAAAGATTTAAATTTAAGAATTGCACCTCTTTTTGGTTGTGTAGTAACGACGGCTATAGGAATTGTAAACAATGATGCTCAAGTCAAAGTTGGAGAGTCAGTTTTAATTTTTGGTTTAGGTGGGGTAGGAACATCTGTGTGCATGGCTGCATCTTTAGTATCTGCTTATCCAATTGTAGGTGTTGATCTTTATGATTTTAAGTTAGAACATGCAACGAAGTTTGGATTAAACCATGGAGTTTTAAATCAGGAAAAAGATATGGATAAAATTATAAGAAACTTAGTAGGTGAAAAAGGTGCTGACATTGTAGTAGATACAACTGGAAATACAAAAGTAATCGAGAAAGCTTATGAATTAACTCATCCCGATGGAAAGACGATCTTATGTGGAGTTCCAAATTCCAAGGAAAATATTAATATTCATACTTTGCCTCTTCATTTTAAAAAAATTTTAAAAGGATCTCATGGTGGTGATGCAAAACCAGATTTAGACATACCAAGGTATATTAAGCTTATTAAAGCAAATAAAATGAGTTTAGATTCTTTAATAACTCATGAATTTAATTTGGAAAATATTAATGATGCAGTACAAGCTCTGAGAGAAGGAAAAACAGGTAGAATAATTATTAAAATGTAAATAATTATTTTATACTTTTTTTTCCTTTTATCTACTAATAATAAGAGCATAAATGAGCAAACTCAAAAAAATTATTTCATCAATTCTTGGTGATAAGACCTATATAAAATTAGTTACTAAAAAAAATTTAGTTTTAAAATATTTGAAAACTTTTTTTCATTTATTTTTTTTAAATTTATTTTTTTTAAAAAAAAGAATTAAATATCAAAAAAAGCTTAAAACAATTCGGCTCATTCCAGTTAGGCAGCTTGTTGCATTAGATATATTATTAGAAATAAAAAATTTGTTCAAAAATCTTGGAATAAGCTTTTTTCTTTTGCATGGAACATTATTAGGAGCTGTTAGACAAGAGTCTTTTGCAGGAAGACCTAATGATATAGATTTAGGAA
>MDTA01140405.1_pt1 | contig 14146 bp, 14 predicted proteins | sample 811151 | NCBI WGS metagenome assembly MDTA01 (sample SAMN05326648, study PRJNA326480) | marine metagenome | isolation source: seawater | place: Indian Ocean: South | collected 2010 | reverse complement strand
TTAATTTTTTTTTTTTTCCAAGAATTTGTTATTTCAGAGGGAAACAGTATTAACTTTGTGTCAACATGAGTTAAGTTTGAACCGACCGATATCACTCTTAATTTACGAGAAATGATTTTATACATTATGTAATAAAAATATTTTCCAAAATATCCATATTTTGAAAAATACTCTTTAAAACCATCACTTCTTATATACACATAACCATCTATTTTTTTCAAAAAAAAACTTAAAATTATGAAGAAAAAAAAATTCAGTGGATTGATTGAAATTAAAAATAATTTTAAATCTAATTTTTTTAGTCTGAATAAATCTTTAATAAAAAATTTTTTGATTTTATTATTCTTTATCACATGAGTTTGTTTGACATTTGCGTTTCTAGAAAATAAATAAATTTGAAATTTTTTTGAAATGGTACCTATTAAACTGAGGGTATCATGATAATTTGAAAAGACATTACCTTTTGAAAAAAAAAGTTTGTCATTGGATAAAACTAAAATTTTATTCATTTTTTTACTTTTTCTAAAATTTTTATCCATTGTAACAATTTAAAATATGCTAAACGAATATTTCATTTTTATAAAAATTTATTGTTTTTTTTAAACCTTGATCAATATTCACTTTTGGTTTCCAATTAAAATGTTTCTTAGTTTTTTTTATACTTGGAAACAAAATTAGAGGCTCATCATTTCTAAGTTTAATTTTGCCAAAATCTGGCTTACCTGAACCAATAATTCTAATAATTTTTTTGATTATACTTTTAATTTTTATTGGCCTTCCAGATCCTAAATTATAGACCCCACAGACATCTTTTTTTAAAGACAGCTTAATTAACTTAATTAAATCCCCAACAAAAATAAGATCTCGAACTTGATTCCCATCTGAACATGGAAATTTTTCATTTTTTAGAGATTTCTTAATAATAAATGGAATTAATCTTTTTAAATTTTGACCAGGGCCATAAGCAAGATAAAGTCTGAATATTATAACTGGAAATTTTTCATTTTTATTTAATTTTAATAAATATCTTGTAGAGTTATTTTTAGCTTTTCCATAATACGATTTAAGATCTTTGCTTGGTAAAATATATCTCTCGCTCTGCGGACTTTTAGAAAATCCATACTCAACGCTACTTCCAAATTGAATAAATTTTTTAATTTTTTTTTTTTTAAAAAAATTTGCTAAGTTTTTACAGGCCTCATAATGAGTTAACTTTACTTTTTTTGCATTAGAATGATTTATATATCCAGATAAATTTACTATATAATCAAAATTTCTATTTAATTTATTTTCAATCTGTTTTTTTTTGGATAAATCACATTTAATATATTTAACACCAAATAATTTATTATATTTATTTGGTTTTTTTGTAGAACAAGAAAAAACATTAAATTTTGTTTTAGATAATGATTTGCATAAATTTGATCCTATAAAACCTGTTCCACCGGCAATTAAGATATTTTCTTTATTTTTTATCAAAGTTAATTATTCCTTTTTTGAAGGCTTTTTCCAATATTTCCTTATCTCTCATAGTATCCATACATTGCCAAAAGTTTGTATGTTTAAAACCACCCAATAAATTTTTTTTTGAAATCGTTTCTAAAGGATATTTTTCTAAATATGTTTTATCATTTTTTAGATAATTAAAAATTTTTTTATCCATCACAAAAAAACCTCCATTTATCCACCCTTCATCCAAAGAAGATTTTTCTCTAAATCTGACAATCTTATTGTTTTTAAATTTAATGGAACCAAATCTTGCAGGAGGTCTTACCGAAGTCAAAGTTACAATATTGTTTGATTTTTTATGAAAACTTATTAATTTTTTTAGATTTACATTTGAAATACCATCACCATAAGTTAATAAAAATGTATCGTCCTTTAAATATTTTTTTAACCTTTTAATTCTTCCACCTGTCATTGTCTTTTTTCCAGTATAAATCAAATTTATTTTCCAGTTATTTTTTTTTTTTTTAAAATATTTCTTTATGATTTCACCTTTGTAGCCAAGGGCGATATAGAATTCATTGAAACCAAAATTTGAATAGTGTTTCATTATATGTTCAATCAAAGGTTTTCCATGAACTTTTATCATTGGTTTTGGAATTGTTTTCGTATACTCTTTAATTCTACTACCTAGCCCGCCCGCCAAAATTACTACTTTCAATTCTTGCTCCTTAATTTTTTTTCGTATGATGAAATTTGACCAGAAGAATAATTAAACATATTTGTATTTTTATAAAAATAATTAATATACCATTTTGATACATATTCTGCGGTTTCGGAAAAACTTAAAACACATTTCCAATTCAATTTTTTTTTTGCTTTATTGGAATTTATCCTGAGAAGATTTGACTCTATTTTTAACTTATCTGGTTTGACAATCCATTTAATATCTTTCCAAAAAACTTCGATTTTTTTTACTAAATCCTCAACTTTGTGATTTAATAAATTGTTTGGTCCAAAATTAAAAACCTCTCCATCTAATTTGCTATTATTTTTTAACTTAACTCCAAAAATTAAATAACCATTTATAGCCTCAAGTACATGCTGCCAAGGTCTAGTTGATTTTGGATTTCTTATAACTACTGATTTTTTTTTACTCCATGATTTGATGCAATCTGGAATTAATCTATCATCTGACCAATCTCCTCCTCCAATAACATTTCCCGCTCTGGCTATACCAACTGATACGTCCTTTTTATTTTTTAAGAAACTATCAATATAAGATTTAAGTCCCAATTCAGCTGAAGCCTTTGACGCACTATATGGATCTGAGCCCCCAAGATTGTCAGTCTCAACATATGCTTTTTGTTTCTCTAAATTTCTATAACTTTTATCACTTGTGATAATTATTGCAGTTATTTTATTCTTAAAATTATTTCTTCTTAATATTTCTAAAATATTTATTGTGCCTAGTGAATTTGTAGTCCAGGTGTTATAGGGTTCTATAAAAGATTTTTTTACTAAAGCCTGTGCTGCAAAATGAAAAATATAATCGGGTTTAAAATTTAAAATATTTTTTTCAAGTTTATTGATATTTCTGACATCGCATTTAACATTTAATATTTTCTTTTTAATTCTTAGCATTGTAAAAAATGATGGTTTCGTTGGTATACCATTTGATAGACCCATAATTTTAGCTCCACTTTTTATTAACCATAGCGTGAGCCAAGTACCCTTAAAACCTGTATGACCAGTGATTAATACTTTTTTATTTTTATAAAGTCTTTTAAAATTCATTTAATAAGAGAACCTTTATGTATCATAATTCAAAATTGTATCTATATTAGTATTTGCATCTCCAAAGGAAATTAAATTTCCCTTTTCTTTTAATTTGTATGTGAAGATGTCTTTTCCTAATGTTTCCGACTCAATACTTTTCCAAATATTTTTAGAATAATACTCGAGAGAAAAATTTTCACAAATTTGTACAACATCATATCCTCTTTCTAATGACTCGATAATTGCACCTGAATTTCCAATAAAAATTAATTTTTTTTCAAAAATATTTGGGTGAGACGCTTTAATGTTAAAAAGATTTTTTATTTTGTTTATCAATTCTATATTTCTTTTATTTGAAAATGAGGCTGGATGATTTCTTATTTTAAAATTATGCAATTTTTTTATATTGTCGTGTATATAAATTAAACTATCTAAAATTTTCTCTTGATTATTTACAACATTTGGTAGAAATATTGAATTCTCAATCTCTGAAACATTTTGTTTAAATCTCAAAGATGGAATCTCAACAATTTTATCTTTTGGCCAACCAAGGATTTTTTCAAAACAGAATTTTTGATCTGAACCACATAAAAAAATTCTGTCTGGGGAGCTATACTTATATATAAAATTAGTTGGCACTGCCATGGGGGGTGCATGAATGTAGCCTGTAATCTTTACTTTATTTTTATTATTTCTAAAATGTCTAATAATTTCATTTTGAAATGGTTGACCTTCATATGGAAATAATATTTCGTTGAAATCTTTCAAAAAAATTTTTTTTGATGAATTAATCAATTTTTTTGATAAAAAATTTGAACTGGAGATATTGTGTAAAAAAAAATCAATTCCTTTGAAAATATTTATTGTATTTAAAAGTATAAACTTAATCCAGGTTAATATATTATAGAAAAAATTATCATAAACTTTAAAAATAACAATGTTATCATCTATCTTATCTGGAATTTTTTTATCCATATAAATTATAAACCATAGAAAATTTTTTTTATCAGATGAATTAATACCAAAATATCTGTCATTGAAACTTCCATCATTTAAAAAATTATTTTTAAAACCCCAGCTAAAAATAATTTTAGAAAATTTTTTTTGCGATAAATTGTTTTTTATAATTTTTCCAGATATCTTTAAACCATAAATAACATCTAAAAAAATATTTTTAAAAGAATTATCATTTTCTATTTTGAAAATTTTTTTTAAAAAAAAATTTCCTACTGAATTTGTATTTGAAGCAAGATAAATGTTTGAATTATATTCTGGACTAAATTTTTTAGATAAAAAACTTTCTAAATAATTCTTTGTGTGAATTATATTTTCCAAAATACTATTTTTCATTTATTCTTATTCACCGCCAGAAACAGGAATTACTTGATGTGATATATAAGTATTTTTTTCAGAACCTATTAAAAAAACAAATTCAGCTATTTCTTTTGGATTTGCCATTCTTTTAATTGGAATAAGATTGGTTCTATTTTTAAGATTTTTACTTGGCAAACTTTTGTGTAATTTAGTATCTGTTGCACCAACTCTTAGTGTGTTGATGAACACATTATCTTTTATCCATTTTTTTGTATTATTTGGAAAAAACTCTAAACCAAATTTTGAAAGTGAATAAGGTAAATTGCTCATTCCACCTCCAAATTTAACTCCAATTGAGCCTAGGTTTACAATTCTACCCCATTTTTTTTTTACCATTTCCTCGCCTACACGGCTAGTTAGGTAAATTCCTGGATATAAATTCACTTTGAAACTTTTTTCGATATCTGAAATTTTAATTTTATTATAATTTGTTTGTTCTACATAGCCGAGGGCATTTATTATCACATCACATGTTAAGTGTTCTTTTTTTTTTAAAAAATTTTCGATACTCCTAAAGTTAGATATGAAATTAAACTTAGTTTTTTTTACCCTAATTTTATTTTTTTTCACATAATCAAAAAAAGCTTGATTACCTTTTGAATAATGCGCAATTATAAAATAATTATTTCTTAAATAAATTTTTAATATTTCAATTCCTATATCTGAGCTAGCACCTAAAATTAAAACTTTTTTATTATCTTTATTTTTCATGCTATATTTTTAACTTTAATTTGAGGATCAAAATATTTTATGTTGGGGTTATCACTCATTAATTTTTAAATATCACCTTTAAAATTGTATCATTTAAGAAATCATAATCTTTCATCTCCTTTATTGAAGGATTACCTTTTTTTTTTAAACTAATATATCGTGGGTGCTTATCAACTTTTTTTTTATCTAAAAAAAGATTTTTATAAATTTCATTTTGAATTCTCACTTTTTTTATTGGGATTTTTGAATTGTCCAAATTAATAGGTAAATTAAAATTCTTCAAATATTTTGATACATTATTAAATAAATTATTTTTTTTTCTATTTGAGTAATATATCTCACATAAAATACCTATACCAACAGCTTCACCATGTCTTATAAAATCTTTTTTAAGTCTATTTTCAATAGCCATTTCAATTGCATGAGCGAAAGTATGACCAAAATTTAACATTAAACGAACGTTCTTTTCATAAATATCTTTAGAAAAAAACTTTATTTTTGTATTTAATGTCATAAAGCAAATCATAAAAACTTTTTCAATTTTTCTATTTATCAAATTTTTTTTTTCTTTTTCAAGAAATTCTAAAATTTTATTTTTACCAATTAGGCCACACTTAATAATTTCAGCAAAACCAGCAAAGTACTCTCTGTCAGGAATTTCTTTTATAGTTTCCTCCATAATAAAAACAGCATCTGGGTGATAATAATTTCCAATAGAATTTATAACTCCCTTATAATTTATGGCTGTTTTACCGCCTATTGAGCTATCAACAATAGCAGTCATTGTTGTTGGAATACAAAAATAAATTAAACCTCTTAAATATAAACTACTAGCTAATGCAGTTACATCACCAACAACTCCACCCCCAAATGAAATTATAATAGATTTTTTCGTAAACTTATTTTTAATTAAGGTATCAAGTATTTTAAATAAAAATTTTTCATTTTTATTTTGTTTACTACCTTTGCATTCAATCACAAATAAATTACAACCAAATGAATTCAACTCGTCAATTATATTTTTTATAGTTTCTTTATTAACATTATCATCGTAAACAAACAAAATATTTTTGTCTGATTGAGATTTTTCTAAACACTCTGTTATTTTATGAAATTGATTCTTTTTACAAAAATATATTTGATGTTCATTATCATTTATTTTGTATTTGATTTGCACTTTTTACCTATAAAACTTAAGATATCTATCTTTTTGTATTTGAGATTGAGCCTTTGTATAATCTTCAAATACATCTACAGAAAAGCTATCACCTATTAAATTTATTGTTTTTATCCTCATACCCAAATCTAATGCTCTTAATAATTCGATATCTTCAGACTTTTCTAAATCAGATCTTTTAGATTTACCAAATTTCAACAAAGAGTCGGGCTTAAATGAAACTATTGATAAATGCTTTTTAAAGTATGGAGCTTTGAATTTAAATTCATAAGGGATATTTGCTCTTGATATATACATCACCTCATTTTTTTTATTAGATACAATCTTAACAATATTAGTATTATTTGTAGCTTTAATTTTTAAGTTGGGTAGGATTATATCATAATTCAAATTTTTTAAGTGAAACTCAATAACTTTATCAATATGAAGAGGACTGATAAGTGGCTCATCACCCTGGACATCTAAAACTAAATCATAATTTTTTTTTATTTTTTTATATCCTTCACAAATTCTATCTGTTCCATTTTGATGATGCTTTGAAGTGAGCATTACTTTTGCACCAAATTTTTTTACCACCTTAGAAATTTTTGTATCATCACAACATATGATTACATCATCAACTTTTTTTGATAATTTAACTCTTTTATAAACATGCATTATTAATGGTAAATTATTAATAGGTAAAAGTGCTTTAGCTGGCAATCTTCTTGAGTTAAGTCTTGTGGGAATTAATGCTAAAATTTTTCTTATATTTTTCATGAACTCAACCAGCCTCCATCAACATTAATTGTTGCACCTGTTATATAACTAGACTCGTCAGAAATCAAAAATTCAATCAAACTTACCACTTCATCAGGAGTCCCCCACCTACCCATTGGTGTTCTTTTTAAAGTCCATTTATATAAATTTTTTTTTTTTGATTTAAAGCTCTTGAAATAAGACGTTTTGATAAAACCAGGATTTATTAGATTCGCTCTGATATTTTCTTGAGCATGTTCTATTGCAAAAGATTTGGTTAAGCTTTTTAAAGCCCCTTTTGTAGATGCGTATCCTGAAAGTTCTTTGAATCCATTTTCGCCGACAATTGAACCTATGTTTATTATTGAGGATTTAATTTTATTTTTTTTTGAATATAATACAAATTCTTGCATTATTTTAAAAATAGAAAAAAAATTTACTTTAAAAATATCTTCTAGATCTTTTGGAGATATCTTTATAAATTTTTTTCGTTGGCGCAAACCAGCGTTATTAACTATTGAATTAATCAGTTTTTTATTTTTTTTTGAAAATTTGAAAATTTTTTTTATTAGTTTAGAGTTATTAACATCTCCATAAAAAATTTTTAAATTCTTATACTTTTTTAACTCGTCTAAGGTTTTGTCTGACTTTGTAAGAGCATAAACATATGCGCCTTTATCAAGTAAGCTTAAAACTAGAGATTTTCCAATGCCTTTGCCTGCGCCAGTCACAAAAACATTTTTTTTGGTTAAATCTCTTTCCACAATTTAAAAATAAATTAATTTATTGATTTAATTATTTCTTTAACAATTTTTATTAATAATTCTACAAATTTAATAAAAATAATTATGTACTATTTATAAATTATGGCGGTTTAAAGAATTCGAGTTTTATGTACTATTTTTATAGATTTTAGAATATATGAATGTTTTAATATTTTACATTGAGAATCAAATTTTTGAAAGATTTTAAAATAATTTATGTATAACTTTTTAAATTTAATACCAAAATTTTTTAAAGCAAAATGGATTTTTCAAAAACCAAAAAAATGTCAAATTTTAGGTTTTAACAATTTAGCATTTGAGAGAACCAATTCAAAATTATTTAAGAAATATTTGGTAAATATTGGTTTCGAAATAATTCATACAAACTTTGAAAAAATAAATTTTTTTATTCTATTAAAATGTTTAATAAATCTAAAAGTAAATCCTCAAGAATATTATAAACATTACATAAATGAATCTGATCCTAAGATTGTTTTATCATTGATTGATAATTCAAAAAAATTCTGGATGATAAGAAAAAATATTAAAGCCAAAACAATATTCATACAGCCAGGAATAAGATGTCATTTTTTTGCTGATGATTTTTACAGAAAAAATTTTACAAAGAAAAAAAAACAAAGAAAATATACTGTTGATTTTATGTTTGTAATTAATGATACTTATGGGAAAAAATACAGTTCATTTATAAAAGGAAAAACAATTTCAATAGGTTCCTTCAAAAACAATTTTGAAAAAAAAACAACCAAACGAAGATTAAGAGAGATATGTTTTATTTCAAGCTTTAGAGCACTTGAAGAAAGTCAGATTTATGCATCAAATTTAACTTGGGGATTTTATAACAAAAATTTTAAATTTTTTTTAAAATGGTTATCAGAATATTCAACAAAAAATAATCTCAAGATAAACATAATTGGGAAAAATTTTAATAATCAAGGAATAAAAGAAAAAAATTTTTATAACAAAAATTTAGATGGAATAAAGTTTAATTATTTTCCTGCACATAATAAAAGAAAAACTTATAAATTATTAGATAGATTTGAATATGTTTTTACGATCGACTCAACCTTAGGTCTCGAAAATTTAGCGAGAGGAGGAAGAACAGGCTTCATAGGGAATACACCTAACATTTATCCATTATCTACAAGAAAATTTGGTTGGAATGAAAATTTACCTAAAAATGGAAAATTTTGGACTTCAGAAAATAATTTTAAAGAATTTCAAAGAATATTTGATTTTGTAACTAAAGGAAAAAAAAAAGAGTGGATAAAAGAATTTTCAAAGATAAAAAAAATAATTAAGTTTGATGAAAAAAATAAAACTTTTTTTAATATAATTAATAAAATCTTAGACTAAATTTATAAAAATTCTTTTAAAATTCTTATTTTTTTTAATTTCATTATAATTTCTAAAACTTTTTTAAAATTTATTTTTAATTTTATACTCAATTCTTTGATATCAAAGTCTTTCCCTGCATATGCAACTATATTTTGGATCTCTTGAAAATACCTATCTTTCTTTGGTCCACCTATTAAATTTACTAAATTGTATTTAGTTAAAAAAGGTTCACATGTTGTATTTTTTAAAAATATCCTATTTTTTTGAATTTCATAAATAATATCTCTTATTAAAATTGTACTTTCTCTTAAATTTTTTTCACTTAAAATTTTAAGATTATCAGCTGATGTATGATATTGTTTATAATCTCCAAACCTGCTTCTACAAATAGTCACGAACGGCAAATTTAAGTTTTGACAACCAAATTGTCTTTCATTACTACCTCTATCTAAAAAAGAATATTTTTTAAAATTTTTTTTTTTTAAAATTCTTAAACTGATTTTATCTGCATATGTACTTTCACTAAGTGAGGATATTAAAGAGAATTTACCCTTGTCTCCTACACATGAAATATTAATACCAGCAACAAGATTTTGTCTTAAAAAATTCAAATTTTTTTTTATATAAGCTATCGCACCTATTGTTTCAGGGATAAGTAATAATTTTATAGTATATTTTGAGGGTTTTAAAATTTTGGAAAGAGCAGTCAATACTAACGGTCCTGAGAGTTCGTTATTTGCGAGTGATGGATGACAAATGTAAGAACATATCAAGATAGTTTTTTTACTTTTTCCTTTAATAACTAGTTCAGCATAATCCATTTTACCTTTAAAATGTTTACTATCTATCAACACATCAAATTTTTGATTATTTCTAAAATTTTTAAATTTTTTATACTCCATGCAGAAACCCCATCTCCTCTTATAATATGACGTTGCATAAGGTATTAATGAAGGACTCTTTTTTAATGTAAAAATATTTTTTTTTAGTCTTAAAAAATTTAATCTTTTTTTTATTGGAGTTGAATAATTTAGGACATAAAGATTATTTTTTTTGAAATCAATGATTTTTAAACCCAATTTATCTTTAATGTAAGCATTCTTTATTTTCCACTCTAAGGGTATTTTCCAGTCATAAAATTTTTCTCCAGATTTAAAATTTTTTATTTTAAAATTTCTATTTATCTTTTTTATATATCTTAATGTTTTTCTATTTCCCTCACCGGTTAGACTTCTGCATATTGGAAATAAATCATTAGCCCATTTCATAATTTTAAAATTAAATTTTTTATTCATAGTTTATGGAAAATTAATATTTATTTTATGATATTTTTTATTTAATGGAAAAATAATACTTTTTTCAATTTTCTGAGATGCGTGACATCCAAAAACTATTTCCATTGCTTTAATTGAATTAATTATGTTATTTTTGAACTTTTTTTTAAATAATTCATTAATTGAATATTTTGTTAATTGTATAACGTCATATTTTTGTGTTTTAACCAATTTTTTTTTATCTGGTTTATAAAGATAATAATATGGTGGCTTATTTTTAAGTTTATTGGGTCTTTCTTTTATTATAAATTCATTATTAATCTCGTCTATACTAACTTCTAAATTTTTACTTTTCAGAATTATTTGATACGGCATAGAAGTGTTTTCGCTTAAATCAAAAAATATTTTTTTATTATTTCTATATTTTACAAATCCGTAACCCCCTGGATCCTTAAACATTTTTCCTCTTGGATTAATTGTGCCTGTTTTGTCTATTTGACAGCTTACCGATATAATTTTTTCCTCCAGAAAATAATTTGATAAATCGAAAAAAATTGACCCCATATTTCCTAGACCGGCAGAAGGGGATAGGATTGAAATATGTGTAATCATCTCCTTTTTTTTTAAAAAAAGTTTTTTTATTCTTTTAAAATTTGGTGAAAGACTTCTAAAAGTATTGACTAAAATTCTTTTTTTTTTATTTTTATTTATTAACTTTAAAATCTTTAGACTTTTTTCATAAGATATTGTGAGAGGTTTTTCGGTCAATATTCTTTTAATTTTCGACTTATTATAAAAATCTCTTATTATATTTTCTCTGGATGATGTGTTGGATGATATACAAACTATGTCGGCATTTAGATTTAGTAAATCCCTATATTGCGTTGTTTTTGTGCAAAAGATATTATCGAATTTTTTAAGTTTATCTTTTTTCTGATCACAAATTCCAACGAGCTTAAAATTTAATTGATTTAAGGCCTTTACATACCTTTGGCCCATTCCCCCTAATCCTATTAAAATTGCTTTCCTCACTCTAGTTCACTTTGTTTAAAATTGTTTTTCCATTCAATACTCTCAATGCATTTTTTGAGGCTTTTTCCCTCATTTCTACTACAGATCTACTTGAATAATAACCAGAGTGAGGATTAATAATTATTTTAGAATGATAAGAATTTTTTTCATTAATCCAAGCCTTAATTAATTTATCATTAAAGTTTGGTGGCTCCTCTGGTAGAACATCTAAACCTAATCCTCCTATCCTCAGTGACTTTAGTCCAACCATTAAACAATCTAAATTTTTAATAATTTTTCCCCTAGCTGTATTCACTATAATTGTATTATAATTCATTTGTTTGATTAAAGTTGAGTTTATCAATGATTTTGTTTGATTATTTAAAACACAATTTATTGATATAATACTAGCAAAATTAACCAGTTCTTTTATTGATTTAAATTTTTTTAAAAAAGAAAACCTACCTTTATCTTTTTTGACATAAGGATCATAATAACCAATTTTCAATCCAAATTCTCGCATTCTTAGGGATACTAAAGATCCAATTCTTCCCAGCCCTATAATTCCAAGTTTATGTTCATTAAGTCTTTTGACAGGGTTTTCTATATTTTCTTTCAATACATTCCCTTGCCACTCATGTTTATATTTTTTGCAATTAAAATTGTATAAATTTATTTTTCTAATTAAACTCAACATCATTGAACATGTAGTATCAGCAACTTCAGAAGTTCCATAATCTGGAGTATTGGCACAATCAATATTTTTTAATCTTGCGCTTTTTATATTTATATTGTCAATACCTACTCCATATCTGATTATGGCTTTACATTTTTTTAGTCTTTTTATAGTTTTGTCAGATATTTCTGCATGCCATACTAATAAAATATCGGCGTCATCGATCTCATCGGTAAATTTATTTTCCTCAATTTGATCTAAACAAATAACATGCGCTTCGTCACCAAGAATTTTTTTTTCTATGATTGAGTCTTTGAAATAATCTGTGATTACTACTTTATACTTCTTTTTCAGCATCTTTAATTCTTTTTTCTACTATTTCTATATCTTTTTTTTCATCAACCGCCCAACTATCTCCAATCATATCTATACAATAAACAGGTATACCAATCTCCAAAAATCTTATTATTTCATTATCTTCAATTTGGTCTAAATATGTTTTTCCAGAATTTTCAAAATATTTATTTAAAGAGTTTTTATTAAATGCATATAACCAGATTGCTCTCTCTGCTTTAAGGAATTTTCCTTTATTAGTCAGGGGTATTCCTGCCCTTGATGAATAAAGCAATCTACCATTTTTATCACAAACAACTTTTGCTTTTGAAAAATCATCAAATTCTACTTCATTTGCAGTTGTTTTACCAAAAACAACTCTATCAGGAAATTTAAGATTATAATTTAAAAGAGACTTTATATCATTAATATTTACTATTGGCTCATCTCCTTGGACGTTTATATATGAGTCAGCTTTAATCTTATCACTGAACAATTTAATTCTATCAATTGCTGTTTCGGCAGGACCAGTAATAACACATTTTATATTATTACTTTCACAATAATCCTTAATCTCATTATCTTCAGTTGCTACATAAATATAATCCTTACTGATAACTTGATTACACTTTTCCCAAACATGTTGAATCATCGGTTTTTTTAGAATATTTATAAGAGGTTTTCCAGGTAATCTTGTCCCTTTCATTCTAGCTGGAATAACAATTACTTGTTTCATCAAATATTTTGGATTTTTATTGAATTAGTAATTTTTCCTATACTTTCAATTTCTATTGTTACTTTGTCTCCTGGTTTAACTAAAGCATTAGTGGCACCTGCCGGTGTTCCAGTAAAAATGATATCACCCGGAAATAATCTCATAAATTTGGATACAAGTTCAACACACTCATAGTCACTTAGAATTCTGTCACTTGTAGTGCTATCCTGCTTTTTTATTCCATTTATAAATGATTGAATTCTCAAATTAGATGTATCCAAATCATCAACAATTTTTGGTCCGATTGGTGCAAATGTATCAGACCCCTTTGACCTCGCTAAATGCCAATCCCTATTTAATATATTTTCTGCAGTGACGTCATTACCACATGTATAACCTAAAATATAATCTTTTGCATTCTGAGCTTTAATATTTTTACCCTCCTTTCCAATTATTATACAAAGTTCAGCTTCAATCCAAATTTTTTTAAAAAGTTCATTATAAATTATTTCATCATTATTAAAAATCAAACTTGTACTTGACTTCAAAAATATTAAAGGCTCCAGATTTTTATTTTTTTCACCAACTAGACTTTTATAATTAAAAGCTAAACCAATTACTTTATTTTTTAATGGTGGTTTAAAATAATCAAAAATATCAAAATCATACTCTTTCATAAAATAAGTTTAATTTTTTTTGGTAATATAATTCAATATATCTAGTACACGATTTCCATAACCCCACTCATTATCATACCATATCACTAATTTAAGTAATTCAGAATTTACAATA
>MDTA01008120.1_pt1 | contig 14147 bp, 9 predicted proteins | sample 811151 | NCBI WGS metagenome assembly MDTA01 (sample SAMN05326648, study PRJNA326480) | marine metagenome | isolation source: seawater | place: Indian Ocean: South | collected 2010 | reverse complement strand
TTATCTTTTCCTTCTACATAGACACGCATATAGCCTGGGAATAAAATTACCTGCCCATTTGCCTTGAATTCAGATTTTTGATTTTGAATTATAATTGATGTTTGTTTGATTTTCGCAGATTTCATTTGGCTTGCAATAGTTCGCTTCCAAATCAAATCATATAGTTTTGCAGCAGTCTCTCCTAATTGTTTTTCGACATCCGAAACTGAAGTGAATTTTTGATGAGCAGGTCGTATAGCTTCATGTGCTTCTTGAGCATTTTTTACTTTTGATGTATAGCTATTTGCTTTATCTGGTAGATATTCTTTACCGTATAAATCTTTAATGATTTGACGAGAACCATCAATAGCTTCTTTAGATAAATTTGTTGAATCAGTTCTCATATAAGTTATAAATCCATTTTCATATAATTGCTGTGCTGTTCTCATAGTTTGCTGAGCCGAACTTCTTAATTTGCGTACTGCTTCTTGTTGAAGTGTTGATGTTGTAAAAGGAGGTTTAGGGTTAGATGTTCTTGGGCGTTCTTCAATATTATTTATTATCCATTTTTCGGTCAGTAACTCTTTAACAAGCTCATCAGCTTGTGCTTCTGATAGTATAAGAACATCTTTATTTTTTAATTGACCAGTATTAGAATCAAAATCATTGCTAGATGCTATTTTTTTACCATTCAATCGAATCAATTTTGCTTGTAAGGTTTCATCAGTTCCATCTTTTTTTAGTTTAGCCGTTAAATCAAAATAGGTTGTATTTGTATATTTAACTCTGAGTCTATCACGATCTACAATTATTTTTACGGCAGCAGATTGGACACGACCAGCAGACAAAGTAGATTTTACAAATTTCATATTACTTTGGAGTGTTGCCCATAGCACAGGTGAAACCTTATACCCAACGAGCCTATCAATTACACGACGAGCAGTTTGAGCATTAACTAGATTTTGATCGATTTGGCGAACATTATTCATTCCTTCATCTATCCCTGCGTTAGTGATTTCAGTAAATTGGACGCGCTGAAGTTTATGTTTTGGTATTTCACTAGCTAGATGTGATGCAATAGCTTCTCCTTCACGGTCCGGATCTGTTGCAATAATAACACGATCAGCATTTTTAGATTTCTTTTTAAGATCATTAAGAAATTTTTCTTTATCAGGTAGAGGAGTTAATGTGATTTTAAAATTATCATCAATATCTATTCCTAACTCATTTGATGGTAAGTCTTTAACATGTCCAACACAGGAAGTAACTTCATAATCATTCCCAAGGTATTGTTGTATAGTTTTTACTTTTGTTGGAGACTCAACAATTAATAGTGGTTTCTGATTCATACTAATTTTGTTCCAAATTAAAATTTAAAATAGTGTTTTACGCGCACGCGTATATAATATAATGGGAAATAATTCAGTTTGTCAAACTTTGCATTTTATTAATTAAGTCATTTTGTTGAATTGTCTCCTGCTCACCATTTTTAAGATTTTTTATAGTAATATTATTTTCAGATAATTCAACATCGCCTAATATTATTGCATATTTAGCACCAGATCTATTGGCTTCTCGTAGTTGTGATTTCATACTTCGCCGTAGAGTATCTGTTAAAACCGAAAAACCGTTTGTTCGCAATTTGTCAGTTAGAGAAAAAACTTTTGAAATACTTTTATGATCCAGATTAATAAAATAAATATCAATATTAGACTCAAAATTTTGTTCGTTCATAGCTAATAAGAAACGCTCCATCCCAGCAGCAAAACCTATCCCAGAACTTTTTTTCCCACCTAATGATTCTACTAAATGATTGTATCGCCCTCCTCCTAGTAAAGCATCTTGAGATCCAATATTAGATGAAATGAATTCAAATACTGTATTTGAATAATAGTCTAATCCGCGTACTAATTTTTCATTTATTATAAATGGGATATTTAGAGTAGCCAATAATTCTTGGACAGAGTCAAAATGTTCTTTATCATTATCAGTAAAAAAATTAGAAATTTTTGGAGCATCTTTTAATAGGTTTTGTTCTTGTATTGATTTGGTATCTAAAATACGAAGTGGATTTAATTCAAATCTTTTTTGGCTAGTTTCAGATAATTGTTCCAAATTTGGTTTTAAATAATCTCTTAATGCTTCCCGATATTTTTTTCTACATTCTGAACTTCCAATACTATTGAGGTTTAATGAAGCTACGTTATTTAGACCGCATTCAGATAAAATATGCCATGCTATTGCTATTATTTCAGCATCTTGCTCTGGATTGTCCGACCCAAATGCTTCGACACCAAATTGATGGAACTGTCTTTGTCGACCTTTTTGAGGCCTTTCTCTTCTAAATAATGGGCCCATATAGAATAAACGTTGGATTGGTGCTTTGCCTCCAAGATTATGTTGAATAAAAGAACGTGCAACAGAAGCAGTCAATTCAGGGCGTAGGGTTAGAGATGTTCCATCTTTATCTTCCCATGTATACATTTCTTTAGTTACAATGTCTGTGTCTTCTCCAACACCTCGAGAAAATAATTGTGTTTTTTCTATAATAGGTGTACGGATTTCTTCATATCCAAATCGTGCACAAACCTTTCGCACACTGGCTTCAAGGTTTTGCCACTTTTTAGTTTCTAAAGGTAAAATATCTTGAGTGCCTTTAATATTTTGTATGATTTTCATAATACCTTTTTTGTCAAATTTTCAATGATATTTGATGCTTTTTTATAATAAGAATCTGGAACAAAAATACGAACGATCTCACCAGGAATATTAGTTCCTTTAATATTGAATGCTGATGCAGTCCAATCCATTTTTAAATAGTATGGAATATTATGATCATCCAATATTTCTGCGGCCATATCTGCATATATTTTCCCTTCAAACGGCTGTAGTGATTCCCAAGTCATATCTGGTATTGGTAGATCAATTGCACAAGCATCTACTAATATCACTTTACAATCACCACATTCTTGAATATGGTTTAAATAATCAGCATGGCATTCAGGACATATCATGATGCATCAAAAATAACAAACTGAATTTCTTTATTCTTTTATTTAGTTCAAATGAAGTTTTAAAATCCGGATTTAGCATAAATTCCTGATTCTTTTTCTATTTTTAAATCTTTAAGTGTTGGTGATTTGACATTGAGTTTAAAACTAATTCCCTGACCTATACCAGTAGGAGTCCACCTAACAGAGAGTTCCCAGCAATGTAAGTCGCGATGGATATTAATTGAATGAGCAACTAAATCTTTATTAATCAAATCAAAACGAGCTTGATAAGACATACGCCATTTTTGGGTAACATTGATAGAAGAATTTGTACTAACCCAAAATGTTTTAATTGGAGAAAGTGGATTTATAGCAGAATAAGCATAGCTGATACTTAGATTTGTAGACCATAATTTTTTACCAGATAAGGTATTATTATTCCCTAAAGGATTTGTTAATCCTGGGCCAGCTAAATCTTCATCAATATTAGTTGTGTCAAGATCACGAGGCTCTTCTATTATATCATTATCCCATCGATCTCCAGAAAATCGTAATCCTGTTGATAAACGAGCTGATGTTAATCTAGGAGAAATAAAACCATTTTCACTTGTATTGAATTTTGAAATTCGTCTCTTTTTTTCTGTATTATATTTATAGAAATCATGTGACATTGAAAGATCAAGATTTAGTTTGCCTGCGATTTTTGAACGGATGCTAGATCGAATATTCGATAAGTTTAATGAATCGGCAGCAAAATTATAACTACCATTCATTCTCCAGCTAAATAAATCTATTTTTTTATCTTTTTCACCTTTTATAATTTTTGCTTGGTAAATATTATTTAATGAAAAACTCATAGACTTAGATTCAGACCTAGGTGTATTTCCTCCCATAGTACCCGAAAATTTATCATGATAATATTCTTTCCCAGTAGAGTCAGTTTTAGTAATTATATATCCTAAATCTTGTCCAAATAAAGGTTTGGAAAAATCTGGGGTCCATGAATATCCTAAAGATGGGGACATCACATGCCGTATAACTTTAATTGGCCCGATTGGGATAGGGAATAGTCCATAGACTTTAGTATTAGCATTTAATGAGAATGAACCAGTTGTTCTTGTTGTAAATCCTTCCTTTTTTAATTTTTGAAAAACTTTAGCTGAATCATCCCAAATTCCTTCGAAGTATTCATTAACCCAGATTGATTTAAGATTTAACCTAGGATTAAATGAAATATATTTAAATAGTTTTTGGGGCGCATTGATTGATGATGTATGAGTCCATCCACTGTTTTGTTCAGAATTAGAAATTAGTATTCCATTAGAATTTTTCCAGCTAAAGTCATTTAGGCTATCAATGAAGGATGATTCATAGAACTCACGATTTTTGTTATTATAATTAAGTCCATAATTCCAAGTAATATTATTATACCAATTTTTCTTTACTGCAGTTGATGGGAATAAATTACTTTGCCCATGGCGAAACGATAATTTTGGGAAAGTACGATTTACAATATTTAGTTGTGAACCAGACTTTGTAGGAATTACAAAATAAGAACTATTGGAGTTTACTTTATCATCGATCAACAAATCTCTATTTGAATAATAGCTAATGCTAAATGAATTTTTAGCTTTGGGCCAACGTTTTGAATAAGAAATATTGGATATAGATTTTTGATTCATGCGATCAGCTTCTGAAAGCCCATATTTTTTATTATAATCACCGCTACTAGAATAGGTAGTATTAGCATTAAAACTTTGATTATTTCTTAAAATTTGACGATGTGTCCATTTTATATTTGTACTACTTTTTCGAGCATCACTTATATCAGAAATATTATCAGACGCATCCAAGTACTGCTGGTTCCTAAAAGAAAGCCCTCCTGAGAATTTGTAGCGGACTACATATTTATTATTTAGATTTAAAACTGCTCCCTGCCTATCGCCAAAATCCATTGTTATTTTTGAATCCCAGTAATCATTTGGTGCCCAATAAAAACCAAGACCATTAATAAATTGTCCTCGACTTTTAGTTTCTCCATAAGAAGGCATAATCCAACCAGAATGTCGTTTTCCTCCCTTATGTGGAAATAAACCAAGTGGAATACCAAGAACTGGAATTTGGCCTAAGTGTAAAATAATTGGTTGAGCAATTACCAGATTATCTTGAATAATTTTCATTTTATTTGATTCAAAATGAAAATGTGCAGTATCGAGATCGCATGTTGTGTATTTTGAATGTTCAATATAGAAGACTTTTTCTGTTTCATTACGTATTTGCTGACCAGTATAAAACCCATCATCCAAAGTCGAGTTGCCCTTTACAATCTTACCTTTTTTTGTTTGGAGATTGTATGTCATTTGCTCTCCATTCATTGGGTCTTCACCTTTTTCTTTAATTATAGGATACAATTTTTCTGAAAGAGAGTCGGATTCTATCCTAGGCTTAGCATTCAATAATTGGGTGTCCCATTTTATATTAATAAATCCTGCTTCAAGTTGTGTCATATCATGCTTTAATTTAGCTTGTCCGGTAAGATCAGATTCTTCGTTTTTCAACCTATATTCGATTTTATTAGCAGAATAAAAAATTGGGATATCTTTATTATTGGATATTGAATCAGGTGAGTATATACCTTCCGAACCTCCAATAATGTTTAATTGTTCAAGCTCATTTTCTAAAAATTTCATGATAATTGTATCACCAGAAGCATTATTCTTTCCTTGGTAAATTGAGTCATCAAATACATGATACAATGTTCTTGCCATTCCTTCAATTCGCAAAGAGTCTATTATGCCATTTCTAAAATAGCTTGTTAAGCTAGTTCCTTCTAATTTATCATTAAATGCTATAGAGTCTTTCGAATCTGATTTTGAATATTGAAATCCAGAAACTGGCGTAATTGCAAATGCATTCTCTGGGATAAATAATTTTTCCAACTCTTCTTCATGATAATTCATTATAATCTTTTTACCTGATAATATTTGGTTGTCTGCGCTTATCTCAGGATTGATTTCTAGAGTGGTAATTTCATTAGTACGATTGTATCTAGCTTTTCCACAATTGGCAACTCTGGATGAGTCTTTAATTACAACATTTCCATATGCGGTATACGATATCCCATCTTTTATAGGATTCTTTTGATATTCAATTTTATCTGCTGAAATAGTTTGCCCTTTTTGTATTAATAAGACATTACCCAATGCAATACCACTATCTCTTTCAGTATATACAATTAAAGAGTCAGCTTTTAAATCATAATCGATATCCCAAACATGTGAACTCCCAATACTCATAATTTTATCTTCAGATGAGAAAAATTTTAATGTGTCGCAGGTTAAGGTACGTCCATTCTGAAGTGCAGTTACGCGACGATATAAAATGGCTAGATCTTTTTGTTCATAATGCCTTCCCTCTTGGCAGGTTAATGTTAAATCGTTTTTGGTGAAAATAACATTACCTGATATATACTTAATAGATTGTCCATCGATCGTTTTATTCTCTAAAACATTAGCTTTTTTTAATTTCAGTCTATTATCACAAAAGATGCATGATATTATCAGGGTTAATAAAAATATCTTTTTCATTTTTCTTTGTTTATTGAATTAGAAAAATTACATATTTTTAAAAATAAACTTTGTCTTAGATTGAATAAAATTTGTAGTGTATTCATTAGACGGTAAATTTACAACTCTTTTTCATTAGACTAAGAACGAACTAATTATGCGATTCTCACAAAAGTTAATATTATTATTGATTTTAGCATTAGGGTGTAAGAAAGGTGATTTAAAAATCATGGATAATGGATTAATATCAGAAGATATTGTTATAGGTAATGGTTTTGAAGCTCAGGATTATAATAAAGTAGTAGTAGAATATATTGGTGAATTAGAAGATGGAACTGTTTTTGATTCTTCATCTAAGCCTGGAGGTGGTTTTTATACATTCACTTTGGGAGCTGGTTCTGTGATAAAAGGTTGGGATTTAGGGATAAAAGGGATGAAAGTTGGAGGGAAGCGGAAATTAATTGTTCCACCTGAATTGGGATATGGTAATAAAGATATGGGGGTAATACACCCAAATTCAAAATTAATTTTTATTGTTGAATTAAAAGAAGTTGAAGTTTATTAGTTAATCTATTTTAATACTATAGTTTATAACACTAATTTATTTATTAATAATTAAATGCCGGGTTAGCTGAGTTGGTTCAAGCGACTGATTCGTAATCAGTAGTAGGTGGGTTCGAATCCCATACCCGGCTCTTTATAAACATCCCAAATTTGGATAATTACCCTATGAATTCCCCCATTTATTATTTAAATAAAATAGTATTTATTTTGGTAATACATCAAATTTGGCAGCTCTCCATCCGCCATAGATTTCTCCAAAATAAATCAATGTTGAAAGTGATATATAAAAAGATGCAATTACCGGTTTATCATTGTTAATAGCTTTGTAGGCTGAATTAGTCATCATATACATTGTGGCCATCGCCATAGTCCCATCAATAAATCTTCCAGCATAAATTCGTCCGAGTCCAGGAATTAAAGCTGAGAAAACCCCTGCTAGTATAGGTGATTTATTTGATTTTAATATTGTTGAAGGAATTACAGGGTCATTTAGCCGCCCATCAATTTCATGAAAAGAACGTTGATATTTTAATTGGTAATATAATGCAAAGGGGTTACAGCGTATAACCCTATCGCTTACTATAACGCTCCCTAGTATTGGCCCAAATTCTTTAATAGCATGTGCCCCATAATTGGAACAACTTGGATGAAATTGGCAATTAAATAAATTAGTATTGTATGATATGCGTTGCCATCCTGCAATAATGACAATTCCAGTTTTATGTATAATTGACATATCAGGTGAGTTTAATAAGCTGTCAGCAGGATATTTGTGTTGTCCAGATAATAAACAAAAGATAAAAATAATGGAGACACATCGCATACTAAAAATTAATTAGATTTATACTATGGAAAGTATGATTGATACAATTTTTTCAAATCCGGTTTATCTTGCAATTTCTGGTGTATTAGTTATTATTTTGATTTATGCACTTATAAAAAAAGTTATTAAACTAGTTTTTTCAATTGGTGTGTTATTGATTTTATATGTTCTTTATATGAATTATACTGGGAAAAAAGTGCCACAAAGCATGGATCAATTAAAGAAATCGGTATCTAAAGAAATTGAAAAAGGGAAAGAAAAGGCAGTAGAATATATTGATGAAGTAAAAGAATCCACGAAAAAAATTGTTGAAGAGAAAGTTGAAGAGAAAGTTGAAGAAGTATTTGGAGATTAATTGTTGGATTATAAATAGAAAATAAATTATGGAATAAAATCAAACATTGATTTAAAAATATTATAGATAATTAAACTATAGATAAATGCGAAAATGACAAGTGATGCTGGAGTTACTCTAAAACGTATTCGTGATTTTTGATGTTTCTTCTTTTTATCATAGAATTCAATAAATGCTTTGATAGTAGTATGACTAAAAAATAAACCAATAATAAATATTATTAATAAAATACCATGATCAACAGCAGATAGAGAGTTTAGCCAATGTCCTAGATTCATTGAGCCTCCTTAATGATGGCTTTAAACTCTGCAAGTATCATGGATGTTGCGCCCCAAACCATTTCATTACATAAGTGAAAATAAGGGATGTCTACAGAAGAGCCTCTTAATTTACTTGTTTTAGTTCTAATGGATTTATCTGAAAGTAGATCTTTTAATGAGACTGATAAAAGTTTTTGAACTTCGTCTTCTTGGATAGTTGTTTTTGGTTTGTGTTTAATCCATCCAACAAATGGAAATATTTCAAACCCAGAGATAGGAATATAAAATGATGATAAGGCTCCAACTAAATTGATTTCATCTGATGGGACCCCAATTTCTTCGTATGTTTCTCGAAGAGCGGTTTTTTCAAAAGTCTCATTATATTCTACTACACCACCTGGTAAAGATATTTGACCTTTATGATGTTCTACTTTATCTGTTCTTTTTGTAAGAAAAAAGAACCAATCATTTTTTTGAGGGAATAAAAGTAATAAAACTGCTGAAGGCACACTCTTTTTTTGGTCTATTTTTTTTAATGGTGTTTTGGTCTGTATCATCATTGACCTTTGTATATTTTTACCAGGGAGAGGTTTTCTTAGTGCTTGGGTTAGTTTTTCTATAAAATAAATGGACATTAGGTTTAATAGTTATGACATTTTAAAATTATTTTAAACAATTTTCGAGGTATAAAATGAAAAAAATAAAACATATTATTTGGGATTGGAATGGAACGTTATTAAATGATTGCTGGCTTTGTGTTGATGCGATTAATAATGCGCTTGCTAAACGAAACTTGGAATTGATAACAGAAGAAAAATATAAAGATATATTTTGTTTTCCAGTTTCAGAATATTATAAAAAATTAGGTTTTGATTTTTCAAAAGAGCCTTTTAAAAAAGCAGGTGATGAATTTGTATCTTATTATGGTAATAATTTTGAAAGAGTAACATTACATAGCGATGCTATGTCTGTATTAGATAAAATAAAAGATAGTGGAAGAACGCAATCTGTACTATCAGCAGGCAAACAAGAATTTCTTACAGAATGGGTACAGTATCATAATTTATCAAAATATTTTATTAATGTCTTAGGGATTGATAATCATTATGCTTCGGGTAAGAAATCTTTGGGAATTTCATGGATAAAAGAATTAGAATATAAAAATAATGAAGTATTAATGATTGGTGATACAATTCATGATAGTGAAGTAGCTGAAGCAATGGGTATAGAATGTATTTTAGTAGGTAATGGTCATGTAAGCAACTCAAGATTAGAAAAAACAGGCAGGATGGTCATTTTAGATTTAAGTGAATTGCTTATATTTTTATAAATTCTTTTTTAATCAATAAGTGATGTAATACTTAATACATCAAAAATATTTATAGTACCATTCTTGTCAATATCTGCTGAAATAAATTCTTGTGGAGAAAAATTAGTTAAGTTTAAAATAAAATTAATGCATAATAGGACATCAATTGTTGAGATATTATTATCTCCATTAATATCACCTAAATTGTTTAGTTGTGTTCCTGCTTCTAATGCAACAAGAGTTAGATCCATTATATCTTCCTGGTTGTTTAACCCTATTACAGTCAATGATATATTGTATATACCAGGTTCTTCACAAAAGAAAACTGGATTCCAATCTTTAGAGCTCTGATTTTGCCCAAAAGACCATTGACGATTCCCAACCGGGCCAGTTGATTCATCATAAAGGTGGAAATTCCCTGGAGCGGTGATCGTGGTGCTTACGGCACGAGGGATTGCTCTTAATGGATTTGGAGCACCAATAATTGTATTCGTTAATTCAATTTCGATTGGATCAACTTGATTTTGGGAGAAGAAAACTTGGATATAATTATAATCATTTGGATATGGAATTTGAATTGGAAAATTTGAAAATTGCATGAGGCTGTCCCATTCAATCAGCCCAACATCATCAAACCATGCTTTGGACTGCCCAGAATCAGGAATATCAGTATTCATACGAATATCAAAAAATTCTGCATTTTCAGGAATTACTATTTCATCCCAAAAATATAACCAATCTTGATCACCTTGAATTGAATCATTAATTGATTGTGTAATTAGGTCGTTCCCTGATCTAGCTTGAGCCAATTTTAATTCTAGTGTAACGTTTTTTCCATTTTGAGTTTTGATAAAACCATGTAAAGAATGACCAAATTCATTATTAATGGGTAATTTGTATTCAAGGTTAGTAATAATATTCCCTGGTGATTCTGGGTTTCGAGTATGATAAACAGCAGATCCCCCTCGCCTAAAAATAGAATCTTGTATAGATTCACTATCACTATTTATATTCCAAAGAGAGCTACCTTCATATTCAAAATTTTTCATCCAAATTTTTTCACGGCCTAATCTATAATGAGATATATAATTATCCCCTCCTAATATTTGAGCAATACTACCTGATTTAGCTAATTGAATAGGATTAGACTTAAAATAAATTTGACTATTAAACTCGATTTGTTTGGTATCTGTAGATTGAGAAGTATAGACTAAACTCTGATTATTAATAGAATTTGAATCAGTTATTATATGGGCACGACACGCATTAATATCTACGTGTAAATAAGTATCTAATTCTCTCGAGCGTGTTGCAATATAGTCTAAGATATAATTCGCTAGTTCGCCCGTTGCTGGTATGGTTAAATAATCATCAATGTATAATGGTGTTATAGAGTATGAATAGAAACCAGATTCATCAGCATCAGCATTTAATATCATTGAAGGAAAAGTTTCAGGATAATTTAGATCAAAAATAAAATTTCCTAATGAATGAGCAATTAATTTTCCATTATAAATTTCTACTCCTTGAATAATATGAGGATGATGCACAATAACAATATCAGCTCCTTGATTAATGGCAAATTGTCTTATAGCGCGATCCCACATTTGTGGGCGGTCTAATCTATGTGAATAATCTTCTTCTTCTAGTATGATAAATGGATCAGGTATAAAACCAAATTCACTAGATGGATTGAACCGCAGATTCTCAAAATCACTTGGAGGTTCCCAAGAATCGTAATCTGAACCGGGAGCATAAGAATATTCACTACCGGCATGCATTTGAACTATAATTAAATCTGCATTTTCTTGCACTGATTGAATTTGTTCTTTTATATAATAGGGGGTCATATATGCAAAGCCAGCCTTGTTTTCTCCTGCATTTAGGTATGGTTGATAATTATTATATTGCCCAGTGCGATCGCTAGATGAGATAACGGCAATTGTTTGCCCTTTTCTAGATAAAAATGTAGGAAGGTATGCTTCATAGCTATTCATACCAGCGCCAGAATGATAGATACCTGCTTCATTTAATATATTTATAGTCTGAATCATCCCAGGTTCCATATAATCCATAATATGATTATTTGCTAATGAGACTACATCTATACCCCCATAGATTAATCCAAAAACATTTTCAGGAGCCGATTTAAATATAACACTTTTTGTAGGGTGCTGCTCATCATGATTAGTTAATGGAATTTCTAGATTTGCAATTGTAACATCTGCGATATTGCCCAAAATATCTAGAGTTGGTTCAAATAAAGCAGAGACATTCTGATTTGTTATAATACCATCATCATCTTCAAATCTTCGACCCATCATTATATCTCCAACAAAATTAAATTTAAGCGGGAATGATGTTTCTCCTTCATCTATTTGTACAGTTGCTGTGGCCCAATTTTGCAAACCTGATTCATCTTCTACAGTTAATAAAACGGTATAATCATGGTCATCTTGGATAATAAAATCATGTGTAGGGTTTGCAAGATTTGATATAGCGCCATCCCCAAATTCCCAAGAATAACTAAAATAATAGGAGTCTGTATCTATGATTGAAGAATTAAATGATATAGAAATCATTTCTTCATTATTTTCTAATCGAATATCTCCTAGTGTATAACTAATAGAGACTTCTGGTTTAATATATAAATTGGGAGTTATGTTTCTAATCATGCTAAATTGGATGCTCCCAGGTGCATTTATGATATCATCATGATCATTAATAAATTGAATTTCATTAATATAGGACAAAGTATCATACCATGCTACCCAGTCGTCCCCAATAGGTAATTCAAAAGACCCCCATTCCCCAATTGCAACTGTTCCTTGATATACAGGGATCCAGTTTTCGATATTTAGAGTTTCAGTTCCTCCTAATGAATAACGGATAGTTCTAATTCCATCTGAAAAACCAATCGCTTGAATTTCTGACAAGCTATCAATTTTAGCATTCAGATGAAATACTGTTTGTGTATCGGGTAGGAATGGGCTAATTGCAACTTTTTTCCAAGTATTACCGAATAAATTTAATGTTGGGGTATTCCCGGGCCAAGTATTCAATGAGTCAATATAATAGCTATTGCTATCAAAATCCTCTTCACTATAGCTTAATAATATGATAGAATCATTATAGAATAATATTGTGTCAGATGGGCTATGCCCGGGCAACCTATTTGAAATTATATTTGACCAAGGAGCAGCATTATTTAGATAGTCAATTCCCCTAATACGAAATAACCAGTCTTCATTATAATCAAACCCTGTAATAATTTGATTATTAAGTCTCATATCCTGAAGAGATGGGTATATAGCAAGATCTAAAATTGGCGAATCAGATTGAATAGAATCTTGATCATATTGTATTTCATATGATTTAAAATTTGTATCATCAATTGGTTCCCATAGCAGGTCCACTAGATTTTGTCCGCCACCATTGTAGGCCATTAAAAATTCGATTGAGTCTGGAGATATTAAATCTTCATAAGTTGCAAAGTGTTCTAGGTAATTATTTACAGCAGTAATAAAAGGTCTATAATAATCACGTATAATTGAAAAATTCTGATACCCTGTTGGATACATTCCTGCATTATAAAGAAAATCATCAGAAATGCCTTCATTATCAAAAAGAGCTGGTTTTTCATCTAATTCTATATGAATCCAGGGCTCATATACTGAAGCTTCATGAAAATATTGTTGGAGATGGACCATTTGAATTCCGTTAGAAGGCCCTCTAAGCTCAGTTGCTTTAACGATTTCTTGATCCTCATTGCCATTTGCATATACCATTTCATCATCATAATAGACTTCGTAGTAATCTGTAACATGTAGCTCAGGGTTATTTCCAAATTGATTTTCAGCAATTGGAAATTCTTGTGTAAAATTTATAATATCAAAATGATCTTCAGAGATATCTCTGATTGGTTTATTTGTTTTTGGGTTCTGGGAGCCAGCTGCAATAATTACAGAATTTCGTTCAAGATGTGTTTCATTGTCAAAACTATGTATTGCAAAAACTATTGGAGAGTGTTTTTCTACGTTTAATAGAGGATTTACAGCAGTTTCATGAAATTCCTGAAAAACTGTATTTTGATATCTCGAAGGGTCGGATAAAGATTTAGAATTTGAATAAGAGCCAACTTCTGTCCAAAGTTTTTCACGACTAACACCACTTATCATAAATGCAAATGCATCTAACTCAAGATATAGATCCATTGCGATATATGGGGCAATAAAATCATCACTAGGGTGGGGGACTTGTATAATTACCTGTTCTTTTGTTGCTTCTGGTTGAATAAT
>MDTA01110809.1_pt1 | contig 14148 bp, 9 predicted proteins | sample 811151 | NCBI WGS metagenome assembly MDTA01 (sample SAMN05326648, study PRJNA326480) | marine metagenome | isolation source: seawater | place: Indian Ocean: South | collected 2010 | reverse complement strand
GGAAGCCAAAACTTTATTAGAAAGAAGATTAGCACAAACCCAACGCTACTATCATCAGGGTCCTTCTACCCAACCAGCGCAGAAAAAGATTACTGGCTTGGTGAATCTTACGAGCAATTCCTTAGAGATAGTTTAACAAGTGTTACCTCCCCGCTTATTGGTATTATGCTGCCATTGGGTAGTGGTTCCAACTCTGCGCCTACCATTGGTCCCATGAAGATGAAGGGTGTTAGCGGTGGCTCACAAGAAGCTAAGGCTGGATGGTTCATTTCGCAAGACGTTGGTCCTGCAGCTGCTTATCAGCCTGAAAAGCAACAAAAGCTTTTCCGTCTTAAGGGTCGCGGACACGGCGAGTGGTTACACAAGAATGCTAAGGTCCAGATTGACAGAATTAGAGGACCAGCATCTCTTGAAGAGCAATACGGTTCTTTCTCTGTTATCATTCGAGCGTTGGGCGACACTGACGCTACCCCGCAAATTCTTGAAAGATATGATAACCTTAACTTAGACCCGACCTCTCCTAACTTTATCTCTAAGAGAATTGGAGATGTTTACTATGACTGGGATGAGGGTAACCAACGTCTGCGCAGATACGGAGACTATGAGAACCAGTCTAAGTATGTTTATGTTGAGCTTAATGACGACGTTGAAGCTGGCGCGACTAACCCGGCATTTGTCCCATTCGGATTCTACTTGCCACCCAAGTACGCAACTGTAACAGTCACAAGTTCTTTGGGCTCAAAGCAACAAACAAAGCAAACCTGTATGGGTCCAGTTCTCACTGCTGATGGTGGAACGATTGTAGGTGGTGCGACCCCTGCAAGTATTAAAGCGGTCGGTTCTATAGTGATAAATGGCGCCTTTGTTGTAAACAAGACAATTACTATTCAATCCTCAGACGGAACGTCGAAAGGCTATCTTGCCAAAGATGTTGAAGATCTCACCGCAGATCCTCCACACTTTGATCGCAATGCCGGCACCAATGCTCTCATCGCCGCGTCTCTTAAACGCTGTATTGAATCAGCAAACGGTCATGCCAACAAGATTAAAGTTGATATATCGGATGCTACACTCACTTTAACACAGCTTGTGGGTGGAACTGCTGGTAATAACACGATCGCCACTACCGAAACCGTCACAGCCCCAACACTATCGGGCTTCGCGGGTGGTCTTGGCCCAGTTTCCGATCATTCACTTCGCGGTGGTGTTGGCACCGATAACCGTATACGTGCAACCTTAGAGTTCCCAACACTGCCGTTAGTCAACAAAGACACTGACGGTCAAGTAACCAATCGTACCGATGTTGTATTTGGTATGAGATCTTCAAGAGCAGCAGCCTCAACTCGACCTGCAACTGGCTTAGGCGATCTGCACAGAATGTTGTTCGGTGGTCAAGGAGACGATCCGACTACTTTAGGTCTGGCTGTAACTGCAAGTCATACGTTAGGTATGCAATCTGACAATATTATCGCTGGATACTCCGATATCTTCACTATGGACAATATCGTGTCTGGTGCAAGTGCTTTCACTTACACGTCTGGATCCCGCACGGGAGAAACAAGCTATACTTCTCAAGCAGGAAGAGATTATCGAAGCCTCCTTGACTTAGGGTATGATAGCTTTGCAGCTCCGTTCTTTGGAGGATTTGACGGATTTGATATCACGGTACCAGATCCGTTAGCAAATACCCAGATTGATGCATCCGCAACTAAAGAAAACAGCTACGAGTTTGCTACTATGCGGCAAGCGCTTGAAACAGTCGCAGATCCAGAATTGTTAGACTTTAATGTGCTTGCCGTCCCAGGTCTCACGCATGAAGGCCTGACTAACTATCAAATGGACTTGTGTCAAGAAAGACGCGATGCGTTAGCAGTTATAGACCTGCCGAATGTTTACACACCATTCTGCGAAGAGTATGTGGCTGATAAGAAGCTGAGAGCAAACAGAAACGTAATCGGCACTGTTCAAGCATTAAGACAAAGAAGAATCGATAACTCGTACGCTTGTACGTTCTACCCATGGGTACAAACTAGAGATTCAGGCAACGGTCAAACTTTGTGGGTTCCGCCATCTGTCGCGATGATGGGTGTGTTCGGCTCTTCACAAGCTAAATCAGATGTTTGGTTTGCCCCTGCAGGCTTTAACCGCGGCGGCTTATCGGACGGTGCAGCAGGTATTCCGATCCTGAATGCGTCCTCTAGACTTTCTTCAAAGGAAAGAGACTTACTCTACGATGCGCACATCAACCCAATTGCTTCGTTCCCATCAACTGGAATTGTGGTCTTTGGACAGAAAACGCTTCAAATGCGCCGCTCTGCGCTCGATAGAATCAATGTCCGCAGACTTGTTATCTTCCTGAAGAAGCAAATCTCGGTTCTTTCGACTCAAGTTCTCTTCGAACAAAACGTTCAAGCCACTTGGGACAGATTCAAGGGTCTTATTGAGCCATTCTTGGCAAATGTTAAGACCAGATATGGACTCACAGAGTACAAGCTTGTCCTCGACGAGACCACAACTACCCCTGATCTCATTGATCAGAACATTCTTTACGCTAAGATTATGATTAAGCCAGCACGCGCAATCGAATTCATCGCAATTGACTTCATTATTGCTAACACCGGCGCATCATTTGACGACTAAAAATACTAAGCATACTAGTTAAATTAAAGGGAGAAAACTTATAATGCCATTCTGGTCAACTACTTTTCAAAACACTGAAGACGTTCTCAAGGATCCTAAAAGAAACTTTAGGTTCTTCGTCACTATCACCGGTATCAACACTGATAACGGAGGTTCTATGGTCTGGTACGCCAAGGATGTCCAAAAGCCTACTTTTACGATGGCTGAGGCTACCCATGAGTACTTAAACCACACTTATTACTATCCTGGTAAAGTTACCTGGAACCCTGTTGAGATCAAAATGGTTGATCCAAGCGGTGACCCTGATGTTGCTGCAACAATGGCAGGCATTATGACAGGCGCAGGTTACAAGTTGCCAGTTACTCCCGACAGCAACAACCTTACTAGCATGTCTAAGCAAAAAGCCGCAGGCGCGATTGGTACTGTAAAGATTACTCAAGTCGATTCTGAAGGTAAGCCACTTGAAACCTGGACACTGTGGAACGCGTTTGCGACAGAGGTCCAGTTTGGTGGAACTTTAGCTTATGGTAACGATGATTTAACCGAATACATTCTTAAGATTCGCTATGACTGGGCGCAACTTGAGACTGCTGCTGGTAGCAACGCATTGGCTACCCCCGGAGAAAACTTATTCTTCGATATTTCAAGATAACATAATAGAGGTGAAATTTGTCACGAAATAAAGACCGACTTGGCATGGGCGATAATACCGCCGAAGCTGCAAGTCCCCCCGTCGCTGCAATGGACTCAAATGTCTTTTCCTTTGTAGCACCGACTGAGTTTGTTAGTTTGCCCTCTCAAGGTCGTCATTACTCCGCTGATCATCCGCTCTTCAATCAAGAGACGGTTGAAATCAAGCAAATGACTGCCAAAGAAGAGGATATCCTGACATCTGCAACCCTGATTAAAAATGGAGTTGCATTAGAAAGACTACTTGAGAGCATTATAATCGATAAAAGAATTGACCCAAAAACATTACTTATTGGTGATAGGAATGCGATTGTAATTTCAGCGAGAATTTCTGGGTATGGGAATGTATATCGCACCCAAATTACTTGCCCTAACTGCTTCACAGAGCAAAAGCACAATTTTGATTTGAACGACGCTGGTGTTATTACCAGTCAGCAAATTTCAAGTGACTTGCCTGAAGAAATCAATCTTACTGACACTGGAGATTATTCAATCGTACTGCCTAAGTCAAATCTTAATATTGTGTTGAAATTACTAACTGGCAAAGATGAAAATAAATTGTCGAGGTCACTCAACAACAATCAGCAATCCGAAAGACTTGTAACCACTCAACTGGAACATATGATCAAGTCAGTAAATGGTAACGCGACCACAGAGGCAATTCAGTATGTATCTCAGAACTTGCCTTCTGCAGACTCTGCGTTTTTAAGAAAGATATATAAAAGTATTGTTCCCAACATCAACTTGACGCTTGGGTTCACCTGCAGCAACTGCTCACATACAGAGGATATGGAGGTTCCGCTAACTGCGGAGTTTTTTTGGCCTGAGTAGTAAATATATGGAAGGTGTTTACGAGCACTTCTTTTTCTTAAAACATTACGGCGGATGGTCATTTGTTGAAGCATATAATTTGCCCATAGGTCTTCGAGAGTGGTTTGTTGAAAGGTTAATGAACCATCTTGAAGCTGAGCGTAGTGCGATGTCATCTGGTGGTTCTGGAAGAACCCAAACTTTAAGCGCACATAATCAACCTTCACCACCACCTGGTTATGATGTTAAATAAATTAAAAAATTGTATTTAACTAATTAATTTAAAGGGCACTTACTAAATGGCTGCTGAAGACGAATTAAAAGACATAAAAGAAATTTTGGCCTCAATCCGAGATCAAAATAAGATAGCCAATACAGCCACACAAAGTGCTATGGATTATAAGCAGTACGCCGCGGAACTTAGATTAGCGCGCGACGAACTTAATTTGCTTGAAAAAGGCACCGGAGCCTACAATAGAAAATTAAAAGAAGTAGACAACCTCTCTAGGCTGACCAAAAATGCCCTGAAAGACCAGCGCAGAGAGGCTGATCTATTATCACTGTCTATTAACGGTCTAAGCGGGGCTATGGATATGCTTGGTAACAGCATAGACACAGTTGTCGTTAAATTAGCGGGCCTTGTATCGTCAGTTATGGCTGACGTCAAAGAACTGGACAACCTCACAGTGCAGTTCCAAGCAGCCACCGGTGCCTCCGCAGCAATGGCCAGCAATATCGGCGGTTTAACTGACCGAATGCGAGTGTTTGGCGTAAGCAATGAAGAGGCTGCTAAAGCAGTAAACAGCATGTATAGCAGCTTTACTTTGTATAGCAGCTTTACTTTGTTTACTCGCTTAAACGAAGAAACTCAAGATAAACTGCTGGATACTGTGGCCTTAATGGGCGAATTAGGAATGTCAGCAGACACGTCGGCTAAACTGCTAGAGTTCTCATTTAGAAATCTTGGAACTTCCGTGCAGGGCGCCAATGATTTACTTATTGATATGAGAGGCACTGCTCGGGCCCTGGAAATACCTATCGAGCAATTGTCCTCCGACTTTATGGCACAAGAATCAATAATTACATCGCTTGGTAGTCAAGGAGTCGACGCATTTAAGAAAATAGCCGCCGCCTCTAAGTCTACTGGTGTCTCAGTTGATGGACTGATGGGCATATATGAAAAATTCAATGATTTTGACTTTTCGGCAAAGGCGGCAGCACAACTACAAACTTTTGGCATTCAACTTGACTTTATAGCCATGCAGATAGAGCAAGATCCATTAAGAAGAGTACAAATGCTTCGCGATGCGTTCGTCCAAGCAGGCATTGATGCAGAAAGCTTTACGAGGATGGCTCCGGTGACGCAACAAGCGATGGTAGAAGGCATCACCGACACAGCGACCATGACTAAAGTATTGCGCGGTGAACTGGATGAACTTTCCGATGAGGCTACACAAACTCAATATACTTTTGAAGAAATGAAAAAGGACGCTTTTGGTCTAAAAGGGTTTGATAAAGTACTCAACAACATGATGAATTCTTTCAAGAGGCCAATTGAAGAAATTCAAAAGGCCGGCCGAAGAACTTTTGAGGCGTTCACACCCACAATCAAGATGTTTGAAGAATTTTCAGAACGTATGGTCGGCTCAACACAGAAATTTGTTGCCAATAATTCTGAACTTATTGGTGGTTTGGCACTCGCATACAATATGTTTAACTTAGATGTGGTACAACAAGGTTATAATGCATTTAAGGGAATAATGAGTTTTTCTGGTACGATACTCAGCAATATGTTTACGTTTAAAGGGCTTATTGCTGGTCTTGTCGGTGGTGGTCTTTATCTTATTAGAGATCAATTAGGGGATATTATTGACACGTTTCAAAATCAAGGTATAATTGGAGGATTGAAGGCGCTTGGTTCTGCATTTTTGGACGTGTTTAATGAGTTTAAAACAAAAGCCATCGCCGCGGGTTTTGATTCAAACTTTTTTACAAGTTTGAGTAGCATGTTCTTTGATGCAGCCATTTTTGGTTTTTATAAAATTATTGATTTTTTAGCTCCCATATTCGATGCCATTCAGGTTCAATTTATTGTGCTTTTTGAAAAAATGCAAGAAGACGGCACATTTGACCGAATCGGCGAGGGAATCGGGTATATTTTTACAAAAGCACTTGAGGCGATACCCATAATTGGTGACCTAATAGGCTTTAACTCTAAAGCGGCTGCAGATGGAATGGCCGTCGGCATCGGCGCTGGTGCCGTGTTCGGCGGCCCGATGGGTGCTGCAATCGGGGGCGCCATAGGAGGCCTCGGCGCAGGTTTTGCGTTTGACGGCCCAGAAGAAGAAGCATTCAAAGCCCGTACTCCAGAACAAGTAGCTGCTGATATTGCCGCAAAAAGAAAAGCAGGCGCTGAAGATGCGGCCAACAGGCTAGCCGAAGCTAAAAGACGAATGGAAGCCTCTACCACCGCTTTTGGAGAAACTAAGGGCGCGAAGACAATGAACCAAAAAGCGGCGGTAGTAATGGAAAAAACCGGCAAGGTTATGGATGTAATCGAGCCGCGGCTAGCGCAAGTCAGCACCACGATGGAAAAAAGCTTAGGTTCGCTTAAGGAAGGATTTGTCAATGGATTAGACGCACTAGTTAGAACTCTTGGCGAAATGAACGAAGCTCAAAAAGCGGCCCACAACGCATACACACAGGGCTTTGTAATGCAAGTCGACGGAAGAGTTTTAGGAGAAGTTACAGCGGATCATGTCGACAAAAAGTATAGAGGAAAAATACGATAGGTACAAATTATGGCTAATAAATCAGATCCAAAAGACGATACCAATTACTTTAGTAATTTAAAATACGGTCGCGATGAAGGCGTGATTCAGGATGTCTACGTCGACACTAGTGATGCGTATGCTAACTATAAGCAGTATATGATTTCCTTTCTGCATGTTCCAACGAACTCCACAGTTTACTTTAAAGCCTATGTGACAGAGTATAACGAGAACTTTACGTGTTCTTGGACACCAACTGAAGTATACGGTCGGACTGACCCGATTCAAACATACAAGGGCACCAAAAGGTCTATCACGTTAGCATTCGACGTTCCAGCGGCTTCTATGGGTGAAGCATATGAAAATCTGGGTAGAGTTTCAAAATTGGTACAAATGCTGTACCCTACATATTCGCCTAATGACTTGGGCACTGGAAGAATTGTTGGACAAGCTCCGCTGATACGTGTAAAAATGATGAACCTCATTACAAAAGAGCGTGCTACGCCAGATCATATTCAGAATGCACTTGGTGGTGGCGACGATTCCGCATCTCAAGTTTTAAGCGATTACAAAACCGCACCCAATCCAAGCAATGGTGTTTTGGCAGCAATTAGTAGTATCTCATATCGATCCGATTTACAAAAAATTCAAATGTTTGAAAAAGCAGCAAATACCGTTCTGCCGCAGTCATTAAGTGTTAGCTTGTCTTTTGATGTAATTCATGAAGAAACCATCGGTTGGCAGCCAAACGGCGAAGCTTTGGCAAGTAGTTTTCCGCACAAGGTGAGACTTAAGACTACACCCGAGCTTCAATCTATAGGCAGTGATCAAAACCCAAGAGATATATCCGAAAGGCTAGCACAAGAAAGAGACAACCAAGCCGAAGATGACATGAGAAGAGCACAAAAAAATAGATTTCTTGAAAAACTTGGTGTTAAGGCTCTTGGGCGCGGTTTATCAAATATTGGCGGCGGACAAATGGCACCAACAATGATTTCAGACGATGATTACTAAGGAGACTTAAAATGGGAAGATATTCAGCAACTAGAAAATTTAGAAATAATCTAGAATATTATGATTACCTAAGAAACAAACGAAAACTAAAAGTTGCCAACCATTATGGCACACCAATTTTAAGACATCCCACTGTAGAAGAAAGAAGCAGAATATTATCAAATACTCATATTTGGAGTTTTGGGGATAGGTATTATAAACTAGCTGATCAGTACTATGGAGATTCGGAATATTGGTGGGTAATTGCTTGGTATAATGCAAGACCTGTGGAAGCAGACGTTTTAACAGGCGACATGATTGAAATACCAATAAATTTATCTTCAGCTTTAGCAATATTAGGGCTGGACTACTAGGAAATAATTATGCCCTTAATCTCTACATATTTGGCGACAAGGAGAACATCCGAGCAGGCCGATTCAAGTTCTACATCTGAAACACCGACACAAGAGCTATTAGGAGGCCCCTATAACTACACTGGTACATATACCGCTGGTATGCCAAACCCAACAGCTACATTGCTTGAAACTCTTGCCGCTTCTGAGCCAGCGGCTTCTCCGCTCGACCCGTCGCTTGCTCCAGAAATTGACCCTGAGACTGGCGTGCCAAATATGATTGCTGAGCCACCGGCACCCCCGCGGACTATTCCTGCTGTGACGAATGACGAGTCACAGGGAGGCTCAAATATAGAGGATCCAGAAGCTGCTGCCACAGCTGCTGATAGTGCAGATGACGAGCCGGACGAGTCAATGACAGTTACGGCAAATCGAGTCAAGCGCAATATAAGACCGCTCCAAGATGAAGACTTTATTTTAATGCATGCGTATAATTTAGTAAACTTAAGAAATGAAAAAATGAATTTTCAGCTTGAGGAATTACCACCAGACAAGCTGGAAGATGTTGATGGAGACAAAAAGGGTGATGATGTGGCCCTTAATACTGTTAGAGCAATAAAGGGCCCTCTACCGTATGCTTATGTTTCTACTCCGTCACACCCAAAAGAAATAAATGCCGCTATACAATGTATTGGAGATCCAGCCGGATTTACAAACTATTTGAAAGCCACACCAGACATACAAAGACATTTAGATTTAACAACTGAGCAATTATCAAATTTAACCACAAAAATTCGACTTTATAAATTATTTCAAAGTGAGAAAGAACCTCAAATTGTAGAATTTGTTTTTGAAACTGCGGGTATGGGTCAATATGAATTAGAAGAAATGATGAACTCAAAAGGCAAAAAAAGAGGCTATGGTGTAGGCATTAAGTCTTTTAATTTTGTAAACCAAAGCAAGTATATTCACTTGGTTGACAAACGCGTTACTGCAGAACTAACATTATACGCTGATTCTTTGGATTCGTTGCTAAAAACTAGATATGGCTCAGGAGAATCTGAGGGCCTTGAATACAGATTTACGGATTTAGCACTTAGAAAGTCCGATACACCCCTTTCAGTGACGGGAGGCAAATTTGGCTCTCTTAGCGACTTAACCTTTCAAATTATTATAGAAGTTGGATTAACAAAATCGGTCTCTAAAATAGCAGGTCTGTCCAGCGACAGCACGTCCATGGTAATGAAACTTAACCCTACAACTCATAACTTGAGTTTTAATATGGACGGCTCATTGGAGCTTACAATTGAATACTTTGGCGTTGTTGAAGCGATATTTAGTCAACCAGTCAAATTTGATATTTTTAAAAGCGCTAAAAATTTAGTTAATGAATATGCGACCGAGTTTGCAGCAATTGCATATCAAAATAGGTGCGGCGGTAAGGATATTCAAAGAATTAAAACTGCCTTAACCAGCATAAGTAACCAAAACAAAGATTTAAGAATAAAACAACTTAATGATGCGTTGAGGCAAAAAAATAAGATATACTATATAAATATTACCGATGGTATTCTCAAAGCATGGAATGATGTATTTAACAACAAACTGCCCAAAGAATCAGGCATAACGCAAGAAGAACAAGATTTAAATGAAGAGTATGTAAAAAAGGCTGTCAAAGAACTACAAAACGCATTAGGAACTAAAATTCCTGTGACTACTGAAGAAGGGACGTCCGCGCTGCCTTCAAATATTTCAAGTCCGACCACAAATCAAAAACAAGCACAAAAAATGCAGAAGGATATGGAGGAAAAACAACCACCACAATCAAATATACGTGATTGTGCAATAGATCCAAATTCAAATCAAATTCCGTTCTTCTATGCCAGTGATTTAATTAATATAATTTTGGAAAACATATCAGACACCTATACGCGCACAACAATTCACAACGCTACCACACAGGCCTTGGACATAGTTCAAAATCAGGCGGGAATCACTGATCCAAATGATAAAGCGGGTATGGCTTTTCAGACAGCCGTTAACGCTGCCACCATTGGCGGTGATGTTTCTGATAAAAGTTTTAACGAAATGATCGAGTTTGAAGATAAGCAGTTTGAATCACTTGAGCATTTTAAAAAGCTGCGAGTAGTCCTCGGACCAATGCACATACATGATTTTTTCTCGAAGGCCAACACTGTTTGCAGTATAGGAGATATACCGGTTTCTTTAAGGCATTTTAATCAATGGCTAAGTGAGAAAATGATCAAAAATAATAGATACTCAGTCCATGCTTTTTTGATTGAATTTATTGCAGAATATTTAAAAACATATTTGAAAGCAAAACCAGAACTAAACGATTTAGGAACAATCGGGCGTGATTATCTTTTTGGTCATACTTCATATTTTGGTTTCGGCAATAAATTCAAAGAAGAGGGATATGATACTGATCCATTAACACTTATGAGGCTAAAACATCCGCTAGCGGCCGGCCGAAAATCACTTAATATACCAGTAATTGAAAGCGAATATCGTCCACTAATAAACCTGCGCTCGAACAGTATTTCAGCCAATAGAAAAAAAGACGCATATGATTATTTGGTATTCTATCAATCCGATGCATCCTTTTCACTTTTGCCGCAAATAGGTATGTCTGAGCGCGCTATAGCACGCCAGAGCGAGGAAGTTCAGGCTCACGCCGAAAAGGTCTATGGGTTAGTAGCAGGCAACAAACAACTAGCGAGAAAAGGAATTGGTGCATACTTTCACGGAAGAGACCGCGGTATTGTAAAAAATATTGAATATGCTAAGCATGATGTTGCTAACCTGAAAGGCGTATTAACGGCTGAAGTTGGTTCAAATAATTTAGACGGTTTATTACAATTTAGAGAAGTATTTAATGCTAAATTAACCACGTTTGCCAATTTTGAAGTTTCACCGGGGGACTTTATTTTTATTGATCCAGAAAGTGCAAGTACTTATCTAAGTAAAGAAACAAGAGAAAGCCTAGGCAGTCTAGGCACACAGTTTATGGGGGTCGGAGGTTTTTTTACAGTAAGAGCCGTTAGCCATTTTTTTGAACAGGGCAAATTTGAAACTACAATTGATACTATTTTTTCTAAAACTGCCAACGCACAATATACTATTGCTGAATTGGCGATACAGAAAGCACAAAAGAAAGTCGCCGAACCAAATAAGCAAGAACAAGAAGAACTGAAAAGAAAACAATCGGAGTGCAAAGCATCACTGCAGCTAGTTGAGAATACGGAGAATGCAACTCTAGAGCGCGCCGCAGGTGTTGCATCTAGACTATTGGCCGGACTGGAAGATTTTGCCACCGGCCTCTTTAAGGCAATTTTTGATAATTCTGATGCAGAGATTAGCGACAATGATCTTGAATCGGCTATTGGTAGTGGCAACACACCCACATCAAGTAACCCAAATCAGGGCAACGAAAAAACTGCCAACAACGGACCAGTAACGTAGGAAAACTTATGAGCAAATTTTTTATCAGAGACAACACAGAAGGTTCAAAAAAGCTTTTTAACAAAAAGCAAATGTATAAGCTTGTTTCAAGATCAAGCTATAATAATCTGATTGATTTCAATTTTGGAGAAAAACGCCTGTATGGTAGAGTAGATAAATATCTGCAGCCAGTTACTCCTAACGAAAACTTTTTTAAGTTAGTAGAACTTAAAGCAGGAACACCAGAACCAATTAAGGTATACAATTTTGTTGCTGACGCATTCGCTGATTTACAAAATAGATTCAAACTCAAAGTGGTTAGAAGTGAGATTAGTGCAGATGAGCAGTTTCTAACTGATTTAGTTGCTGTATCAGCGTACCAAGACCCAAAACAAATGTACCAAAAATATTCTGATTCATTTATCATGGCTGTTGGCAATGTTATTGAGAACAATGATCTAAAATTTACAAATTTCAATGAGTTTATTAATGTTATAATGCCATTCATCGATAACTTTCTAAAAGATAATGTTATTACATATCCAGCATTTGTTAAAAGTAAGGAGTGTCCCACTAGTATTAGTGGCCTCGTAATAGAAATAGCTAAGATTAAACCAAACAACGATGATGAAAAATATAAGTCTTTTTACAAAAGTAAAAATTGGGATTTCTTTTTAAACGCTTGCAATACGTATGGATTTATGGTAGATTGTAATATGCCTAATAGAATTATCGCCGATGTTAACTCAGCCGCAATGCAACAAAAAATGGCTGCTTACGCACCAGCCATCAACTCAGCTGGTAAATTAATGGCATATTCTTACGACCACGCCGCGTATGACTACTACCAAAATTTTAAAACATTTTTATACACGGTATATTCAGCAAACAGACCAAAAACAATTGTAACGACCACTAACAATAAATACGATGGTACTAAGACTGTGATTAAAAGAGTGAAAGACTACAAATATTCAGAATTCGTACAACAAATCAGTGATGAAAAATTATTTGATTTATATATGCAGATAAGATTCAAAGAAGAAGAGAGCAAATTTACAAACTATCAAAAAACCACGATTATCAGAGACAGTGTGCAGATGGCCGGTATTGAAGGAATTAACGGCGGAATTTTAGCTTTTGAATTATTGCTAAATAAAACATTTGACTATAGCGGCTCTTTGAGTTATATTAAAAAAAGGCGAACTGATTTGGGGAAATAGTGTATTTTCAAGCATTGGACGATAAAAAAGAATGTGTCGGCATCTATTTGGATGGCCGGCTAAATTTTGATGAGAACACCTTCCCTGACACACTATCTGAAATGAGAACGTGGAGGTACTCTGGCTTCCTTAACGATGAGTCAATCGAGTATGGTTGGTTTCTAGCATTAGGCAAAACACTCAAAGAATGTTGCCCAGAATATTTGCTTGAAGATTTGGTTAAGTTTGAAAAAAAGATGAACGCGTACAAGAAGTCATTTGAAATAGCGAAAATAAATTTTAGAGATCACTGCTTTTTTGATCTTGTACCGCACGATTTTCTGGTGTCTTTTCTAGAAATGAAAAATAGAATTACTCAACACGTTTTTGATACATATGAAAAACCAGCTATTTATGATCATTTGGTAGCAGTAGAAAAGTTGCTGTATAAAATACGATATCAATCCCTTAATATTAATAATCAAAACGCCCGCGCCTTGTTCACTTCCTCTAGAAGTCGACATGCAGCTCAGAAATTGCTTACTGGTCCCAGGCATATCGATTATAACATTTTTGGCACTAGAACTGGTCGCCTGTCGACGTATCCAGGGTCGTTCCCAATTCTCACAATGCAGAAGGATTTGCGCGCTCTAGTTAAGCCGCATAATGATTGGTTTATTTCTCTTGACTATAATGGTGCCGAAGCGCGAACAGTGTTATCTCTTTTGGGTGAAAAACAGCCACCAGGAGATGTACACGAGTGGAATGTTATGAACGTATTTAAACACAAAGGCGTAGAGTCTAGAGAGGCAGCAAAAACTTTTTTCTTTTCTTGGCTGTACAATCCAGAATCTAGCAAAATCGAAGAGTCTTTTTACGATCGTGATGCACTACTAAAAAAGTATTATAAAGACGGCAGCATTGAAACTGTATTTGGAAGAACAATTGAAGTCGAACCATATAAAGCAGTAAATTATATTGTACAAAGCACAACCGCTGATTTGGTGAACGATCGCGCCGTAGCTATCGACCAGTTTCTAAAAAATAGGCGCGCCTTTGTCTCTCATATTGTGCACGATGAAATAGTTCTTGACATGCCTGACGAAGAAAGGTATCTTATTCCTGAGATTAAAGAAATATTCTCAAACAACAAACTTGACAAGTTTGTCACAAATCTTAAGGCTGGTAAAGACTATATGGATATTGGAGTATTAAATCTATGATTTC
>MDTA01056322.1_pt1 | contig 14148 bp, 15 predicted proteins | sample 811151 | NCBI WGS metagenome assembly MDTA01 (sample SAMN05326648, study PRJNA326480) | marine metagenome | isolation source: seawater | place: Indian Ocean: South | collected 2010 | reverse complement strand
TACAATAGCTTCGTTACCAAAAAAACACAGAATTAGTGTTTTTGTTCACATTCTTGGCAAAAAGAGAAGAATTACTGCGTCTTTAGATGATATTAATGCGTAGATATTAAATATTATTTAAGCCTAAAACTTACTTACCTTAATTGAAAAGTGACGCTCGATATTGTTTTTTTTGTTCATAATCTATATAGTTCACTAATTGAACGGTGTAAAATCTTTTTATACCGTGCGGTAGCTATAAGCATATTAATAATTTATTAATAATATTTATGTCAAAAGAAAATAAAATTAATGAAGACGATTTAAAAGTTCTTCATTTAGTTCATACTAATCCAGAAATCTCTCAAAGAGGTATTGCTAAAAAAATGGGTTTTAGCCTGGGTAAAGTAAATTATTGCATCAAAGCTTTAACTGAAGTTGGATTCATAAAGCTACAAAACTTCTCAAAATCAAAAAATAAATCAGGTTATTTATATCTTTTAACTCCTGAGGGTGTAAAAAAGAAATCCGCATTAACTAAAAGATTTTTACAAAAAAAACAACTTGAATACGAAAAACTATATAATTACTTCAATGAATAATCATATGGATAATAGCTCAAATCAACCTGCTAATGAAATACATATAGGTGATATATTGCGTACATTATGGGAAGGTAAAAGATTACTAATTTCAATTGTAGCTATTTTTACCATCTCATCAGTTATATATAGTCTTTATTTACCAAATATTTACAAATCTCAGGCTATTCTCAGTCCGGTTGGAGAACAAAATAGTATGGATTCAGCTTTAAGGAGTTATGGAGGCATAGCTAGCCTTGCTGGGATTAATCTACCTACTGAATCAAATAGCAGTAATGCCATTAAAGCTCTTGAGAAATTGAGTTCGTTAAGTTTTTTTACAGATAACATATTGCCTTATATATATCTTCCTGATCTTATGGCTATGGAATCATGGGATCCTATTACAAAAAAGAATAAATATGATATAAATATTTTTGATGAAACAACTCAAATGTGGGTAAGAGACTATAGTGGTATCCAGTCTCAAATACCCAGTGCTCAAGAGAGCTTTGATGTTTTCTTGCAAGATCATTTGTCAGTAAGTCAAGATCAAGAAACTGGGTTTGTAACTATTTCTATAAAACATCAGTCTCCATATGTAGCCCAATCGTGGACAGAATTAATAGTAAAAGAGTTAAATAATTTCTATAGGGTGAAAGATAAAGCCGAGGCTCAAGCAGCTGTTGACTATTTAAATACTCAAATTGCTCAAACTAACTTCACTGAAACTAAAATAGTCATTGCAGAATTATTGCAAAAGAAAACTCAACAATTGACACTCATTGAGGTAAGCGATTTTTACGTTTTTGATTATATTGACCCTCCTGCGGTTATGGAAAAAAAAGCAGAACCTAAAAGAGCCGTCATATTTATTATATGCTCATTTATTGGAGTTATCTCAGCAATTTTTATTGTCTTAGCAAGAAAGTACTTTCTCAAATAAAATTTCGGTTATTTATAATTATTTTCAAAACAGCAATACTTATTAACTTTATGGTAGAAAAATATGTTTGATTTAGAAAAAGCAAAAATAGCTATTATTGGTTTAGGTTATGTGGGTTTGCCTTTAGCTGTAGAATTTTCAAAAAAAATTTTCACAATTGGTTTTGATATTGACGAACGACGAATTAGTGAATTAGAAAAAGGCTATGATCGAACTTTTGAAATTGAGGATAATGTTTTATCTTCTGATAAAGTAAATTTAAAATATTCATCTAATATACAAGATACAAAAGATTGTAATATTTATATTATTACTGTTCCGACTCCAATTGACGACGCCAATCAACCAGATTTGGAGCCTCTTATAAAATCATCAAGGACTGTTGGAAGCGTTCTTAGCAAAAATGATGTTGTTATCTATGAATCCACGGTTTATCCAGGTGTTACAGAAGAAATATGTGTGCCTGAATTAGAAAAATCTTCCGGTATGAAATATAACAAAGATTTTTTTTGTGGTTACAGCCCTGAAAGAGTGAATCCTGGTGACAAAAATCATACTATTGCAAGTATCGTAAAAGTTACAGCAGGCTCTACCCCTGAGGTTGCTCAATATGTAGATGATTTGTACAACCAAATAGTTGTTGCTGGAACTCATCCAGCATCATCCATAAAAGTAGCAGAGGCCTCTAAGGTAATCGAAAATACACAAAGAGATGTAAATATTGCATTAATTAATGAACTAGCTCTTATTTTTAATCAAATGGGTATCGATACAAATGAAGTAATAGATGCAGCTGCAACTAAGTGGAATTTTAATAAGCTAGTACCAGGTTTGGTTGGAGGCCATTGTATTGGAGTAGATCCGTATTATTTAACATATAAAGCGCAAGAGCTTGGGTATCAACCAAACATAATATTGTCATCTCGTCAGATAAATAATGGCATGAGTAAATATATAGCTAATCAAACTGTTAAAGAGATGATAAAGGCAGGCAAAGCAATAAAGAATAGTAATATACTTATACTTGGACTTGCGTTTAAAGAAGACTGCCCAGACATACGAAATTCAAAAGTTGTTGATATTATTAACGAATTAAAAAATTGTGGCGCCAATATAAATATATATGATCCTTGGGTTAATCTGAGTCAAGAGAGCGAGCTTTATTCAAATTTCTTAACTAACAACCCATTAGATAGTGATAAAAGGTATGATGCAATTGTGGTAGCAGTTGCACACAAACAGTTTAAGTCATACAACTCAAAAAATTATAAAAAAATGCTTGATGGAGATGGAGTTATCATTGATATTAAAAATATTGTTGATAATCCAACTTGGAGGCTTTAATTGAGTCTTAATTAAATCATAAGGAAGTAATATGTTAAAAAATTCAACAATATTAATTACAGGCGGTACAGGATCATTTGGTAATGCATTCGTACCGATGACTCTAAAAAAATATAACCCTAAAAAGATTATCATTCTCTCAAGGGATGAAATGAAGCAATGGGAAATGGCAAAAAAATATAAAGATGATCAAAGAGTTAGATTTTTTATTGGTGATGTTAGAGATAAAGATCGTCTCTATCGTGCACTTGATGATGTAGATTATGTCGTTCATGCAGCTGCAACAAAGATAGTTCCAACTGCTGAATACAATCCCTTTGAATGTGTAAAAACGAATATAAATGGCGCTATGAATGTAATTGATGCATGTATTGATAAGGGAGTTAAAGGCTGTGTAGCTCTCTCTACAGATAAAGCTAGCAGTCCAATAAATTTATATGGAGCCACAAAATTAGCATCCGACAAGCTTTTTGTTGCTGGTAATGCTTATTCAGGCGAGCACAAAGCAAAGTTTTCAGTGGTAAGGTATGGGAATGTCATGGGTTCGAGAGGCTCGGTCATTCCTTTCTTTAACAGCTTAAAAGATACTGGAGAATTGCCAATTACTGATAGCCGAATGACACGTTTTATGATTTCTTTAGAAGAGGGCGTTGAACTTGTTTGGCATGCTTTTGAAGATATGGTAGGTGGGGAAATATATGTAAAAAAAATACCTTCCATGAACATTGTTGAACTGGCAAGAGCAATTGCTCCAAATGCTAAGTTAAAGGAAGTTGGAATAAGACCAGGAGAAAAACTTCATGAACAAATGATAGGTATTGAGGACTCTCCATCAACTTTTGCATATGATAATTATTATAAAATTTTACCAATGATAAATGATTGGTGTGTTGATGAGGGACGAATTAAAGATGGGATTAGGGTTGAACCAGATTTTATATATGAAAGCTCAAACAATTCTGATTGGATGACAAAATCTGATTTACAGAATTGGCTAAAAGAAAATGAATATAAATTAGGAGAAATATGAGTTTTATACCATACGGACGTCAAGATATATCGCAAGAGGATATCGATGCAGTTGTTGATATTCTTCGTTCCGATTTTTTAACACAAGGACCAACCGTATATAAATTTGAACAATGCCTAGCTGAATATTGTGGAGCAAAATATGCTGTTGCAGTCAATAGCGCAACTAGCGCACTTCATATAGCTTGCTTAGCACTTGATGTTGGAATCAATGATACTGTTTGGACATCTCCTATTACTTTTGTGGCAAGTGCTAACAGCGCTTTATATTGTGGTGCAGATGTTGATTTTGTAGATATTGACTTTGAAACAAATAATATCAGTGTTAGTTCTTTGAAAGAAAAACTTGAAGATGCAAAGAAATCCAACTCATTACCTAGCGTTGTAATACCAGTTCATATGGGAGGAACTAGCTGCGATATGGAGGCCATTTATGAGCTGTCTAAAGAGTATGGGTTCAGAATAATAGAAGATGCATCACATGCAATAGGTGGCGAATATAATAATATTAAAGTTGGTGCATCTCCATATAGTGATATAACAGTATTCAGTTTTCATCCAGTCAAGATCATAACAACAGGTGAAGGTGGAGCCGCATTAACAAATAACAAACAATTATTTGAAAAACTTGAATTATTTAGAACTCATGGCATCACCCGCGATACCGATAAGATGACACATGAGTCAGAAGGTGGCTGGTATTATCAACAGATTGAATTAGGTTTTAATTACAGGATAACAGACCTACAGGCTGCTTTAGGAATATCTCAAATGTCACGTATTGATTCTTTTGTTTCAAAGCGAAATAAATTAGCTGAACGATATGATGAAAACTTATCAAATTTACCTCTAGTGCTTCCAAAAACTCCCAATAATACTTATTCCTCATATCATCTGTACATAATTAAAATTAACGAAAAATCTAAAGTAGGAAGAAAAGAATTATTTGATTTTTTAAGGGATAATAATATAGGAGTTAACGTTCATTATATTCCTGTTCATTTACAACCATATTATAAGAAAAGAGGTTTTTCAGAGGGTGATTTTCCTGAAGCTGAACGTTTCTATAAAACAGCAATTTCTTTACCTCTTCATCCTCAACTAACTTTAAAAGAGCAGGATTTTGTTATCAATAAGATATCTGAATTATTAAAATGACTATTTGTGTAATACCAGCGAGGGGTGGAAGTAAAAGAATACCAAGAAAAAATATAAAAGATTTTAATGGTAAGCCAATGATTCAATGGTCCATTGAAGCAGCATTTGCTTCAAATATTTTTAAAACTATTCTTGTATCTACTGATGATACGGAAATTGCTGAAATTGCTAGGGATTTAGGTGCAGAGGTTCCATTTGTAAGACCTAAAGATTTATCAGATGACTTTACCAATACAACAGATGTAATTGCTCATGCGACAAGATGGGCCATAGATCGAGGTAAAGACACATCTATTGTGTGTTGTCTTTATGCAACATCTCCCTTTGTTTTATCTAGTGATCTTCAGGAAGCATATAGAATAATTTCATCAGAGAGTTGGCAATATGTCTTTTCTGCAAGTGAATTTTCTTCACCAATTTTTCGTTCATTTGAGAAAACTGAAAATGGTGGAGTAAAAATGTTTTATCCAGAACATTTTGAGACAAGATCGCAAGATTTACCTAAGGCATTTTTTGATGCAGGAATGTTCTACATGGCAAGAGGAGATGCATGGTTAAAAGGATTGAAAATTTTTGATCATCATTCCTATCCTCTTATAATTCCTAGTTGGAGAGTTCAAGATATTGATACACCTGAGGACTGGGAAAGAGCATCGATTCTGGCAAAAGTTACTCATGAGGCATAGATTATTTGAAAAATAAAAATTTTGTGTTTCGAGTAGACTCCTCTAAAAAAATAGGCAGTGGACATCTCATGCGTACACTCACTCTTGCAAAAGGATTGCGTGAAAAAGGTTGCATTTGTAGTTTTCTCTCAAGATCTTTGGATGGAAATTTAAATCATTCTATATTATCAGAAGGATTTGCTTTGAAAGAGCTGCCATCACCAGATAAAAATTACACGATTGCAAATACAAATACTAAGAAAAATGGCCATATTGAATGGCTTGAAGTAGATTGGAAAAATGATGCGCGCGAGACAAAAGAAATTTTATCTGACATTAATCCAGATTGGCTTGTAGTTGATCATTACAGCATATCTGAGGATTGGGAAAAAGCTGTTCTATGTAAAAACTTTAGAATAATGGTTATAGATGATTTAGCTGACAGAAAACATATTTGTGACATATTATTAGATCAAAACCTTGGCTCAAATGATTTTCTCTACAAGAATTTAGTTCCAGAAACATGTAAAAAATTTTTTGGTCCAAAATATGCACTTTTAAGACCAGAATTCCCTGAAAATAGATCGCTTAGTCTCAAAAGACGAAAGGAGGGTAAGTTAAAAAATATTCTTATTAATTTTGGTGGTGGCAATCCCGATAACTTTATTCAAAAGACATTACAAGCTCTTTTAAATGTTGATTTACCAAAAGATGCATCTATTACTGTTATATTTGGCGGTATAGATGCAATTAATGATGAGCACAGATTATTAATATCAAAATTTAAGATAAAAGTAAAAGTTTTTGAAATGATTAAAAATATGTCTGAAATTTTGATTGATACAGATTTAGTTATTGGTGCTGCAGGAAGCAGCTCATGGGAAAGATGTTGCTTGGGCATCCCTTCTTTAGTTTTTTCATTAGGATTAAATCAAAACAGGATTGCAAAAGAGTTATCTAATGTTGGTGCCGCAATTTACCTTGAGGAGCATGATTTGCAAACATATAAACTCAACTTATTATTTAAGGACTTAATGCAAGATAATAAATTGAGAAAAATCTCACAAAACGCTTCCAGCGTTTGTCCTGGAAGTGGATTAAATATAATAATAGATGAGCTCATCAATTAAAAAGTTAACAATTATTATTAGCTCTGAAGATCATCCAGTTAATTCTTCAATTTCAGATTGGGCCTGCAATCAATCTAAAGACATGTCTATCGAAATCATACGGAGTGTAAAACAGGCAAAAGGGGGAGATCTATGTTTTTTAATTTCATGCACAGAATTAGTTCCAAATAGTGTTCTAAGAAAATATAAAAATGTTCTAGTAATACATGCAAGTGATTTACCACACGGACGCGGTTGGTCCCCTCACATTTGGGACATTTTAAACGGCAATGAAAAAATTGTTGTTAGTTTGCTTGAAGCAGCTGAAAAAGTTGATTGTGGTGACATTTGGAAAAAATATTCATACAAAATACCGAGGTATTTTTTGTATAATGATATTATAGCAGTAGTTAATAAAGCTCACATAGATCTTATGGATTTTGCAATTAAAAATTTCGATAATATCAAACCAAAGCCGCAATCTAAAAAAATTAAGCCTTCTTATTACCCAAAACGGTTTCCAAAAGATAGCGAAATATGTCCCTCGAAATCAATTAAAGAACAATTTAACAATTTAAGAGTATCTGATAAAAATAGATTCCCTAGTTATTTTTATCTTTATGGTAAAAAATTTAAAATTTACATAGAGAGAGAAGATGAATAAAAATATAACAATTGATGGAAGAGCTATTGGTCGACAGTATCCTCCATATATCATTGCTGAAATGTCTGCAAACCATAATGGAAATATTGAAAATGCTTTCAAAATTATTTCTGAAGCAAAGAAAATGGGTGCTGATGCCGTTAAGATACAAACGTACACTGCTGATACTTTAACGCTTGATTTGACATCAGAGGACTTCATGATTCAAGGAGGCTTATGGGATGGAAAATCCCTTTATGAGCTTTATGAAATGGCGTACACTCCGTGGGAATGGCATGCTTCACTATTTGAATTCGCCAAGAATGAGGGTATTACTTTATTTAGTTCGCCGTTCGATACAACTGCTATTGACCTGCTTGAAGACCTTGTTGCTCCTGCATATAAAATTGCCTCATTTGAAGCAGTAGATTTGGCATTAATTAAATATGCTGCCTCTACATGTAAACCATTAATTATTTCTACTGGTATGGCAAATGATGAAGAAATTCAAGAAGCTATTGATACTGCATATTCTTCAGGATGTAGCGAATTAGCAATTTTACATTGTGTAAGTGGGTATCCAGCTCCCTCATCAAATTATAACTTAAAAACACTTGTTGATATGATAAGTCGATTTGATGTAGTGTCCGGCCTTTCTGATCATACATTAGATAACACCACTGCAATATGCAGTGTTGCTCTTGGGGGAAGTATAATTGAAAAACATTTTACGTTAGATCGAAGTGGCGGAGGCCCTGATGATAGTTTTTCAATGGAACCAGTTGACTTAAAAGATTTAGTAGATGCTTCTTTTAAAGCTCATGAATCGCTAGGAAATATTGACTATGGATTAAAATCGAGTGAAGTGGGTAACATTAAGTTTAGACGCTCATTATATTTTGTCAAAGATCTTAAAGCAGGTGATTTCATTACTAAAGACTCAATTAGAAGTATAAGACCTGGTTACGGCATAGCACCGAAATATTTTAATTCGATTATTGGCTTAACTGTAAATAAAAATGTTCAATATGGACAGGCAGTAACTATGGATGTCATTGAAGCTATGGAAAAATGAAACACCGTGTTTTAATTATTGGCTGTGGAAATATTGCGGGAGGATTAGATTTTAATCACAATCACTCAAATAGACTGCCTCTTACTCATGCTAAAGCTTATAAAAAAAATCATAATTTTGAACTAGTTGCCTGCATAGATTCAAATGAAGAGCAATTGTTAGGATTTCAAAAAGAATGGTCTATAAGCCAGGGCTTTTTATCTATTGAAGAAGCAATATCTAAAAAAATTGAAATAGATGTTGTGAGCATATGTTCTCCAACGCATTGTCGTGAGGAACACCTAAATTTAGTTTTGTCGTTAAATCCAAGGTTAGTTTTTTGTGAAAAGCCTATTCATTTTGATATTTCGGCTGCTAAAAATTTAATTCAGAAATACAAAGAAAAGAATGTATATTTACAAGTTAATTATAATAGGCGTTTTGATCATAGTGTTTGTGATTTCAAAAAATCTATTGAATCTAAAGAATTTGGTGATCTTCGAGTAATTAGAGGTTGGTATAATAAGGGTCTTTTGAATAATGGTTCTCATTGCCTAGATATGCTTAATTTTTTATTTGGAAGATTGATTATAAAAAATGTTGGCGAGGGAATAAATGATTATGATAAAAATGATTTATCTTACCCGCTTCACTTATCCACTAGAAACAATATACCCATTTTTTTATCATGTGGAAATGCAAATGATTTTTCTCTAGTTGAGTTAGAGTTCTTATTTGCTAATGGTAGAATAAAAATGTTGAATGGGGGTAGAAACTGGTCATTTGAAAGGGTTACAGAGGATTCCACTTTCAGAGGTTATAAAATTTTAGGTGATGTTGAGTTCACAGACGGCAAATATTTAGAATCTTTCTCAAATGCAGTTTCTAACATTCACAATTGTCTTATTAAGAATGAAAAATTAAAATCAAACGGAAAAGATGCTTTAAAAGTATTGAGCTTATGTTCAGAAATTCTTGAAAAAACCTAATTTTAAATAAATAAAAGAGAAATAACTAATGACAAATACAGAAATCAATAATTTAGCTCTATATGGGGGACCAAAAACAATAAATAAAAAATTTCCTTCATATAACAGTTTGGGTGAAGAGGAGCGCTTGGCTGTAAATGAAGTGATGCAATCTGGTGTTTTATCGCAATTTTTGGGTACTTGGCACAAAGACTTTTATGGTGGTACAAAAGTTCAGGAGTTTGAAAAGATGGCATCTGAATATTTTGGAGTAAAGCATGCTATAACTGTAAATTCTTGGACATCCGGTTTGATTGCTGCTGTTGGTGCTTTGGATATTGAACCGGGCGATGAAATCATAGTGAGTCCATGGACCATGTCTGCAAGTGCAACAGCAATTTTGCATTGGAATGCAATACCTATTTTTGCTGATATAGAAGAAAGTACTTTTAATATAGATCCAGCATCAGTTGAAGCAAATATCACACCACGCACCAAGGCTATTATGGCAGTTGATATTTTTGGTCAATCTGCTGATATGGATTCTCTTAGAAAAATAGCTGACAAATACAACTTAAAAATTATTTCAGATACTGCACAGGCGCCAGGCGCAATTTATAAAGGTAAGTATGCAGGTACATTAGCTGATATTGGTGGATATAGTTTAAATTATCATAAACACATTCATACTGGCGAAGGTGGGATCATTGTGACAAATGATGATAAATTAGCAGAACGTATGCAATTAATCAGAAATCATGCTGAAGTTGTTGTTCAGGGTAAAGGTGTTGAAAATATCAATAATATGATTGGCTATAATTTTCGCTTAGGAGAAATTGAAAGTGCTATAGGTATAGAGCAGTTAAAAAAACTAAAAGGGTATGCCCAATCAAGAGAGAGAATGGCTAACCGTTTAACTAAAGGTTTATCCTCTTTGAACGGTTTAAAAACACCAACAGTGCAAAAAAATTGCACCCATGTTTATTATATATATCCATTGATATTAGATATTGATAAATTAGGTTGTAGCAAGTTTAAAATTGCTGAGGCTTTAAGCGCAGAGGGTTTAGAATTAGCTACTGCTTATCAGAATATTCATCTCATCCCAATGTATCAGAAGAAAATTGGTTATGGTAAAAAAGGTTTTCCATGGACAGCAGATTTTGCCAGAAAAGATATCACTTATGAAAAAGGAATCTGTCCAGTTGCAGAAAAGCTCAACGAAGAAACCTATTTAGGTTTTGGAATGTGTGTATATGATTTGAATGATGATGACATAGATTTAATCATTAAAGCCTTCAAAAAGGTTTGGGAAAATATTAACTTATTGAAGTAGAATGAAAGAAATTTCAGAAATCTCTTCAATGTTTCCAATAACGCTTAATCGTATAAGCTTAAGTTCTTTTGAACAAAAAGATATATCAGAAGAGTATATTTCATGGCTGAATGACCCTGAAGTTGTAAAATATAGTAATCAGCGTTTTAAAACTCATAATCGAGAAACTTCAAGATTATATTTAGATTCATTTTTAAATTCTTGTAATATTTTTTTAGCTATTACAGATAATAATAGTAAAAGCATGATCGGCACAATGACAGTATATTTTTCTAAAAATCACAAAACAGCCGATATTGGTATTATGATTGGAAAACGAGAATTTTGGGGTAAAGGTATTGGTGAGGAAGCATGGCTTGCAGTTATGGAGCTTCTTTTAAAAAAAACAGATATTCGAAAGATTACTGGTGGAACAGTATCCTGCAACAAAGGTATGATTCGTATTTTTCAAAAGGTTGGAATGATTCAAGATGGCGTAAGAAAAGATCATGAAATTATTGATAACAAAGTTCATGACATTATCTATTTTGCTAAATTCAAATAATAATGACTAAATCAAATACCGGTCACACTGCTGTTGTTGCTCATGATGCAGGAGCAGCCGAACAAATCTTTGCTTGGTTTAAAAGCGGCTTATTAAATATCGAGATTTGTAAATTTTATTTGACGGGGCCTGCAAAAAATTCTTTTAGCAGCATCAGAAAGGATATTACATTTACATCTTTAGAAGATGTTTTAAATGGCGCTAAAATACTATTATCTGGTACTGGTTGGTCGAGCTCCCTAGAGTATGATGCCAGAATGATTGCAAAAAAAGAAGGAATAAAATCAATAGCAGTAATAGATCATTGGGTAAATTATACAGAAAGGTTTATTAGAAATAATTTAAAAATTTTGCCCGATATAATCTGGGTATCAGATAAATATGCATATCAAGAAGCAAAGCAATGTTTTCCAGATATTGAAATAATTAAACAAAAAAATAATTATATTGAATATAAACTTAAGGAAATCTCAAGACATAAGATAGATAAGAAGAAAAATGTCACTAATATTCTTTATTTATTGGAACCAATTCGTGATAAGTGGGCTGGGGATGATGTGGCTGGTGAGTTTCAAGCATTGGATTTTTTTATGCATTCAATTCCAAGATTAAATTTTGGAGAAAAATTTGATATTGTCTTGCGACCTCATCCTTCTGATTCGGATGACAAATACAACTCATGGTTGAATTCTTTAAGATCACCAAAAATACATATTGAAAAAGAAAAGGATTTAGCAAGCATGTTAGCTTGGTCAGATGTTGTTGTAGGTTGTGAAACATATGCTATGACCGTTGCACTTGCAGCAAATAAAAGAGTAATATCATCATTGCCTAAACATGCTCATAATTGCCGTTTACCTCACGATAATATTGAAAGACTAAATCAGATAAAGTAAAGCCAATAATGAAATATTGCAATAGATGCCTACAACCTGATACGCGGCCAAATACTATATTTACTGATGATGGTATATGTCCTGCTTGTAACTATTTTGACAAGTTAAGCATGGTTGATTGGGAGGAAAGAAGAGAGATTTTGCTTGATATTGCTAAGAACTTTCCAAAGAGTAATCGTCATGATTTTGATTGCATTATTGGTGTTAGTGGTGGTAAGGATAGTGTAAGACAATCAATTTTTGTTAGAGACAAGCTTGGTTTAAATCCACTACTTGCATGTTTGTCATACCCCCCTCAACAAGTTACTCAGCGAGGTGTTGATAACATATCAAGACTTATCAATCTGGGTTTTGATTGCGTTATATCAAATCCAGCACCAGAGACATGGAGAAAACTAATGCGTCATGCTTTTGATAAATTCACCAATTGGGGTAAATCTACAGAGTTGGCGCTGTTTAGTTCTGTTCCACAATTGGCAATTCAATATGATATTCCATTAATACTCTGGGGAGAAAATCCAGGATTACAGTTAGGAGACTTGAAAACTTTGGGCAAAACTGGCTATGACGGCAATAATTTAAGAAATATGAACACATTGGGGGGTGGTGATCTAGATTGGATTACAGATTTTTACGAAGATATGGGAGATTTAATCCCATACAGATACCCAAGTTTAGATATGTTTGATGAAGCAAGTATTCAAATTGTTTATTTGGGATGGTTTTTAGGTGATTGGTCATTAGTAAATAATGCATCTTATTCATGTTTAGATGGAATTCATATTCGGGAAGATACTGTCAACAATACAGGAGATCTATACGGTGTTACTTCACTTGATGAAGATTGGGTTACTCTTAATCAAATGATTAAATATTACAAATTTGGTTTTGGAAGAGTTACAGATTATGCAAACGAGGGCATAAGACATGGAACTATGACTCGTGAGGAAGGGATATACCTAGTCGATAAGTATGATGATAGTTGCAGTGATGAGTATATAAAAAGTTTTTGTGATTATATTGAAATTAGTGTTGATCAATTTTGGGAGCAAGTAAAAAATAATGTGAATTTAGATTTATTTACTATTAGCCCTAATGGCGAAATAAAGAAAAAGTTTAAAGTAGGTGAAGGCATATGAGAAAACAAATAATTGGCCTTGTTAATTATGGTGCTGGGAATTGTGCTTCAGTTAAAAGATTAATTTCAAAACTTGGTTATAGGAGTATTCTTATAAATAAACATGAAGATTTTGAAAAAATAAATGTTTTACTTGTTCCAGGAGTCGGAGCTTTTCCATCAGCAATGAAATCTTTATCAAGTATGGATTTTATCAGACCAATTTTAGATTTTGCTGATAGCGGAAAACCGCTAATTGGAGTTTGCCTCGGTATGCAGCTTTTAGCAGACAGTTCTGAAGAATTAGGTTTTTCAAAAGGATTAGGTTTAATTCCGGGTGAGGTCAAGCCTTTGTCTGATTTAAAATGGCAAATTGGATGGAATACATTAGATTCTGTCGGTGATTGTTCAATTACATCAAAAAGTAACGGACAAAGCTTTTATTTTAATCACTCATATGAGTTTAAAGCTTCTGCAAAATATATAGTTGGATTTGCTAGAGCAGAAAAGCCGATCGTATCTGTTGTGAGAAAAAGCAATATTTACGGAATGCAATTCCATCCTGAGATAAGTCAAATTTCTGGATTTAAATTACTCCGCAGAGTTTTCGAGGAGTATACAAATGCTTAAAAAAAGACTCACAGGCGCCGTCACTGTTAAAAATGGTTTGGTGGTCCAATCATTTGGATATGATCGATACTTACCAGTTGGCAAGCCTAGGGTGGTTGTTGAAAATCTTGATCGCTGGGGTGTTGATGAAATTTTTATACAAGTAATTG
>MDTA01171456.1_pt1 | contig 14149 bp, 15 predicted proteins | sample 811151 | NCBI WGS metagenome assembly MDTA01 (sample SAMN05326648, study PRJNA326480) | marine metagenome | isolation source: seawater | place: Indian Ocean: South | collected 2010 | reverse complement strand
TTATCTAATTTTTTCTTGGAAATTATAGCAACACCGTTGTAGCTTTTTTGACCATGGACGTGGCTCTCATAATCAAGGGAAGAAAATACATCAAAAGGAAAATTTACTTCTTCAGTCTTAATTTCTTGCATCAATAGTATATCTGGTTTGTACTTTACCAAATAACTCTTTATGTTATCGATTCTGGCTCTTACCGAATTAACGTTCCAAGAGCTTATTATCATTTATAAAGAAAATGAAATACCGCATCCACAAGATGATTTTGTTTGAGGATTGGTAATTTTAAATTGGTTCCCAATTAATTCTGAAACAAAGTCAATTTCTGAACCTTTAAGAAGATTTGCTGATACATTATCTATGATGATATTACTATTTTCTTGGTCATCCTCATTTTTATTTTCGTCATAAGAAAAGTCATATTTATAACCAGAACAACCGCCACCTTTTACAGCGATTCTGAAATATACCCCATTTTTTTTCTTAGATAATAAATAATTTATTTGTTTTAGGGCTTTATCCGTAAATTTAATTTCTTTTATCATCTTTTAACATTGATATTACTTATATAATAACAAACATTTAAATTTAAAGAATGAAAAAATTTAACAAATTAGGCTTAATAGAAAGTAAGGGACGTATTTTTAAAGAAAAAAAAAGTCTATTTCGTGGTCCTTTTCATAGAGACCGAGACAGAATTATACACTCTGCATCTTTCAGAAGGCTTAAACATAAAACGCAGGTATTTGTTAATACTGAGGGAGATCATTACAGAACAAGAATGACACATTCGTTAGAGGTATCTCAAATAGCAAGATCAATTTCTAAATATTTAAACCTAAATGAAGATCTCACTGAAACTTTAAGTTTATCACACGATCTTGGTCATACACCTTTTGGTCATGCTGGTGAAGAAGCCCTAAATGATTGTATGTCGAAATTTGGTGGATTTGATCACAATTTACAAACTTTGCGAATTGTTATGTTTTTGGAAAAAAAATATTTAAAATTTAATGGATTAAACCTATCTGTTGAAACGTTGGACGGATTACTTAAACATAATGGAAATAAATTAGATTTAATTAAAATTGATAATATAGTTGGTTTAGAAAATTTAGAAAAAGTTAATCTTTATTTAAATCCTTCTTTGGAAGCTCAAGTAGCTAGTTTATCAGACGATATTGCCTATAATAATCATGATATATTAGATGGTTTATTAGCTGGGTTATTTAAATTTGATGAATTACTCGAACTCAATTTTTTTAATTCAATTTACAAAAAGTATAAAAAAACAAAATCTTATGAGCAAGTTGTTGTTCATCAAGTAATAAGAGATTCCATTGATTTAATGGTAAGAGACATAATTCAAAATACCCAGAATAATATTAAAAAAAATAAGATTTCCAATATAAATCAAATATATTTAAAAGAGAAATTTTTGGTAAGTTTCACTAATAAAGTAAATGATATATTAAATGATATAAGATTCTTTTTAAGAAAAAAAATGTACAATAATAAAAAAGTACTTAAAAAAAATAATGAAGGTAAAAAAATTGTTAAAAATTTATTTATTCATATTTCAAGAAATCCAAAAAGATTTATTAATCAATCAAAATTAGACTTTGATAAAAATAGATTAATTTCAGATTTTATTGCAGGTATGACAGACAGATATGCTATGAATTTAAATGATTTAATTAAATGAATATATTTACTCAATATTCTGAAAAAATAGAAGCTGTACTTGAAAGTCTACAGACTCAAAAAAAAATTATATTACCAAAAAATTTTGATAAAGTTTTGGTTGATAAGCCTCCCTCAAAGTTTGATCATGACTTATCTACAAATATTTCAATGGTTTTATCTAAAATTAATAAAAAATCTCCTGAATTTTTAGCTAAATTAATTTTGGAAAAGATTTCTCAAGATGAAAAAAATATAGAAAAAATTGAATTTACTCCACCTGGATTTATTAATATTAAACTTAAGAGCAGCTTTTGGAATCATTTTTTGTTAAGTGTTTATGATTTAAAAAACTATGGATCTTATACCGATAAAAAAGAAAAAAAGTATTTAATTGAATTTGTATCAGCAAATCCGACTGGACCTTTACATGTTGGTCATTGCAGAGGAGCTATTATTGGTGATGTATTGTCTAATATATTCAGTTTTAATAATATTAATGTCACTAAAGAATATTATATTAACGATCATGGTAGCCAAATTGATAATTTCTCAAGATCGGTTTTTTTAAGAATACAAGAACTTGTAAATGGTAAAGAGTTTCCATTTAATAATTCTGAATTATATCCAGGCACATATATTTTAGATATTGCAAAAAAAATTGTTAAAAATAATAAAGATTTAAATTTTGATGATTATGATAAAATTAAAGAAAAATTGTCTGTATTAAGCATTTATGAATCAATGAACTTAATAAAAGAAGATTTAAAAAAATTGGGTATTGAACATGATAATTTCGTAAGCGAAAAAAAATTAGTTACAACAAAAGAGGTTGAAAGGGCAATTAAAAAATTAGAGGATAAAAAATTAATTTATAAAGGAAAAATTAGAGCACCTATAAAGGAAAAAACAAATAAATTTGAGGAAAGAGAGCAACTTTTATTTAAATCAACAGAATTTGGTGATGATAAGGATAGGGCGCTAACAAAATCTGACAATTCATGGACGTATTTTGCTGGTGATATTGCATATCATAATAATAAGATTTTAAGAAAATATGATTTATTGATAAACATTTTAGGCGCTGATCATACTGGATATATTAAAAGAATTTCATCAATTGTTTATGCATTAAGCAATAATAAAGAAATAATCAAATGCAAGGTTAGTCAATTAGTTAAATTAATTAAAAACGGTAAACCGTTTAAAATGTCGAAAAGAAAAGGTGAGTATATAACTGTTGATGATCTTTTGAGTGAAGTAGGAAGAGATGCAACAAGATTTATTATGTTGAGTCGAAGCAGTGATGTTGAAATAGATTTTGATTTTGAAAAAATAAAAGAAAAGTCAAAAGATAATCATTTGTATTATATTCAGTATTGTTATGCGCGGATTTCATCTGTATTGAGAAAGGTAGAAAAACTTCCTCCTAAAGAGACATTTGATTTGAAAAAAATTTATAATAAAGAAGAAACTGAGATTATAAGAAAAATTGCTGAATGGCCAAATTGTGTTAAAATTTCAAGTGAAAAACTAGAGCCACATAGAATTGCTTCTTATCTTTTTGAGCTTGCCTCATTGTTTCATTCTTATTGGAATATGGGTAAATTAGATCCAAATAAAAGATTTTTAGAAAAAAATACTGAAATAAATTCAAATAATTTAATTTTTTTAAAGACTATACAAAGTGTAATAAAAACTGGGATGAATTTAATAGGAGTTAATACTCCTGAAAAAATGTAATGAAAAAAGAACTTAAATATCTTTTATTAATATCACTACCCTTGATAGTATTTGGTGCTGTTGTTAATTTCTATTTTTCAGACCAAAATAAAAAAAATTTCTTTAGATATCAAAACACGATAGATAAAAGACTGGAAGAGTATAAAAACGATCTCAAGGTTTTAGAAAATGATACTAAAAACATTATAGAGTATATAGAGGAAAACGACGATAATAAAAAGGAATTTAATTTTTGGAAATTACTAGATTAAATGAAAAATAAACGAAGAGCATTTATAACAGGCATTAAATCCATAAAATTAAATAAAAAAGAAAAATTTTTTCTTAAAAAATATAGACCTTGGGGTGTAATTTTATTTTCAAGAAATATTCGTTCAATTTCTCAAATAGCAAAACTTACATCTGATATAAAAAAAATTTTTAGAGATAAAAATTACCCTATTTTAATAGATGAGGAAGGCGGCACTGTAACAAGACTAAGTCAAATAATAGACAATAGCTATTTTTCTGCAAATTATTTTCTTAAAATTTACAAACTTAATCCAAAAAAATTTAATGTATTTATATCGATATATATCAAACAAATTTGTTTTTTATTGAGAACCTTAGGTATAAATATTAATACTGTCCCTGTTTTAGATGTAATAAGAAATAACTCTAGCAAAATTTTGAAAAATAGAACTTATGGAAAAAATCCTAAAATAGTGAGAAATATTGGAGCACAAATTATAAGTTTATTTCACAAATATAAAGTTGCAACAGTTATGAAACATATACCAGGTCATGGTTCAGCAAAAGTGGACAGTCATAAGGAAAATCCAATCGTTTTTGAAAGTTTAGAAAGTTTAAAAAAAAAGGATTTTTTTCCCTTTAAAAAACAAAAAAGTTTACTAGCGATGACAGCACACGTAACATTTAAAAATCTAGACATAATACCAGCAACAATCTCCAAAAAATTAATTTATCAAATAAGAAAAACAATAGCTTTTAGGGGCATATTAATTACCGACGATATATCTATGAAAGCTCTAAAATATTCTATCAAAGTGAACACAAAAAGAGCATTTACCTCAGGTTGTGATTTGGTTTTACACTGTAATTCAAATTACAAAGAAATGCTAATTGTTGCTAAAAACTCTCCATTTATTAACAAATTTATAATTAAAAAAACTTCAGAATTATATAAAATTATCAGTTAGAATAAAAAAATGTACCAAACGGATTCTTTAAAATTTGACGTTAACCTTTCGAATTATAGTGGGCCTTTAGATGTGTTGTTAGAATTAGCAAAATCTCAAAAAGTAGATCTTGAAAAAATTTCAGTTACCAAATTAGCTGATCAATTTCATGAATTTATTGTAGAAAAAAAAGATCTTAACCTAGAGCTAGCTTCAGAGTATCTTTTAATGGCAACATGGTTAACATATTTAAAATCAAAGTTACTTTTGCCAGAAACCGCAGAGGAAGAATTCAAAGCGTTTGAAGTAGCAGAAAAATTAAAAATACAACTTAAAAAACTTGAATTGATAAGATTGTTGTCAGACCAAATGTTAAAAAGAAAAAGATTAGGTAAAGATATTTTTCTTAGAGGAATAAGAGGTACAATACGTTCGATTTACAACTCAAAGTATTCTTTATCTTTATATGAATTACTAAAGTCTTATTCAGAAATTGTAATGTCAAAAGATTTTCAGAAAATTAATATTCCAAAACTACCAGTTTTTACCACAGAAGAAGGAATACAAAGAATTAAAAATTTATTAAACGAATTAGGAGATTGGAAAGAACTTGAAGATTTAATACCTAGTAATTTCGAAAAAACAAAAGAAACCAAAAAAACTGGTAAAGCTGGAATTTTTGCTGGTAGTCTAGAACTTGTCAAAGAAGGTTTGATAAATATTAAACAAAATAATCATTTTGAAAAAATTTATATTAGGGAAAAAAAATGAAAAAAAAAAAGAATAATATTGTTTCTTTTCCAAACAAACTTTCACAAAGTGAGCGTGAGGTTGAGGCTATATTATTTGCTGCAGCTGAGCCTTTGGATATCGATACCATTGAGTCTAAATTAACAAAGAAAATTAATGTTTCTAGTATTCTTGAAAAATTAAAAAGTTTCTATTCAACAAGAGGTATAAATTTAGTTTGTATTTCAAAGAAATGGTCATTTAGAACAGCAGATAACTTATCAGGCTTGATGTCTGAGCAAAAAACAGTTGAAAAGAAATTATCAAAGGCAGCAGTCGAAACTCTTGCTATTATTGTTTATCATCAACCAGTGACAAGAGCAGAAATAGAGGAAATTCGAGGTGTCGCATTTGGAACAAATACTTTAGAAATTCTAATGGAGCTTGATTGGGTCAAGCCAAGTGGTAGAAAAGATGTTCCGGGGAAGCCAATCCAGTATGCAACAACAAATGAATTTCTTAGCCATTTTAATTTGCAGAAGTTGTCTGATCTTCCAACAGTAGAAGAACTTGGATCTGCCGGTTTAATAGATAGTACCAATATTGATAAAGCTATATTTGGAACTGGGAAATTTTATCAAGAAAAACAAGATGAAACAAAAGAAAATATCTATTCAAATATTGACGAAATGCTTAATTCGTCATTAAAAAATGAGGAAGATTAAAAAAGATACTTTTAAATTAATTACAAAAGCTATATAAGGAATTAATGAGTATAGGTTTTTGGCAAATAGCAATTGTTGTAATATTAGTTGTTCTTCTTTTCGGAAGAGGCAAAATTTCAGGTTTAATGGGCGATGTTGCAAAAGGGATAAAAAGCTTTAAAAAAGGTATGTCATCTGAAACCGATGAAACTCTTAAAAATATATCAGAGAACAAAGACTCTGAAAACAAAGACTCAAGTAACAAAGAGTAATTCTAATGCCACAAATTGGCTGGTTTGAAATTCTTTTAATTATAATGATAGCAATTGTTGTAATTGGTCCAAAAGATTTTCCAATAATGTTAAAAAAAATCGGATCATTTTTTGGTTCCATTAAAAGATATGTAAATAACTTTCAAAACGAGATTTCAGAAATAGAAGAAACATCAAAAATCGACAAAGAAATTGATGAGGAAAACTCAAAAAAAAAAGAAGATTAAATGAAAAGTGGTAATGAAAATAATTTTATAAGTCATCTTACTGAATTAAGAAAAAGGTTAATACACTCAATAATTTTTTTAGCTGTTTTATTTGTTATTTGTTATTTTTTTTCTGACCATATTTATGGTTTTTTAGTAAATCCTTATGCTGAGGCTGTTAAAGATGATCCACTTAATAGAAGGTTAATCTTTACTGCCCTTCAGGAGACTTTCTTAACATATATAAAGGTATCTTTTTTTGCTGCGTTCTTTATGACTAGTCCATTTATTTTGATACAAATTTGGAAATTTATAGCTCCCGGATTATATGACAATGAAAAGTCTGCAATAATGCCGTACTTGATAATTACACCAATTCTTTTTTTATTAGGAGGAATGTTGGTTTATTACTTAATAATGCCCCTTGCGATTAAATTCTTTTTATCATTTGAAAGTGCTGGTTTGAGTACAAACTTACCAATTCAACTCGAAGCAAAAGTCAACGAATATTTATCGTTAGTAATGAAGTTGATTTTTGCTTTTGGTTTAAGTTTTCAATTACCTGTTGTTTTAAGTTTATTAGCAAGGATAGGATTAGTGGACTCAAAGTTTTTAAAAGAACGAAGAAAATATGTTGTTGTAATTATTTTTGCTTTTGCTGCAATACTTACACCACCAGATCCCATTACACAAATTGGTTTAGCAATACCTTTATTGATATTGTATGAATTATCTATTTTTTCGGTTAAAATGATTGAAAATAAACTTAAAGAAAAAAATGCACAATATTAAAGAGTTAAGAAATAACTTAGAAAGTTTTCAAAAAAAAATTAAATCACGAAATATTGAACTAGATCTAAAAAAAATTATTGATACAGACAAAAAAAATAGAGAATTAATCCAAAAAAAAGAACTCTTAGAAAGCGAAAAAAAAAAAATTTCAAAATCAAAAGATAAAAGCCTTTTTGAACAATCAAAAAAAATTTCAGAAAATATAATGTTATTAACTAAAGAACAGGCAAAAATTCAGAATGAACTTAATAATATACTTTCAATTATCCCTAATGTGCCAAAAGACGATGTTCCAGTTGGAAGAGATGAGAGTTCAAACAAAGAAATATCTAAGACTGGTGATATAAGAAATTTCGATTTTAAACCAAAATCACACTATGAACTTGGTGAAAAATTGAATATGCTAGATTTTGAATTAGCGACCAAAACCACAGGATCAAGATTTGTTTTTGTAAAAGATAAACTAGCTAGCTTGGAAAGAGCTTTGTCAAACTTCATGATTGATACTCATGTTAACGATAATGGATATAAAGAAATATCTCCACCATTATTTGCCACAAAAGAAACGATGTTTGGCACTGGTCAACTTCCCAAATTTGAAAACGATCAATTTGAAATAAAACTAGATGATAATGGTGAACGTAAATTTTTAATTCCAACGGCTGAAGTAATTCTTACTAATATGGTTAAGAAACAAACACTTCAAAAATCTGAACTTCCATTAAGATTAGTAGCATCAACTCCCTGTTTTAGAAAAGAAGCTGGAAGCTATGGAAAAGATACAAAAGGAATGATAAGGCAACACCAATTTTATAAGGTAGAGTTGGTAAGTATAGTGGATAATAATGATTGTGAAAAAGAACTTCAACGAATGACAAAATGTGCTTCTTTAATTCTAGAGAAATTAAAATTACCTTATAGGAAGGTTTTATTATCGACAGGAGACATGGGATTTAGTGCAGAAAAAACTTATGATATCGAAGTTTATTTACCATCAGAAAAAAAATATAGAGAAATATCTAGCTGTTCATCTTGTGGAACTTTTCAGGCACAAAGAATGAATGCCAAATTTAAAAACGAAAAAAATGAAACTCTTTTTTTAGGAACATTAAATGGAAGTGGTTTGGCAGTAGGAAGAACTTTAATTGCCATAATGGAAAATTATCAAACTAGCGATGGATCGATAATTATTCCTGATGTTTTAAAACCTTATATGAATAATCTGGATAAAATTTCACTTAATTAAGAGTTGTTTTATAAAAACAATTAGTATAAATAAAACAAATTAAGGATATTAAATATGGAAGCTGGAATAGGACAATTTATACCACTGTTATTAATTTTTGTAATATTTTATTTCTTTTTAATAAGACCTCAGCAAAAGAAAGTTAAAGAACATAAAATTATGGTAGAAAATTTAAAAAGAGGTGACAAAATTATAACCTCTGGAGGAATTGTTGGCACTATAGAGAGAATTATAGATAATGAAAAAGTTGAAGTAGCAATATCTGATAATGTAAAAGTTGAAGTAATAAGAGCTACAGGGGTTCAATCTTTGATTAGTCCAACCGATGTAAAAAAATAACATAGACTGTGTTATACTTTTCTAAATTAAGAATTTTTTTTGTTATTATTATATCATTTATATTTATTTTATTTGCTACGTCTAATTTTTCTAAATTTGTAAATGATAAATTAGATAAAAAAATCAATTTAGGATTGGACTTACAAGGCGGTTCTTATCTACTTTTAGAAATTGATAATAACCCAGTTATAATCAAAACATTACAATCAAAAATAATTGATATTAAAAGTTTTTTTAAGGATCAATCGATTATAATTAAGAATATTAAAATTAATGATAACAAAATATTTTTCAATGTGGATAGAAAAAATATTGAAATTGTTAACAATTATTTTGATGACGATAAAAGTGAAATTAATCCATATTACCCAAGATTTAAATCTCATCAATTTAATTTTAAAAATACAAATGGCTTATACGAGTTAAGTCTCTCAAATCAAGGAATTGTACTACTAAGAAATGCATCATTGGACCAATCAGTCGAAATTGTTCGAAGAAGAGTCGATGAAATTGGAACAAACGAGCCAAATATTTTAAAACAAGGTAATAATAGAATCTTAGTTGAATTGCCTGGTTTAGAAGATCCATCACGTATTAAATCTTTATTAGGTAAAACAGCAAACTTATCTTTCCAGCTCGTTTCAAAAAAAGAACAAGAAACTTTTGGAACAATTAAATTGCCTTTTGAAAATGAAAGCAGAGAATTAATTTTAAGCAAAAGGATAATTCTTAGTGGGGAAAATCTCATCGATGCTCAAACAAAAATGGACAATATATCAAATGAGCCCGTTGTAACTTTTTCTTTAGATAGAGTGGGAGCTAAAAAATTTGCTAAAGTTACTTCAAACAATATTGGTGAACAATTAGCAATAGTTTTAGATAAAAAAATAATAAGTGCTCCAACAATTCAAGACACAATAATTGGAGGCTCTGGACAAATTACAGGAAATTTTACTTTTCAATCTGCAACTGATCTTGCATTATTATTAAGATCTGGTTCATTACCTGCGCCTTTAGAGATCGTTGAAGAAAGAACTGTCGGTCCTGATTTAGGACAGGACTCTATAGATGCTGGAGTAATATCACTTGTAATAGGGTTTTTTTTAGTAATTCTTTTTATGTTTTTCAAGTATAAGATTTTCGGTTTGATTACCAATTTTACTCTTGTGGTAAATTTATTAATACTTATCGGCGTATTAACAATGTTTGAATCGACTTTAACATTGCCGGGAATAGCGGGAATAATATTGACAGTAGGTATGGCCGTTGATGCTAACGTTCTTATTTTTGAGAGAATTAATGAGGAAATGACAAATGAAAAGAGCAAATTAATTGCTTTTGATAGCGGTTATGTAAAATCAAAAACTACTATTCTTGATGCCAATATTACAACATTGATTGCTGCTGTAATACTTTTTATTATGGGTTCTGGACCCGTAAAAGGATTTTCAGTTACATTAGGAATTGGAATTTTATCCACTTTATTTTCTGTATATTTTATCTCTCGAATGTTGACTGCATTATATATTCAAAAAAATAAAAATAATGAGATTAAAATCTGATGACTGATATTAAGTTCAATAAATTTTTTAAATCTTTTAATCAAATATCAATTTTATTAATAGTTATTTCCTTAATTCTATTGATTTTTAAAGGTTTAAATTTTGGTGTTGATTTTAAAGGTGGCACATTAATAGAAATGAGAGTAGACAAAAATTCCGCAGATATATCTAAAATCAGAGATATTTTTTCAAATATGAATTTAGGCGATGTTTCAGTAAAACAATTTGGAGAAAAAAACGATTTTATTATAAAATTTGAAAAAAAATTTAATAACGATTCAAATTTTATATCAAATATAGAGGAACAATTTCAAAATCTTTTTAATAATGTTTTTGATTTTCGAAGAGTTGAAAATGTTGGCCCCAAAGTAAGTGAGGAACTATTAAAAGCAGGAATAACAGCTATCATCCTGTCTCTGGCTGCAATGTTGCTTTATATTTGGATAAGATTTGAGTGGCAATTTAGTTTAGGGGCGATAATCGCACTATTTCATGATGTTATTTTGACACTTGGAATATTTTCACTATTTTCTTTAGAAATTAATTTATCAATCATTGCAGCTATTTTGACAATAGTAGGATACTCTATGAATGACACGGTTGTAATATACGACCGTATTCGTGAAAATTTAAAATTAGAGGATACAAATATTTTTGATTTATCAAATAAGTCGATTAATCAAACACTCTCAAGGACCATCATTACTTCAATAACAACTTTACTCGCTTTATTTTCAATCTTCTTTTTTGGAGGAGAAATACTTAAAGGTTTTTCTTTAGCGATGATTTTAGGTGTTATTTTTGGTACTTATTCATCAATATATATTGCTAGTCCTATTTTAGTCTTTCTAAATGTAAATCAAGAAACCATTTTAAAAAATAAAGATTAATATAAATTTTGCGCAGCAACCATAGACAACAGCATCGGCAATGAAAGCAATGTATTAGTTCTTGAAAAAACCATCGCAGTTTTTGCGGATTTAGCTTTAGTTTCTGGATCACTTTCAACTAAACCTAATGCTTTTTTTTGATTAGGCCATATTACAAACCAAACGTTAAAAGCCATAATCAAGCCTAACCACATTCCAATTCCGATCGCAGTATTTTTTCCTCCACCAGATCCAATACCTAAAGTCATTGCTTGGTGTGCGTAACCATTTATATAAGATAAAATTAGTCCCGAAATAACAGTCGCTAATGCAGCCCACCTAAACCAAAATAATGCTGAGGGTGCAATTACCTTTGAAATTGCAGGTTTTTGCTCATCTGGAATTTTTTGCATGTTTGGAATCTGAACAAAATTGAAATACCAAAGTAAACCAATCCACATTATTCCAACCAAAACGTGAATATATCTGAATACCCAGCTCCAAAAAATTCTATCAAAATCGAAACCACCATTATTAAAAAACAGAAAAATGAATACAAGAATCGATAACCCTAGGGAAAAGTGAACTGTTTTTGATAAAGATTGTAAGATTTTAATCATATACCTACTTTAAGCAATTTTTTTAATTTTGTCATTTAATAAATTTTTTAAAAATTTTGCTGTATATCCATCACTATTTTTACATATATCCTCAGGTTTACCTTCTGCAATTATATTTCCACCTTTTACCCCGCCATCAGGTCCCATATCTATTATGTGATCTGCGGTTTTTATCACGTCTAAATTATGCTCTATTACCACAACTGTATTTCCTGTAGCAACAAAAGTGTGTAAAATTTCCAATAATTTTTTTATATCATGCTGGTGAAGACCTGTGGTTGGCTCATCTAAAATATACATAGTTCTTCCGGTTGATCTTTTTGATAATTCTTTAGCTAGTTTTATTCTTTGAGCCTCTCCGCCAGACAAAGTGGTTGCTTGTTGGCCTATTTTTATATATCCCAACCCAACTTTTTTAAGTGTCAAAAGCTTTGTTCTAATATTTGAAATGTTTTCAAAAAAATCACAACCCTCATCAACTGTCATATTTAAGATATCAGCAATACTTTTATCTTTAAACTTGATTTCAAGTGTTTCTCGATTATATCTACTTCCCTTACACTCATCGCATGTAATATATACATCGGGCAAAAAATGCATTTCATAAGTAATTACACCATCACCTTCACAAGCTTCACATCTACCTCCTTTAACATTAAAAGAAAATCTCCCAGGTTTATAACCTCTACTTTTTGATTCTGGTAAACTAGTGAACCAGTCTCTTATTGGTGCAAAAGCTCCGGTGTATGTTGCAGGATTTGATCTAGGTGTTCTTCCTATTGGAGATTGATCTATATCAATAATTTTATCTATTAATTCTATACCTTTAAAACTTTTAAATGGTTTAGGAATTTTTCTTGATTTATTATTATTCAAACTTAAATTTAAAGCATTATTTAAAGTTTGCAGAACTAAAGTTGATTTTCCACTGCCCGATACACCTGTAACGCAAGTAAATGTTCCCAAAGGAATTTTTAAATCTACACTATTTAAATTATTCCCACTTGCTCCTAATATTTGTAAAAATCTTCCATTTTTTGCTAATCTTCTTTTTTTTGGAACTTGAATGAAACTTTTTCCAGATAAATATCTTCCTGTAATACTCAATTCATCTTTTTTAATGCATTCATATGTTCCTTGGCTTACTATTTCTCCTCCGTCTTTACCAGCTTTAGGGCCCAAGTCAATTATATGGTCAGCATTCTCAATTGTTTCCGTATCGTGTTCTACAACGATTACAGTATTGCCCAAATCTCTCAACCTTTTTAATGCATTAATTAATTTTACATTATCTTTTTGATGAAGACCAATTGATGGTTCATCGAGTACATACAGGACTCCAGTAAGTCCAGAGCCAATTTGTGATGCTAATCTTATTCGTTGAGCTTCGCCTCCAGATAAAGTACCAGATTCTCTTGATAAAGTTAAGTAATCAAGTCCTACATTGAGCAAGAAATCCAGTCTTTCGTTTATTTCTTTCAATATATGTGTTGCAATTTTTAATTGTCTTGCATTTAAATTTTTTTGAAGATCATTAAACCAAATTTTAGCATCATAAATTGATTTTTCAGTTACCTCACTGATATTAAGATTATCTATTTTTACACATAAAGCTTCGTCTTTTAGTCTTAAACCATTGCATCTTTCACATTTAGTATCGGATTGATACTGAGAAATTTCTTCTCTCTTCCAATCACTATCAGTTTCAAGAAATCGTCTTTCAAGATTATTTATTACTCCTTCAAAAGCTTTTTTATAAGAGTATTTTTCATATCCATCGTCGTATGTAAACTTTATTTCATCGTCGTCTGAACCAAAGAGAATAATATCTTTTATTTTCTTCGGTAATTTATACCACTTTTCGTCTAATGAGAATTTGTAGTGTCTCGAGATGGCAGCAAGTGTTTGAGCATAATACATAGTAGAAGATTTTGACCAAGGTTCAATAGCACCATCTGAAATACTTTTTTTTTCATTTGGAACTACTAATTTTGGGTCTACATTAAGTTTTATACCAATACCCTCGCATTCATCGCATGCTCCATAGGGGCTATTAAATGAAAATAATCTTGGTTCTACCTCTTCAATTGTGAAACCACTTTCCGGACATGCAAATTTAGTTGAAAAGATTAAATTTTCAGTTTTTCTAAATTTTTTTGGAAGAGTTTCATTTTCATGCTCAACAAATATTAGTCCATTTGACAAATTA
>MDTA01083015.1_pt1 | contig 14149 bp, 16 predicted proteins | sample 811151 | NCBI WGS metagenome assembly MDTA01 (sample SAMN05326648, study PRJNA326480) | marine metagenome | isolation source: seawater | place: Indian Ocean: South | collected 2010 | reverse complement strand
TTTTTGTAAAAATTAATGTAAACGAAAAAAAAATAAGACTTATAATGATAGTTGCTTGTGGATTTAAAAAAATTAAAAAAACACCAAGTGCAATCATTATTGATAAATTTTTGATTATTATCATATAATTATAAATTCCTTGAGTTACATATGTCATTACATCCGATCCACTAGTGATCCTATTTATTTCAGAAATACTTTTCCTTGTAACTTCATCCCAACTCAAGTTAAGCAAATCTAAGTAAATATCTTTATTCAGGTCAATCTGAATTTTATAAAGCGTTGTATGAATTTTTCTCTCAAAAAAATATAATGCAGTTAGCTTTAAAATAATTACTAAAAAAAATATTATTAATATTATATTTAAATTTTGTTGATCAATAAATTCAAAATTATTTAAAAAAGAATTTTCGTTTATTTCTTTTTTTCCAAAAATTATAGAAATCAATGGAACTATTAGAGTGAATGTTAAAAATTCTAGAGCAACTGATACTAATAAAAAAATATTGATTATATAAAAACTTATTCTATCTCCATCACTCAAAATTTTTAAAGCTTTTAAAAATTGTTTAAACATAATTTCTTTAAATGTATCTAAAATTTAATCTTATAATTTTCCTTTTAGTAAAATCGTCTGAAAAAGGGCCCGCAAAGTGTGGGGTATTAGTATCAAAAAAAATACTTGCCCCAAATTTTCCTGTCATTGGCAAATACTCACTTATTGGAATGTCTTTAATTTGATTATCTAAATTTTCTTTATAATTTTTTTTTAAGTTTATTCTTAAATTTTCATATTTATTTACGTTACATTTTGATAAAAATAAGGGACCATTATCTGAATTAACATCACTTAAGTATATCATTATTTTAAATTTTCTGATTTTGTCTATGTGAGGTATGTTTGGTAATTCTCCATTTTTATAAGAACTTTTTTGAGTTTCGCTAAACCAAATATCATCAAATATTAGTTTATTTTCTAAGGAGTTAAATTTTATTATTTTTATAATGTTATTGTATGTGCTGTTAAGTATTTTAAAATTTGAGAGTATTTCTAATTTATTAATTACCGATGTATTTTCCCAAGGTGATGAATATTTTTCAAAAATTTCCTCAAATTCATTTAATACTTCTGAATTTAAATTGAAATAATTGTCATCAATTTTTAAGTACCCAGTGTTCTCTAAATTTATTTTGATCACGTTATTTTAATGATTTATATATAACAAATTTCTTCTTTGAAGCTCTTTTAATATTTTGTGTTCTAATTCTAAATTATGTCTTTTTCCTGGTTTTCCTGCTTTTTCGAAATAATGACTTCTATTTTTCATATTTTCTTTAAGATCGAAACCAAACAATGTTGGTCGAAAATTTAGCATAATTAGGTACATTACAAATGTTAGTCCAACAGAAAATGTTAATCTGCTTAAAAAAATCTTTAAAATCTTAATAAATATTTTTAAATCAAATTTGAAATAAATTAAAGATTGAATTAAAATCTGTTTTGAACTTAAGAAATAGTATTTGTTATGATTTGTCATATTTTTTTTAAACGTATCTTTTTCAATCTTAGATGGAGAGATAATTAATATTCGATTTTTTTTTAAGTTTTTAGCAAAAAATTGTTCCTTGTAAGATTGTTTCCATATTTTTATATTCATAAATACATGATTATTCAAAATTCTTAGTGTTGTTTTGTTGCCAACAAACATTTTATAACCTTCTACTTTAGATCTGTTAAATCTTACAACATCATTAAATTTATTAATTAAATTTCCATTTTTTTGTTTCAGCAGAATTTTTGAGGAACCAATTACACAAATATTTTTGTTTAATTTTAAATCATCAATTTTAAGTAATTTTTTTGATATCATTAAAAAATTTTTTCAAATAAAATTTTTACTTTTATGAAATCTTCATAATTATCTATATCTAGAGCTTCAATTTTACTTACTTCAAGTGGAATTGCGTTTTCATATATTGATTTACTTTTTTTTTTAATATTTTTAACCCATAAACAATTTACAACCGGTGTTGGTCTATAAAATTCTTTTTGATCTTGACTTTGAGTTTTACCATTGACTAATGGAGAATTTTTAAAGACTGGTTTCCAATTTTTTTTATTATAGGACATTGCAAAGGATAAATGAAAATCATATTTGCAAATCGAAAATATATTTTTTTTTTTCTTACTGCTAAATTAATTGCTTTAATTATTGTTTTGTTTTTTCTTAGTGGTGCAGTTGGTAACATTTGAACAATTAAGTCATTATTAGAAAAATCAAACTTTTTGATTAAATTAAACTTTATATAGTCAAATATTTTTTTTTTTGTTCCAGCTTCTTTACTATTTCTGTTGTCAAATATAATATTATTTGCATTAATATTATCCTTCTTTAAATATTTTATTAATTTTCTGAAATATTCTTTAGAGTCTGAACTAAAAATTATTCTATCAAAACAGTTCAGTAAAATTGCTTTCTTAACTGTCCAATAAATTAATGGTCTATTTTTAATTTTTAATATATTTTTATTTTTCAATCTTGTTGATCCAGATCGTGCAGGAATAAAGGCTATTTTTTCCATTTTTTAAGTTTTTTTTTTGTAGTAAATACCCATTTTTCAACAAATTTATAATCATTTTCTGTTAAGGATATCATTGGAAGTCTCTCATATCTCTTCATCATTTTAATATTTTCTAAACAAGCTTTGTTTACTCTATGCCACCCATATTTTTTTACAATTCCATCCCAAAATGGATCATCTATTTCTTTTACAAATTTGTTTGCAATTGAAAAATTTTTTTTTACCAATCTTAGAAATATACCATCAATATCTGGGTCAATAATCGAAGATCCATTTAAATAAGCCTTAAGACCATGTTTAAATAGTTTTAAAAAATATTTTTGTCTTCCTGCAAAAATAAATTTAAATCGAGGTTGATATTTATTTAAAAGATTTATGCTATATTTTAAATTTTTTGTATCTTCTTTAATTGCTATGATGTTATCAAACTTACATAATCCATCAAAAATTTTATAAGGCCAGTTCATATTTTTTACATCATAACCAGATAAGAATGGCATCACATGGACCAATAAAGGTGTTTTACACTTATTCATTTCTTCATAATGTCTCAATATTTGGTCATTCGAAAAATATTTTTCTCTACAAATCGATGCAAATATATCAGCACCATTCTCTTTTGCGTGTAGACAATATTCTTTTTTTAAATCTGTAGGTCCATGAATACTATCCGAAACTATAATTCTACTTCCAGTTAAACTCTTAATTTTTTTAATACAAAACTCGTTTAATTTGAAAATTTCTTTTTCTCTTAGTTGAGAATATCTTGAATTATATGGCATGACATAAAATACTTTTGCATTATTTTGATGTAAAAAATCTATATAATTTTCAATAGAATTATAATCGATATTTAAATTTCGTTTGAAAGATGTAAAAATAGTATAAATAGATCCTTCCAATTCGTCTTGAATATTTTTTAAAGTTTTTATCATTTAATTATTTAGAGATATAAAACTTTTTCTGTTTTTATTTTTTGTTATTTTTTGATCCACATAATATGAGTCACTTTTTATACTTTCTGAGCTAATTTCCTCAATTATTGATCCTGAAGATGATATGTCTTTAAAGAAATGTTTTTGTTTTGGTTGTATAGTAATCATATCCCCTTTTTTTAAAATATATTTTCTTTTATCAATGATTAATTGTATTTTTCCCATTAAAATAAAAAAACTCTCTTTTTTAATTTTATGAAATTGAGTTGGATGAATTTGTTTGGGGAATAAAAAAAGAAATTTTTTACAATACCCAGAGTTAAATTGCGTAATCATACATAACCCAGTTTTGTAAAAATTATCTAAACCATAGTGGTATGAAATTTCTAATTTCATATTTTTAGGAATAATTAATTTAGATTTTCTTATCATTATTTTAACTTTTTCTCTTATTTTTTCTATCGTCTTTCTTGTATTGTTTATTTTAATGAATTTTTTTAAAACTGGCACATTAGCAGACAAATTTTTTTTTGACTTTATAAAATTAAATCTTGAAAATTAGTTAGCTAGTAGTTGACCTTTTTCTGCTGGAAATTTAAACTCTATATTAGAGTAATCTAATTGATCATCTTTTTTTATATGAAAATTTTTTTTAACGAAAACGCCTCTTTTAAACTTATTGATGTCTTTTTTTTCTCTATTTAAATTTTTATCTCTTTGTATCGGATTGCCTGACAAGATAATTGCATGGTTTAAATTATATAACCATTTATAAAATTGTTCTGGTGTAACTGAATATTTATTTAATTTATATTTTTTACTCTTAATATTTATATGTTTTTCAAATATTCTTGCACCCATTCCATATGCGAGTGCACCTGATAAATTCTCTTGAGGTTCCTCGTGTGAGGAAAATCCCGATATACAATCTCCAAATACTTCTCTTAATTTTGAAAAATATGATAAATTCATATCTCTTGAAAAAGTTGGATACATTCCAACGCAGTACAAATACTTAATATTTTTAGTCGATAGAAAACTTACTGTTTTTGTAATTTCATTTAATGAACCACCTCCAAGACTACAAATAATCTTTATTTTTTTCTTTTTTATTTTTTTCAATAATGGCCAATCATTAAATGAACAACTTGCAATTTTTAAATAATCAAATTTTTTTTTACAAATCCAATCAACTGAAACTTCGCTAAAAGGTGTACAAATAACTTTGAAATTTTTTTTTGCAGAATTAATTAATTTGTTCCAATTTTTTTCTGATAGTTCTGTGCTAGTAAATCTAGTGACTCTTTCATCATCTGAAGCAATGTTTGCATGTAAATATGTTTTTAAATCTCTATGTTGAAATTTAATTGCAAAATCTAAATTTTTTTTAAATTCTTTAGTTAATTTATTGTATTTATTTAAAATTTTTTCTGCATGTTTCAAATCACCCATGTGATTATTTGCTAACTCTAATATTACTAAAGGTTTTTTCATGTAAGACTGTAACTTTATAATATTTAATTTTTTAAATATAAGAAAGAAACTTCTTGTTAAATTATAATTATAATTAATCTATATTTTTCCATAAATGTGGGATATAAGATGTTTTCTTCTTTTCAAAAAAATAAATCATTGAAACTGGTTTATTAATCACTTTATTTTTTTTTTTTTTAAAAAAAGATGATATTATGTTTCTAATTTTTGTTTTTTCTTTAAATTCACCTTTATATTTTAGATCAAAATTTGAATAGCAGGCTGCTGTAATATATTCACTTTTTCTAAAAAATTTATCATTTCTCTCATAATTTTTAATTTTCATTCCTTGAAAAATCTCCTCTGTGTTATATTTCTGAATATATTCTTCATTTGTCGTAAAATTTGACATTGTCGGCTCATTCATAATTAAATAACCACCATTTTTCAAATATTTACTTAACGATGTCATTGTTTCAAAAAGACAATTAGAATGATGAATAGACCCAAAAGAAACTATGTAATCAAAGTGATCTTCATATTTTAATTGTGAGAAATCTCCATGTATAACATCTATTTTATCTCGTAAATTAAAATGATTTAAATTTTTTGGAATTAATTTTTTTACTGCAATTTCTGAGCTATCTATCGCAGTAACTTTTTGAGTATCTGTATTCATTGCTAACCATATCGATGCGTAACCAGTCCCAGCTCCTATATCCAAAACATTGCCAGAAATTTTTTTTATTTTTTTTTGAAATAAATCTAATATCTGAACTCTTGGTTTAAAAATTTTATTAACATCTTCGTTTAATAAATTAGAATATAATTTATCATGAAGTTCTAAATCTTTTATTTTCATAGTTCACATTATTTGTTTTAACTTTTTTTTCCAAATTTTAATAGCATTAATATCGTTTTTAAAAAATTGTTTAAGTATTTTTTTTCTTAAGTTTTGAATTTTTTTTTTATACCACCAAGAAGAATTTTTTTTATAAATTATATTTAACCACTTTGCAGCGTCTTCAGAATTATCAAATACAATTTTGTTTTTTTTAAGCTCATTTAAAATATTTTTAAAACGGTTTGAAAAATTATTTTGTTTTTTATTATAAAAAATAATTGTAGGTTTATTTACATAGAGTGCTTCTAGCCAGGGAGTTGAAAAATGATCTACTACAATAATTTTAATATTTTTATCACTCAACCTTTCGTGTGCAGATAAATTAATTTTTTCTAATTTTAATTGGTTAAAATTTTTCTTTAATATTTTTTTATAGTTATTAGGGTCCTTAATATTATATCTTGTTCTAAAAATTAGATTTGGAATTATTTCATTAGAGATTTTTTTTAAAAATTTTACTTGATCATGAAAATAACTTAAATGTTGTCCACCACTTAAGACTGAATTTTTATAACCCTCAAAATATCGGCTAACATTAGCTCCTAAAAATATCACTTTTCTTGGAGATATTTGTTTTCTTATTATTTTTTTTTTAACTGAATATAGAGCTGGTAAAGAAATTGCATTTTTTTGCCTTAAACAAGAGTCGCCCCATCCAATAAAAAATGATCTAAATAGTTTTGAAATTTCAAGATGTTGATTTTCATCAAAAATAAAGAAAGATCCATTATGTTGTACATCATAATATTTTGCATTATTATTAAGGCAAAGTGCTAAGTAAAATTTAAAATGATCGTCATTCCACCAACCATGTGGATTACTTACTATATTTAATGGTAATTTATTAGTTGCTTGGGAAAATAATTCAATATTTTTAAATATAGACTCTAAATAAAGAGAGGGTAAATATTTAACTAACATTTTAAAAAGAAATTTTTCTTTTTTATTTTGAAAGTTATTTTTAATATTTTGTCTAAATTCTTGGTTTTTTCTACCTTTATAAAGTTTAATGTTTTTAAATTTTTTTAGATCTAAATTTATAAAATTTTTATCCTTTAATAAGTTGTTAATTGCAAATTTATGTCTGTGATCTAACCTATAAAAAAAAATTTTTTTTTTTATTATAGTTTTTGGACTTAGATCTTCATTAATAATTGGTTTATAGTTGTTATTTAAATAATTTAATTTTTTTAAAAATTTTTTTAAATTAAATTTAAAATTAATATTTCTTGATTCAAGCTGATAATAATTTATTATTTCACTATTAAGCTGTAGATTAAAGTTATCTGTTTGTAATTTTGATATAAATTCTGAAAAATTTTCAGGATACTCATAATATTTTTCTTTGATTGCAGAAAAATAGCTATTTCTATTTTGATTTTTAAAATTTAAAAGTGTTTCTATTTTGTGATTCATCACATCTAAAAATAGATACGCGAAAGGACATATAATTTGATTAAAAGTTCTTGGCAGTAATTTAAAATTATTATGAATTAAATAATGTTTATAAATTTTATCAATGCATTTTTTTTTAAAATGTAAAAAATTTTTTTTGACATAAAATGAATTAAAATTTTCTGGTATTTTACTAAAGTTTAAATCTTTTAAATACACTGAAGATTCATTAATATTAACTACATTATCCAAATTTTTTTGATCTTTTTCAAATGTAGCGACAGCCGAAAACTTATTCATTTTTGAAAATTTTATAAAAAATTTTTTTAATTTTTATTTTATTCTTAAAATAAAAGTCTGCTATTTTTGATTTAACTTTTAAATTTGTATTTGGTTTTAAATTGTATAATTTGTCGATTTTTAGCATCCATGAGGAAAATTTATGATCATTTTCATATTTAGGATCAGTAATATAAAGTTCTAGTCCTGTTTCTTTTGAAACATAATTGACCGACTCAACTGTTAAAGGAAACTTTTTATCATAATCGTCCCCGCATAAGACTCCACCAGGCTTAACTTTTCTTATCCATTTACAAATTGTTTCGCCGCCTTTTTGTCCATTATGAGCATATCCATCAATGTATACAAAATCAAAATATTGATCTTCAAAAATATCCAAAGCATCATCAAATGTAATTTTAAAAAGTTTATAATTTTCCAGCAATCCTACAGATTTCAATGCAAATTTATATTCTTTGATATTGTGATGATCTGAATACTTATCTATACCAAAAAAAATAGAAAATTTTTTTGTTTCAACCATTTGTTTTGAAAATGCACCTTTTGCAACTCCTAATTCTATTCCAATTAAACCCTCTTTTCTTTGAGCAAAAGTAAAAAGCTTGTTTCTAGAAATTTGATTTAACCGTTTTATTTTCATTTTAAAATTGCCAATATTTCTGACTCCACTCCTCGAGATCTATTCCTTATATTATATAAATTATAATCTTTTTTTAATATTTTGATAATTAATAAAAATTTTTTTATAAAATAAAAAAATTTAAGATAATTCATGGGTACTTCCAGAGCAAAAATAATTTGCTTTGGTTTAATATTATTTTTAAGAGTATGAATAAGTAAATCTTCAGCAACTCCTTCTATATCTAATTTTAAGATATCTATTTTTTGATCTTTATTTTTTTTTACAAAATATAATATATTTTTTGCATTTACTTTATAAAAACTCTTTTTATTAAAATTTAAAAAATTAGAAATACTATTACTCTTAACTCTGTTAGTTGGATCGAAATAAATTTTTACCCTCTCATTTTTGTGGTAAAGTGCTGTTGGATAAAATTTAATTTTTTTATTATTTTTAAATTTATGCATATATTTTATGCTACTTGGGGTTGGATCAAATAATCTAACCTTGCCTCCATGAATTCTGAGTAATTCTAGATCAAATGATATATTTGTTCCTACACCTCCTGAATATACAATTGGGTTTTTGGGTATTTTATTTTTTAATAATTTGTAATTTCCATAATCATGAAGTTTAATTCTTTTAAGATCATTTAAAGTAATGCACTCAATTATATAAATTAAAAATCTTCTAGGGGATAAAAAAAAAGTATCAATACCAGTAAAACGCTCGATATATCTTATCTGAAAAAGGAGAAACGAATATCTGGGAGTTAAAATAATTATGAAAATTTTAGCAATAATTCTTTTTATTTTAAAAAAAATATTGCTCATGTAAAATAAACTTAAAAACTAAATTTCTAACATTACGTGCATAATTGATTGAAATATATCTTCTACAACTCCATAAGAATTTGAATTTATTGCTATATGATATTTAGAATATTTTTTTATTTTATAATTGTTAAAACCAACAATACATATTACATCTATTTTTCTTTTTTTTGCATATTTACAAATTTCAATTATATTTTTTGAAGTTCCTGAGCAACTAAAGACCATAATGCAGTCTCCCTTGTCATAAAAGTTTTCTATTTGCTCAGTAAAAATTTTATCGTAACTAATATCATTAGAAATCGCAGTAATTAAAGACATAGAATTTGAAAGTGAAATTGCTCTAGCTATATATTTTCTTTTACTTTTTCTTTTAAGGTACTCATTAAAATCTGTAACAAAATGATCAGATATAGCTGCAGAACCTCCATTTCCACATACAAAAATTTTATTTTTATTTTTTATTTTGATTTTTAAATATTCACAAATTTTAACTAGTTGATCAGTGTCTAATTCTCTGATTTTACTCTCTAGCTCAGAGTAATATTTTTGAATTTTTTTTTTCAACATGACACTCAGCCTATAAGTTTTTCAATTATTTTAACAGTTTTTTTGTCATTAATATTATATGATTTATCATCAATATAAATATCATAAGTTGGTTTGCCCATTATTAGTTCGTGAAATTTTAGTTTCCAAGCAATTAGTTGTTTATAAGTTTTTTTATAAAATTTTTTTTTTACTAAATTAGAATTTTCGTTGTTTCTTCCCATATATCTTGCTGTAAATATTTTTATATAATATCCTTTTTCATACAATTTATTAATTTGATTAATCCTTTTTTTTATAGGTTTAGATTTTGAATAATTCGCGTTTATTGTCTTAGCAATAGTATCATCTATATCAAACATTATTATTTTATTCATAATCGTTGTATTTATTTTATTTTATGTGAGATCTTAATTTTTTTGCAACAACTTCTTCTTCTGGAGTTATATGACCTAATTTATTTTCTCCTAGAGATGCTAAACATTTTTCTAAACCATCAGTTAAAGATACCATTCCTTGCATTTCTAAGGATGCAGATTGATCTGAACCGTACATTGTTCTATCTAAAGTAATATGTCTTTCTAAAGATGTAATACCCATGGTTGCTGCTATTAAGGAAACCAAGACACCATTTTCATGACCACTATAACCTACGTCGCAATTAAATTCCTTTTTGAGTTCATTGATAGTTAACAAATTAGCATCTTCTGGTTTCATTGGATAAGTTGAAACACAATGCATCAATTCAAACGAGCAGTTATTATCTCTAAATATTTTTACTGCATCACTGATATTTTTCTTTGTGGACATTCCTGTTGAAATAAAAGTATGTTTTTTTTCTTTAGCCACTTCTTTGAGAAAATTAGTGTCTACTATCATGGCAGATGCAATCTTATTAAATTTTAAATTATATTTTTTTAAAAATTCCAAACTTTTAACTTCCCAGGCAGACGCAAACCAGTCGATATTTAGTTCTTTACAAAATTTATCAATCAAATCATATTGTTCATGATTAAATTCTAATCCTTGTTTTTGTTGCAAAGTTGTATTGCCCCAAGGACTTTCCCTTGGTGTATCTAGTTGTTTTTGTGAATAGACTAAATTTATTTCTCTTTTTTGAAATTTAACAGCATCAAAGCCTGCTATCTTAGAATTTTGAATTAATTTTTTTGCTATATCTAAATCTCCATTGTGATTGATACCAATTTCAGCAATAAGATAAGGTTTTTTAATCATAATATTTAAAATATATTTTAATCTATATTAACTAACAACAAATAAATGATTTTTTATATTATAGTTCGTCCCCCATCTATAGAAAGTGTTGTGCCCGTCATATACGAAGATTCATTTGAGGCTAAATATAAAATTAAAGAGTTAAATTCATTTTTTTTTGCCAACCTCTTTAAAGGAATAAGTTTTTTAATGTTTGAAAGAAATTTTTTGTTTTGAAAATTATGCATTCCCCCAGGGGCAATGGCATTGCATCTGATATTTTTTGAAGCCCAATAAGATGCTGTATATTTTGTTAAACCTATAACACCATGTTTTGCTGCTGAATATGAAGCAGGTTTTATATAGTTTGATGATTTATAGATTCTTTGATCCGGGGCAATTATTCCTAGATCTGAAGAAATATTTACAATTACACCTCCAGATTTTTGTCTACTCATTATAGTTCCAAAAACTTTTGTGCAAATTAATGTTCCAGTTAATGTAACATTTAAATCTTTATTCCATTCTATAATTGAATAATTTTCTAATTTATTATTGATTGATTTATTTATTTGAGGGTTGCTTGCTGCATTATTAATTAAAACATCAATTTTTTTATATTTTTTTAATATTTTTTTACTTATTACCTTCATTTGATTCTCATTTGTGATATCACATTTATAACAATCATATTTTGATTTTTTAATTTTTGTATCAATTATAATAACTTTGGAACCAATTTTTTCAAAAGCAGCGGAAAATTGCTGACCAAGGAAACCTTGTCCACCTGTAATAATTATTTTTTTATTCTTAAGATCTTTAAACACAAAAAGTTAATAAACTAAATATTTATAATTTAAAAGATTAATAATTAATTAAGACCAAAAAATTTTAAAGTTAATTTAAGAGCATTTATTTGTTTATTAATTTCTTGTTTATTTGATTGATTAGTTGTGAATAAAAGTAAAGATTTTTGTAATTCCTTAGCAATTGGAGTTCCGTAGCAAGTTTTTACACAATTTTTTTTACAATACTCAAAACATCTTCCTATATTGTTATTTTTTACTGCTGCCTCTTGATGTATTAATTTACTTGCTGCGTAAATACCATCTCCACCATATTCCATAAATTTTTTTCTAAATTTTACCCAACTTATTTTAGATAATTTATAATTAAATTTTGCAGCAAAAGTATAATAGCTTGAGTAAGATTTTTTATTTATAACCTGAGGTACTAAAAATTTATTATTAGCTAAGACTTTTTCAAATGATAACCCTGCAAGTCTTCGTTTTTTTACAAAAAAATTAAGTCTTTCAGCTTGTGCCAAAGCAATTGCGGCAGTAAATTCATTCATTCTATAATTAAATCCAATTTCTATAAATCTATTATAATTTGGATTTTGTCTTTTATCTTTTGAAATAACAATCTGGTTACTTTCAGCTGTCAAAGTCTTAAACCCTAAATTAGAAAATTGTCTAATTTTTTTTCCTAATTTCTTATTATTAGTTGATAATATTCCACCATCACCACTAGTTAATTGTTTTGCTGCTTGAAAACTCCAGCAAGCTATATCCCCTACTGTTCCTGTCAAATTTCCATTTTGATCTTTTGCTCCAACGGCTTCAGCACAATCCTCAATAAGAAAAATTTTATTTTTTTTACAAATTTTTTTTAAATGGTTAAGATTACAAATCCCACTATACATATGTACAGCAAGTATCGCTTTTGTTTTTTTTGTAATTTTTTTTTCTACATCATTAGCATCAATTAAAAAATCTTTTTTATCTACATCTGCATAAATTGGTGTTGCACCACAGAAACTTACTGAAGTTCCACACATAATAGGTGTTAAAGCTGGAACAATAACCTCATCTTCTTTTCCTATACCTAATGATTTAAAAGCAACGTGTAGTGCTGAAGTACAAGAATTAATACAAATAGAATATTTAATTTTGTGATATTTTGACCAATATTTTTCTAATCTTGAAGAAAATGGACCTTTTTTTTGTTTAAAACCATTATTAAACAATTGGCTAACATATTTTTTTTCATTACCAGAAAATCTCCAAAAATTTTTCATTTAAATATTTTGGGTGTTTTAAAACTATTTTGTTTTGACTTCCATTTTTTATTTAGAAAAAAATTTATATCAAGTAAATATCTGTTTTTTGATAAATATCTATTGATTTTATACCTACTTGATGAATAATTGAAAATATTGGATAAAACTCTTAATAATTTATAGTCTTCCTCATAATCTAGGGTAAGCCTTATATTGGATTTAATTTCGTAACTAGTACCTCCAAATTTTTTTTTTTTTAAATTTAAATTTTTAATAAAATTATCAATCATTTCTGTGTCAAATTTGTCAAAATTTTTAAAATTATAATTAAACAACGATTGATATAGGGCTTCTATTCCAAAATAGGAAAATGAATAACCTTCGCTAGCCCCACCTTTCCTAGATGCTTGAGAGGGCAATATAATATTGTAATTTTTATTAATGCATCTAATACTTTTTTTAATTGCAAAATAGTCGAAATATGGATCATCTGCATCTATTGTATGAAATTTTTTAATCCTGAAATGTTTTATACAATCATACCATCTTTTAATTTTATTTTGTTCTGAGCCTCTAAAAATTTTTACTTTATGTTTTTTTGCATAATTTTTAAATATATTGTCTTTTTTATTACTTGTTGTGCATATAATTGGAATTATTCCAGCAAATTTTGCTCTCAAAATGCAATGATCAATTACAGAAATATTATTCAATTTTTGAAAACATTTTTTTGGAAACCTATTTGAATTTGATCTTACTGTTATTAAACCATAATACATATTAACTTTACTTTACATCTTCTAAATAATAGCAAAAAAAAATTTAATTTTATTATTTATAGTTTTTGATCCTCCTCTCGCCAAAATTACTGAATGCATCATCAGATTTAATACTTCCTTTCCAACATTATATCAATGCTTTTGATTTTTATATTTTTAAATTGTTTGTTTATTTTTTTTAAAAATCTTTTTAAAAGTCTTTTTGAATTTGAATTAATAAGTTTAAAACTATAATGCATAATAGTTTAATTATGAAAAATTTCTAAAATTTTTAAATAAAAATAGCTATATCTCATTTAAAAATCTTACTTTCTTTACTAAGAAAATTTTGTAAAACAATTGTACTTAAAAAGAGCATTATCAGGTTTTGAATTTGAGTAAATTATATTTTTTCTTATTGATGGTACTATAGTAATATTTAAGGCAAGTCTCTCTTTATCGACAGTTCCTGAACCAGAATGTTTCAAATTATTATTATCAAAAATAATTGATTTACCTT